>Ga0315315_10005066_pt1 | contig 12160 bp, 3 predicted proteins | sample M140m3416metaG_FD_203699 | JGI IMG/M metagenome (GOLD analysis project Ga0315315, IMG submission 203699) | Ammonia-oxidizing marine archaeal communities from Monterey Bay, California, United States - M1 40m 3416 | ecosystem: Environmental > Aquatic > Marine > Intertidal zone | place: USA...
CGAACTTGTTAGAAAGTCGGAAAAATACAAGACCGATAAAACTAACAAGTATAAAGAAGTCTCGAAAGATAGGCTTCTTAAAATATCAAAGAAGAAGATACAAACCACAATGATTGGTGCATTAAGCACTGTTGAAAAGCATTTTGGTTTTTTATGGGGTCATGAAAGTGGCGAAGCGTTAACTCCCGAACAGGAGCATGTGAAACAACTTTTTGACGAAGTAAGGTCGGAGATACTTGACAGGGGTAATAATCAAGCTCGTAACTTAGAGGCCGAGTTTAATAATTACGAAATTAATTGGTTAAGATACCAAATTACATTACCTGTTAAAGATATCGCAACTATAAAGGAAGAAGAAAATGGCGAAGAACAAGAGAATTAAGATTGATTCTGTAGACTTAGAAGGTAGCAAAAAAGAAATATACATTAAGCTACCATCTTCAGAAGAGAACAAACAAGCTCAACTTGCATACAACAAAGCTTTTAAAGAAGCACTTCAGTCAGGAGCAATTCTTAGACAGAAGCTTCAAAAAGTAATGAATGAGCAAGGTATATGGGACGACGAAAAAGAAGAAGAATACCAAGCCATTCTTGACGATATCAACAATGGAGAAAAAAGGCTTAGCAAAGGGGGAATTTCCCTTACTGAAGCCAGACAGGTAGCTCTTGAAATGAGAAAAAAGCGTGTTGATTTTAGAGCTTTGATCGCAGAAAGAAGCTCAATGGATAGCAACACTGCTGAAGGACAAGCTGACAATGAGAGGTTTTCTCATCTTGTTTATGTTTGTTTGAAAAATTCAGGAGGTGCGAATCTTTTCAAAAGTAAAGAAGAATATGAAGAGAACGCTAATCAGCCATATGTAATAGAAGCAGCTGGACAACTAGCTGAAAAACTTTATGGTTTAGATCCTGACTATGACAGAAATCTTCCAGAGAACAAATTTTTAGAAGCATACAAATTTAGCGATGATGCAACTAGACTGATCAACAAAGAAGGTCACTTAATTGATATAGATGAAGACGGCGTTGAAAGGTTGATTGACGAAAATGGTAGATTCATTGCTTATGACAAAGAAGACGAATCTTACTTTGTTGACAGAAATGGTGAAAAAATAAGTAGAGAAGGTGACTACGAAACAGAATTTTCTCCGTTTTTGGATGACGAAGGAAAACCTGTTGAAGTACCTTCTAAAGAAGAAGAAGAAACTACTGAGGAAGAAGCTGTAGAGGCTGAAGAAAAACCTAAGCCTACTACCAAAAGGAGAACGACCAAAAGGTCAACTACGAAAGCTAAAACCGAATAGTAAATATGGAAAGTGGGTGTATCGCTAGAGTCTGTCTATCGGTGCGCCCATTTTTTTTGAGGTAATCAAATGGCTGGCAATTTTAATTTAACAGCGCAAATACATCTACAAGCACCTAACGCAAAGCAGTTTGCTCGCAATTTGCAAAAGCAATTGCAAAATCCAAATATAAGTGTAAACTTACAAAATGCACCTAAGACCGTAAAAGACCTCAACAATGTAGCTAAGGCTACTAAGAATGTAGAGAAGGCTAGCAGAAGAGCTGCCAAAGGTGCTGAGTATATGGGTAGTCAGCTTGGAAGCGCTTTTAAGCAAATTATGAAATACGATATTGCTCGTCGTGTTTTTTCTCTTTTTGCAGACGCTATTGAATCAGGCGTTAGAGATGCCATCGCTTTTGAAAGAGCTATGGTGAAAGTTGCTCAGGTTAGTGGAGCAACTACTAGAGAAATGAAGATTTTGCAAAATGCTATTAGTGGTGTTGCAACAAGTTTAGGCGTTAGTTCGTCGGCTTTGGCCAAAACATCTCTAATTCTTAAACAGACTGGTCTTTCAATGAAAGATACCAGAATTGCTATGCAAGCCTTAGCTAAAACAGAATTAGCTCCTACGTTTGACAATATTGCAGATACTGCTGAAATGGCTGTTGCCGCGATGAGGCAGTTTGGTTTAGAGGCTAGTAAACTTGAAGGTCTATTAGGGAAAATTAATACCGTAGCCGGAAACTTTGCTGTTGAGTCTTCTGATATTGGTGTGGCTATTAGGCGTGCTGGTGGTGCATTTAAAGCTGCCGGTGGTGAAGTAGAACAACTCATAGCTTTATTCACATCTGTTCGTTCAACTACTCGTGAAACAGCTGAAACTATTGCTACTGGTTTTAGAACCATTTTTACTAGACTGCAAAGACCTACAACTATTAAGTTCTTGCAACAGTTTGGAATTGAGTTAACTGACCTTAGTGGTAAGTTTGTTGGCCCTTATGAAGCTATTAAAAGACTGAATGGAGCATTAAAAAACTTAGATCCTAGAGACTTAAGATATTCAATGATTGTTGAACAGCTTGGTGGTTTCCGTCAAGTTTCTAAAGTTATCCCTTTGATTCAACAATTTGGAACTGCTCAAGCTGCTTTAAACATGCAGCAAGCTGAAAGTGGAAGTCTTGCAAGAGATGCTGCTAAAGCGCAAGAAACTCTTGCTGTAAAAATGCAAAAACTAAACGAAGAAGTAAAACAACTGTTTCGTGAAATAGTTGGATCTGACGCTTTTCAAATGATGGCAAGTGGTGCATTAAAACTTGCTGGCGCTATTGTGAAAGTAGCCGATGCTTTAGCTCCAATCATACCATTAATGGCAGCTTTTGGAGGAATGAAGATAGCTGGTTTTCTTGGTGGCAGCATGAAGATGTTTGGAGGCCGTGGAATCATGGCTTCAACTGGTTCCATGGGAGGCACAGGCGGTCCGGGTTTCTTCAATCGTGGTGGTCGTGTACGCAGATTTAGTCAAGGTGGCTGGGTTCCGGGTTCTGGTAATGGCGATACTGTACCTGCAATGCTAGAGCCGGGAGAATTTGTATTACGCAAGTCTGCTGCTCAGGCTTTCGGCCCACAACTTGCTTCTGTTAATAGATATGCTAAAGGTGGAAATGTTTCTTACACTGGGGAGCAACTAAAAGGTGGTGTTACTGTAAACATTGGTAAACGTATTGTCACACCTAAAACTAAAGCGATATTAGCAAAGCTTCGTGGCGAACCATCTGTAGCAGATCAGATGTTTAATTCATCAGATAAAATATCTGCGAATATTAATCGTGTGGATGTTCCTTATACAGTAGGAATGGCTGCAAAGGGACGCAAGGTATTGTCAAATCCTGCTAAGTCTGGCCCTACTTGGGAAAAGTATGTTGGAAAATACTTAGGTGTTGCTTCACGTTTTAAAGATCCAACTTATCCTATTGACTTTGTTAAAGGTAAGGGCGTCTATGAAGCAAAGAAAGGAAAGTGGGGCGTAAAAGATGCTTTTGATAAGCTTCTTCGTCATAGGATTTCATCTGAAACTCTTCCTCCGGGTTGGACTGCTGGTACAAACAAACAGAATATAGGCCGTTTGAATGTAATGGTTCCCGGCAAGAAAACAATAGAACGTGCGCCATTGCCGAAAAACAAAGGAGGTTTAGTACCTTCTCTTCTTACTCCCGGTGAATTTGTAGTAAATAAAGAATCAGCACAAAAAATGGGTTATGGCAAACTATCTAAGATGAATAGGTTTGCTAGTGGTGGATCTGTTGGAGTCCGTAGATACGCTGGTGGTGGCGGCGTCCTTCCTCCGGGAATGGGTGGCGGAATGGACCCAATGATGATGATGATGATGTTTGAAGGTCTTGGCACAAAAGTAAAAGAGACTACAAAAGGTTTTGGTAGTCTTATTGGTGGTCTGACAAATGCAGGTATGGGCGCTACTATGGCCTATACTAAATTCCAATTTGCAGCTCAAGGAGCTGGCGCACTTGGTTCTGCACTTGGACTAGGTGGTGAAAAATTAGATGCCTTTGTTGGTAGAGTTGGTCAAGTTGGTGGTATTATCTCCGCTATAACAAATCTAATAAGTAATCCAGCGGCTATTAAGGCTGTTAAAAAAGGCTTCGGCGCTTTTGAATTGGCACTTCTTACAATGGGAGATAAAATTCCCGGCGTTATTGGAAAAGTTTTCAAAAAAGCTGGAAGTGGTGGCATGAGAGGCGCTGCTAATAAATCATTCTTTTCTATTCCTAGTCATTTTAAGAAGGGTAGACAGAATATAGCAGATTCTAAAAAACTGATGAAAGGCTCAACGGACTACGCTGATCGAGCCAAGCCTTTCATAAAACAAGAAAAAGCTCTAAACGCACAAAGAAAAAAAATAGCCGACCAAATGGCAGATATTGCCAAGTCAAGAGCAGCCAAGAAGGTAGAACAGCAAGCCGCTGGCAAGTCAGTTGGTTACTGGACGCGAGACGCACAAAAGCAAGCTATGGGAAGCGGCGCTCGTAAAACCTCATTTAGCCGCGCAAGAGCTGCACAAACGCAAGGCGTATTTGCTAAAAAAGAAATAGCAAAACTTGACGTTAAATACCAAGGCTTGTCTAAGAATCTTTCTAAGGTTGATGACAGTCTTAAAGTAGCGTCAAAAGGGGCGGCTAAATTTACTAAAAAATCTGCGAACATGGCAAAAACAGCCGTAACAATGGCGAAAGTTGGAAAAGCCGGTATTAAGACCGCTCTTGCTTTGAGTGGTGTTGGATTAGCCGCTATAGCCGCAGAAGAAACGCTTGGGTGGATTGGTAGGTCAATGAAAGAAGAAGCCATGACCAAAATCGCAGATAGTGGCGGAAAGATGACAAAAGCACAGGAGAAAGACGCTGTTGCTAAGGCTGGTACAGGTGGAGGAATATCTGGAGCAGCTATGGGAGCTGGTATTGGAGGGTTGGCTTTATCGTGGCTCGGACCAATAGGTATTGGTGTAGGCGCTGCTGTAGGCGCTGCTATTGGGGGTTTGTGGGGATGGTACAACGCTACCGTAGAGGCTGAAAAAGCAATAGACAGGGTAAAGTTTGGTAGAGCTGTCGAGGAAATGACAGATACAATGAATCGTCACAGCAAGGGTGTGATAAGTGATTCACTGGCTCTTAGTGAAATTACTCAAAGCAACAAAGTACTTCAAGACGTTGGAGGAAGTGGTGGAGTTGATTACCGAGAACTATCAAAACAAAAAGAGTTAGCTAAAGCTAATGCTAGAATGCTAACAGAACAACAGTTTGCTGGTTCTACAGACTTCGCAGGCACTGCTGCATCCTCTAGTATACAAGAAGCTCGCAAAGCAGGTTTGATAACTCAAGAATTTATTGATTCACAAGAAGAAGTTGTTAATAACAATATAGAGCAAAAAGCGAAGATGGATGCTCTGGCGAAAGCAACAAAAGATGCAGAAAAAGAGCTTAGAGCGCTTAGAGGCTTTGGCGATGTCATAAGAGAAGTTAGTAGTAGAATGATGAACTACTCTGATTCGATTGGAAGTGTGACTGGGGCTATATCTAGTCGTTTAGGAGACCAAAGCCGTGGTCTTCAAGGCAACATGAGAGATCCTGCATCAATAAAGAGAAGAGGTCAAGCGTATGCTTCTCTTGGAAACATTGCAGGAGAAGGAAACGCAGCTTTTGTTTCTGGCGCAGGTCTTGGCAGATTTAAGGAAAAAGCTGAAGATGTTGATTTTCTAGAAGGAAATCTAAAAGACGTTTTATCAAGATCTTCTATAAGCGGAGGATTAGATTCAGAAAACAGAAGAGGAGTTATAGCAGAAGAATTAAGATCAAGTCTTGAAAACGAAGGTCATACTTTGTCAGACTATATGGACAAAAGAATAAAAAACATAACTAGAGGTTTAAGCGACGAAGATCTTACAGATATTGAAGGCAATATGGACAAGATCTATGACCAATATATGGAAGGTGCAGAAGAGTTTAAAAAGATCTTTAAAGATGCATCCGACTTAGTAAATAAATACAATAAAGATTTAGCCAGTGCTTATGAGACTCAATTAAAGTTAGAAAAAGAATATACCCAAAGACAAGCTCAATTGATGCAGGCTAGATTTGACTCTGAGCAAAAATTTCTGAGTAACTTAAGCGCAAGTGAATTTTCAGGCCCTAGCAATGCAGCGATACAAGGAAACTTTAAAGCTCAGCAGCAATTAATAGCAAATCAGGGCGGTCTAAGAGGCGGAACTGGGGTAAATGAAGTTGGAGCAAACTTTAAACAAATTAGTAAAGAGCTAGTAGAGTCTAACAAGGCGTTACAAGACATAGGCTTAGACGCTGGGAATTTAGACCCAAATGATCCGCTGATACAATCAAACTCTGAATTAATAAAGAAAAATAAAGAGCTTCAACAAGAGTACGACTCTGCTAAGACTATTCTTGAAAACTATGCAAACTCTCAAGCAAGACTAACTGCTCTTAATAAAGAGTTAGAGCAAGCCCAAGCAAAACGCAAGTCTCTTAAAGACCTTGCTATACAAGCTAGATATGGAACCGCTGAAGAAAAAGACCAAGCTGCTCGATTAATAAATGCTATTACTATTGCTTCTCAGCAAGGTATTGATGCCGTAGCTCCAGATATGCAAAGGCAGGTTATTGGTTATCTTCCGACGCTTATGGGCGCTCAAGGCGAGAACATTATTAATCAAGGTATAAACGATGCCTATGGTGGTGGTCAAGGAATAGCTGGAATTACAGAAGTAAGCGCAGAAGAAAGAAGACTTGCTACAGAAATAAAAGCTATAGAAGATGCTGGTATAACTGCTGGCGAACACTTAGCGGGCGAAGTTGGTGACCGAATCAAAGAAATGGCTTCAGAGATAGAAAGAATTAATAATGATTTCATTTCTGAATTCAGAAACTTGACGCTTCAAAGAGAAGAGCGGATGGCTAAAGATGATGTTATTTCAGCAGAAAAAAGAAAGGCATCTGCTGATAAAGATGCAGAATTACTAGCTAAATATGGAATAGAAGACAAAGGACAATTAACTGCTATAAGAAAAGATGCAGAGCATGTAATGTCTTTGCAAGAAAAACAAGATGAAGCTAAGGGCAAAGATCCCGGTGTTAATATTCGTGATATGGCTACCTTTGGTGGCGCGGTTAACTTTGGTGAGGCTTTGGACAGACTTGAAAATATGGGTTCTGGAACAGATGTTGGCGCATTTGATACGACGTATGGTGATGACCTATTAAACACTAAGAAAAATCACAAGTATGCACAACAAATGGTTGATTTCTTAGGCTTAAACCAAGACCAGTTTGAAGATGCTCTAGGCGAAGGTGTATTTGGCGGAAATGCAACATTCGGAGAGCAAATGGAGTCTGGCGGTGATTACTCAGCTGGCGTATTTGCTCTGTTTGATAGTATCAAAAAGAGAGCTACGGAAATGGGTATGGATGCATCTCAATTGGATAACTATATTCACGATGATGCTACAGTTGCAGACATAATGGGTAACATGTTTAAAGCAATGGCTGAATACCAAGAAAATACTACTCAAGGGGAACAAGTTGGGACCACAATGGAGAATCTGGAAAAGAATTTAGGTCCTGATCATCCAATGATGAAAGCTTTAAAAGCTGCGACGACAGATGAAGATAGACAACAGATAAGAGATGATATAGCTGCAATGAAAGATATTCAATCTCCTCAAGCAGTAGCAGAGAGGCAAAAGGAAGCTAACGATGATTTATCAGCAGCTAGAGATCATCTTCAAAACGTACAACAAGATATTAACACATTAGCAACCAAAGGTGCTAATCCCGGTAGTATCTATACCCACGACATACACTGTCAAGCCGTTCTTCTTAATATACTCTCAGTTCTTGAGGGACAAGGAAGAACTGTTGACATGGGTAGTAGCGCAGCTAAGTTGCAAAAAGGCGGAGTTGATGCTATGGCTTCAAGCATAAAAGGTCCTATGGGAGTTCAGGCTACCAAGGGAATAATGATGTCAGGCGCAATGGGTCAAGAAGCGACTGCGAATTTCATGGGCAAATACGGAGGCATGAGCTTAAAAGATATAGAAAATATGTCTGAAGGAGACAAAGGACATATGTTAGAGGCTATGAAAAACGCTAACATACCTGAGACTCAAAGAAAAGAACTTGAAAGAATGGCTGGCTCACAAGGCATGGGCGAGAACAGCATACTTGATATGAGCGCGTTTCGCAAAAGTTCATTCGACGATAGAGGCTTGTCTGAAAATACTGCTTTAAAAGATGCTCTGGAAGGTCTTTTAGACGGAGGAAATTTAGGGTCAAGTATCGTAAAAGCTTTGTCCGAAGGAACGGCGGCAGGAGCAGTAGCAGCTCAAACACAAGAAGCACTTGCTCAGTTAGGCATAAATGAAACCGCAGAGATGTTCTCTAAGAATATTGAAGAGTTTTCATCAGCTATGGGCAATGCATTAAGTATTGAAGTGGGCGGAAGTATAGAAGTTAACGTTAATATGAATGGGGCAGATTTCTTGAAGAATGCAGAAGGTGCATTAGCAGAAATAGCTGGAAGTGAAGCATCAAAAGCAATAAACAACTTTATTCAACAAATGAATAAGAGTAGTAATGTAAAACAAAATCCTCAAGGCTGGCATCAGTCAGGCCAACCTAAACCTTTGACAGGAAACGGATAAGAGTAAAAGATGGCGACGTATACTGGAGAAAGTACGGTCCAAGCATCCTCATCATTGCAGGCATACTTGGCCGGACCAATGCGCATATCCAATGCCTTAAATGCTTCTTCCACAGTGCAGGGGTATTTGTCAGGGCCTATGCGCGTATCTCATTCTATGAGTGCGTCTAGCACTACTAAAGGTTTCTTAGTTGATGCACTTCATCCTGCCCAAGTTTCAGTAGCATCCTCTGGTGCATTACATCCTTCAGAAGTTATGAACTATCGTGCTAGGTCTGCTCTTTCAGGCACGGTTACGGTTCGTTCTACTTTGCAACAAGATGGTGGAACAAACTCCATGGGTCTTGTTATGCTTGGTTCAGCAGAACTTGCTCCGCAAAGAAGTATTGCTACAAGTGGCACTAATAGAGAATACGGTTACTGGCGTGGTAGTCATGCCACAACTTCTATAGCCAACTTTGACCAAATGTATGTTCCTCTTGAAGGCTCTGGAATTGACGGAGCTGGTAAGCCTGTTATTTCTTTGGTTACTGACCAAGGCAAAACTGTTGGAGGAGCCACTGATCACCCGGATTGTTTAGCTAGTAATAAGAGTTTTAGTTGGGTAGAAAGTTTTGGAGGTGGTGGTCACTGGGCAGACGGAGAAGATTCCTGTCTAACTGGATGCGATGATCCTGCGGATCCAACTTTTGATGGAACAACAGATGGTCAAATTCATTATGCAGCCTGTAAAGGTACTCCTTACGATTACTATACTGGTGCTGATAGTGAAACTCCAGATGGAGTAGGTGCTTTTATTGGTTCTGCAAGATGGGAAAAAGCTGGAACTTTACTTTCCCAGCTTGGAAATGAAGGACCTAGACAGAGATGTTTGTTTATGTCTAAGAGATCTTTTATCAATCTCGGAAGTGGTATAGACCTCAACAAAAACGCAGGCGCTTACACAGCTTACGCTAAGGTTGTTCCTAGTGGTGATGTTTCTGGTAGTGTCATCATAGCTCAGCATAGAGAAAATCCAGCTCAATTTATACTAGGTTGCGATTATGACGGAAGGTACTATGTTCGATCTGACTACACGAGAAAAGATGAAAACTATGCTGTGCAAGTCAATAGTTCAGGTAATTATGAAAGCTATAAGTATCCAACTCAAATTATAGGTACATATGATCAAACAGATTCAACACTCAAACTTTATGTAAATGGAAGATTGCAAGGAGTCTCAGATGTATTTGCCAGATCTGTAGATAGATCTGAAGTAACAAATGTAGCTTTGGGGAAAAGAGAATACGCACTTGCCGAAAAAGGATTTACTGGATGGATTGATGAAGTAGGGCTTTCCTCTTCGGCTATGGAACAGAAAGAAATAACAAGATTTTATCAAAGCACTTTTGAAATAAGTAAAATACTCTTTAACACAAAAGCTAGACCTACTGGCGATAGTTCTTTTGCAGAAGACGAGTTTGGAGACGAAGGTTTAGGTGTCAATAATGATAGTTATGTTGAACTTGTTTTAGAATCTGGAATCGCAAGTGTCACTAATCCAGAAGGAGCTAGAGGCGGAGCTTTCGATAAAACGATGTGGGGAACTCGCAACACAGGTGGGAATCTGGTAGGAGCTTCCTCAGTTCTGACCTTTGACTTAATGGAGATTGCTCCTAGATTTCATCAGCTTACAGATCTTTCCGTAGATATGTGGGTTGAGAGTACAAACAACCATCCAACCACATCAAACGTCACTGTCTCTGCGAGGATTCTGCACAAAGATGGTCTTCCAAATAGCAAAAACTTAAATTGGTATTCTACCGCTGTTGCAGTACCTACGGGTGACAAACAGTTTATAACCTTGACCAAGGACATAGATTATGATGCTTACTATCAAGGTGGACATAAATCCTTTAAACAAGATTTAGATGACCATAGACTAGAGATTGTAGTTGTTCATGGTGTGACTAATGATAGTTCTGGATTTGACGCCAACTTTAAAATATACAATACAAAGATAAACTACACTGGTTTTGATAGCCTAGCTAATTACAATACGCAGACTGGTTTGACAGAAGCGGGAGTAGTAAAAGGACATGGTCTACTTGATGTAGATGGAAACTACACAGCTTTTGCCAGTGGTGACAGAAGCCTCACTATGGTATCTCTTGGCGGAATCGGAACACCAGCGAGTGGTATATGCACCCTGTTTGTGGACTCTGATACCGCAGACCAAGCAATGACGCTTGTTATAAACCAAAACAAATCAACCAACATGGGAAATTCGGGCTACGGATATGTGGTTGCTAACGGTGCTGTTGAAATGAATGGCGTCGAAATGAACTTGTTCACTTCTGGTGGACAAATAAACACAGATATGATCTTGTTCCTAAAACAGAACGATCCTGTGTTTGCAGTTAGCCCAACAATGACATTATCAACCGCTGGAGCTTTGCTTTCATTCCCTAGAGAAGAAGCAAACACATCCCTATACCTATTAGCAGACCTTGGGATTGGAAGTCCTTCCGGCGTAATGAACTTAATGATGCCAAACGTAAAGTCTGGCACTTTCTTTGACAAGAGACTTCTATATATAGAAGGGGAACAACCTACAGGAGAAATACCTTTATATGTACAAGTTAATGAATCTGGTGTAAATACAATTCCTCTTTACACCATGGGTCCTGATTTCTATTCTCCAAGTGGTGTAATGAATATGTTTATTAAGCAGAAAGATCTGTATGGTCAAGCTACTATTACTCCGCTTCCTACTGTTGGTAGGAACAATAACACAACCCTTATGACAAAGGGTTATGGTTATCCTAGTGGAATTATGGAAATGTCGATTCCTAACGTATTTGGGTCTGGTACAAACTCATTGACATTATCTACGAGAGGTTCTAACTAATGCCTGTTTCATTTACTAACGCAACCGACGCTGACCCTCAGTTTCTTACACCAGCTCCTTTTATTAATATAAGCAAAGATTTTGATAAACAGGGTGATGGAGAAATATTAGGGGCAAGATATAGCATAACCCTAACTGGAAAGATGATAGCTGATAGAGGTTCGCCTATTGGTATATCTGCTGTTGCAGCTTCCGAGGGAACATTTTTAACTACCGCTGCTGATGCAATGCAAGTAGAATCAACTGGTCCGACAGTACCTATACCTGCTGATCGTTGGTATGAATCTTTACAGATAAAACAAAAAGCTTTAAGTAATTTAATTAGTAAGTTACATGAAGGTGCTTACCTTGAGGTTACAAGTCCCGGAGATATTGGTGGCGGTTTTAAGGCTTTTGTGAAGTTTGAAAGCTTAGATCTTCCCGGACATGCTCCCGGACAACCATATTTGTCAGATTATACTATCAATTTAACTGCTGATTATCTTATTGGTCCAGATGGTGATATAGCTGAAGATGATTTTGAGAATCAAGGTCTATGGCTCGTTTCTTCTGCTGGTGAAAATTGGGACATATCGGAAATAGACAAAAAGGTTTATGACTGGCAAGATGCTAGAAGTGGTGGAGCTGACGCACTTTACAAACCCTTGAGTAATAGAACTCTTTACCAACTAACTAGAACTGTTAATGCTACTGGTAAATCCAAGTTTATAAGAACTAACACAAAAGCTGACGGTCTTACTACAAATGATCTTGGAGGAACTGAT
>Ga0315315_10005069_pt1 | contig 12155 bp, 8 predicted proteins | sample M140m3416metaG_FD_203699 | JGI IMG/M metagenome (GOLD analysis project Ga0315315, IMG submission 203699) | Ammonia-oxidizing marine archaeal communities from Monterey Bay, California, United States - M1 40m 3416 | ecosystem: Environmental > Aquatic > Marine > Intertidal zone | place: USA...
ACGACGAAACACTGGCGTCGGCTGAAAAGAGCGGCGACGCCGAGACGATTGCCTTCGCCAAGAGGCACGACAAAAAAGTCAAGCAAAGAAAGAGTCTTGAAACCATGTTCAACGTCATCGAATCCCGCAAAGAACAAATGACCGAACAAGAGTACATCGACGCGTGCCGAGCCGCGAAAGATCTCCACGATTCGTTGTGACCTACCCAGCCCCGTAGCCGCCTTAGCCGCCTTAGCCGCCTCGACGCCGCGAAATCCACGTCCGACCGACCGCGTCATCTTGTCGCGACACCGCGCCGCGCCTCTCTCGCGTCGTCGCGCCTCTCTCGCGTCGCCGCATGCGCGCCGTCACCGCCACCACCACCGCCGTCCTCCACGCCGCGCGCGCGCCCTGTCGCGCGCCCTGTCGCGCGTCGTCGCCGCCGCCGCGCGCGTCGACGTCGCGTCGCGCGTTCGAGGCCGACGTCGCCGACGCCGCCCCGCGCGCGATCTCCGCCGTCGACCCGATCGCGGCGGCGTACGTCCCGACGCCGATCGATCCCGCGCTGCTTCGCGACGAGCTCGTCGTCCTCGGCGCGATCGGCGCGATGACGGCGTACTGGTGGCTCGTTTTGGTCCCGAGCGCGCGCGTCCGGCTGGCGAAGAATAAAAAATCGGGCGAACTCCGCGCCTACCTCGACGACCTCGCTCGGAGCGACGGCAAGGGATTAGAAAAATGGTTCTACGCCCAGTGGCTGACGAAGATCGATCCGGAGACGAGGTATTTATTGCGAGACGACGCGCCGGCGGCGGCGCGCCGCGTCGAGACGCTCGAAGACGTCGCGCGCGCGGCGCGGCGCGCGCCCAAGTTTTGGTCCGGAGATAATCCCGTCCTCGTCGGCACCGCGCTCACGATCGGGCTCGCGGCGTTGTTTTCCGGCGTCGCGCCGTAGCTCGTTCGCTGTTTTACGCGTAGTGTAATGTAACGTCGCGCAGTCAGTCAGTCAGTGGTCGTGGTTCGCCTCGCGCGGGCGTTTTCGCCTCGCGAATGTGATTCGCGAGCGACGCCGACACACCGCGTCGCGACGACGACCTCGCGAGACGCACGAACGCGCGCGCGGTGAGTTCCGACGCTCCGATGGCGTCCACGGCGTCGCTCGCGCGCTCGCGCGCGCTCCTTCGCGCGTCTTTCGGCGCCGACGCGTCCCGGCGGCGGCGCGTCCCGATGACGACGACGCGCGCGATGCGCGCGACGCGCGCGATGGCGTCGAGCGAGGAGATGAGAATACTGAAAGACACGACGACGAAGCTGAGGGAGTGCGCGAAGCGAGGCGCGGCGGCGACGGCGGTGGATCTGCTCGTCGGACTGGGACGGGAGGGGGTGACTCCGGACGCGTTCGCGGCGACGGCGTGCATATCGGCGTGCGTGAACGGGAAAAACATGGAATTGGCGCAAAAAGTGTACGATGAGATATTTGAAAAGGAAGTGTGCGCGCCGGATGAGGTGGCGGTGGCGGAGTTGGCGAAAGGGTATCTGAATATGGATCCGCCGGGTTGGGGACGAGCGATGCAACTCGTCAACGGCGCGCGGGAAAAGCATGACATCGCGCTGACGAGCGTCACGTATAACGTGCTGTTGAATTGCTGCAGCGCGTCGAATGATTTACTGCGGGCGGAGGAAATCGTCGATCGCATGGTTGATGAGGACGTGGTGGCGGATATGTGGACGCTCAAGGCTGTGGAGAAGCGTCGAGCGATTCGAGCCTACGTGAAAAAACAGTTGCTCGTTTGAACGAAAACGCGAAATCATCGCATCGTATAATAACCGTAGGCTGCTTGCTATTTTCATTTTCAATTCAGTGTGTACACATCAATCAATCGTGTCATCGTAACTTGTTCCCGCTTCCTTGGAACGCTTGGAACGTCGACGTCGGTTTGTCTTTCGAGGAATCGTCTTTTTTCGCAACCGCGGCTTTCTCTTTCTTGCGAGCGATCGCCGCCGCGCGCGCGCCACCAAACACCACCTTGCCGCTGCGCTTGCGGTCGATGTCGGCGTCCGGGGCGGGTTTTTCTGGTTCCTTGCTAGTTTCTCCTCCCAAAACACCTCCTTGACGAAGCTGCTGCCATTCCTTGGTGACGTTGAGCGAAGACGTCGGAATCTCCACCTCTTTCGGGGCGATTTCTGAGATCGCTTTACCGTCTAATCGATGCCCACCACCCGCGAACGCGAGAAAAGTATTCACCACCGGTTGCGGCGCCGCGAGCGTTTCGCCGTTTGTCGCCGCGTCGCCAGACGCTCCCGCGTCCGCCTTGTCGGCCGTCTTCGGCGCATTTATCGCCCCAGAGTTCGTATCCTCAAACTTCGTCGTGTCTGGTCCGTAAGGATCGACGTAATCCAGCGGCGGTGCGAAATCAACCTCGCAATCCGTGTCCACGACTCCGATGGCGTCCCCCGGTTTCGCCTCGATGACGTCGATGTGATACTGCTTGTTATTGTAATGAATCACAAACGTATCTCCCACCGTCAAGCACGTGTACTGCCGCAGCGTCGTTTCCAACACCGCCTTCGGATTCGATATATCCAAAAAGTCCTGCGTCTGCGGCTGCAACTTCACGTACGTCCCCTTCGGCAGCGTCGAGTACGAAAACTTTACGATGTCTCCCTCGCCCAGCAACAAGTTTTGCATCATCCAATACGGCAAGTACACCACCCCCTCGTCCGCGACGAATTCCAGCACACCGCAGTGCGTCGATTTCCCCTCCTTCGCGTTCGTCACCTCGAACAGCATCGGGTAATCATCGATTTGCATCCGCGTCAGCCTCTCGAGCGCGCTCGGCGGCAAGATCACCTTGTCCCCGAGCTCCAACTGCGGGCGATCGATGAAGCTCACCGGGTACGCGCGATAGCTCGCGTTGAACCGCGCCTGACCGACGCCGAACCTGGAGAACATCTCTCTCGAGCGCGCGCGTCGTCGTTTCGAGGCGTCGACGTCGTTTCGAGGCGTCGCGCGCTCGAAATCTCAGATTATCGACCGCGCGCGCGCCCTCGCGCGTCGCGCGCGCTCGTCGACGCGCGGCGCGCGCGTCGACGCGCCCCGCGCCTCCCGCCTCGCGCTCGCGCGGTCCGAAACGCGTCGGAAGCGCGCGCGGCGTCTCGAAGTGCGGCGTCGCGATTGCGAAACCCAACCGACTCGATCGACATTTCGCGACGACGCGCGCGCGCGCGGACGCCCGCGCGTCGAGCGCGCGCGGCGAACGCTCGACGAGGGCGCGTTCGATGCCACCGCGCGCGACGAAGCGCCGACGCGCGGAGAACGGGGAGCGAGAGGACGATGACGACGCGGACGTCAAGGCGCGGCGGCACGCGAAAGCGCGCGCGTGGGCGAACGAGCGCGCGGGGGGCGGACGAGAGGCGTCGGAGCGCTCGGCGTCGTTCGCGCTGACGGCGCGAAGACCGAGCGCGAGGCCGAGCGCGGTGCGAGGATTGTTCGAGGCGGAGGAGGAGGAGGACGGCGACGGGTCGAATTCGGCGAAGTCGAAGCCGCCGCCGGAATTGACGCTCGGTGATGCGGACGCGGACGCGGACGCGGACGAGGACGATGGGAAGAGGGGTAAAAAGGCGAAAACGACGGTCGCGGGGGGTGCGAAACGACGCGGGAGGAGTGGGTCCAGGAGTAAGGGGGAGACGACGGATGAAGACGACGACCCGCTCGACGCTTTCATGGCGGCGAACGACGACGCGATGGACCAGGAGCGAGAAAAGGCGAAAGAGCGCGCTAAGCGCGAGGCCGAGGAAAAGGAAGCGGCCAAGTTAGAGGCAAAGGCGAAGGCTGAAGCGACGCCGATGGAGGTTTCGGAGGAAGACGCGTTGATGAGCGTGTTCGCGGCGGCGGCGAAAAAGGCGGCGGCGGCGGGGAAGATTGGCGCGCGAGGCACCTCCGCGGACGGCGCGTCGACGTCGAAACCGTTGGTTTTGGGGGTGAAAAAGTCTGTCGTCGAGGTTTTGCGTCCAGTGATCCCGACCGCGGCGGTGAATTATGTGCCGGTGAAGAAGAATAGAAGAACGTCCAAACGCGCGCAAGTCATGAACGAGGTCTTCGACTCAAGCGGAGGCGAGTCGTCCGAAGACGAAGCCGAAAGAGATGAAGCTAAAACTACGGATGTTCTGTCGGAAGACGCGGTCGAAGCAAAAACTGAGGTAGATGACGACGACGACGACGACGACGAAGCGTGGGCAAAGAAGCAAACCGCGAAATTGAGCAAGACTGAACGTCTCGGGACGGTGAATCACGACGAGATCGATTACGAACCGGTGAAGAAAAACTTTTACATCGAAGCGAAGGAAATAGCGTCGATGACCAAGGCGGAGGTGAAGCAGCTTCGTGTGGAGTTGGACGGAATCAAGTGTCGAGGTAAAAAGGTGCCGAAACCCATCAAGACGTGGGCGCAGGCGGGCTTGAACAATCGCGTGCATGAGCTGATTCGCCGGTCTGGATTCGAAAAGCCGATGCCTATTCAGGCACAAGCGCTTCCCGTGATCATGTCCGGACGCGATTGCATCGGGGTCGCGAAAACCGGTAGCGGGAAGACTTTAGCGTACATTTTACCGATGTTGCGCCACATCAACGCGCAGGAGCCCCTCGCCTCCGGCGACGGACCTATTGGTATGATCATGGGACCTACGAGAGAGTTGGTGACGCAGATTGGTAAAGATTGCAAGCGTTACGGAAAAGCCATGGGGTTTTCGGCCGTGTCCGTGTACGGTGGCTCGGGTATAGCGGCGCAGATTGGCGATTTGAAACGCGGCGCGGAAATCGTCGCGTGCACGCCCGGTCGCATGATTGACTTGCTGACGACAGGTTCGGGAAAAATTACAAACTTGCGTAGAGTAACTTACATGGTGCTCGATGAGGCAGACCGTATGTTCGATATGGGCTTTGAACCACAAATTACTCGCATCCTGGCCAATCTTCGTCCGGATCGCCAGACGGTGATGTTTAGCGCCACGTTTCCGCACACGATGGAGGCGTTGGCGCGTGCCGCGCTGGACAACCCGATCGAGATCCAAATCGGTGGAAAGTCCGTGGTGAACTCCGATATAGAGCAGCTTGTGGAACTTCGTCCCGAAGAAGATCGATTTTTACGAGTCTTAGAATTACTCGGCGAATGGTACGAGCGCGGCAAGATTATAATCTTCGTCGCGAGCCAGGACAAGGCGGACTCGACGTTTAAGGAATTGCTCAAGAGCGGTTATCCGTGTTTGAGCTTACATGGCGGTAAAGAACAAAGCGACCGACAAAGTACGATTTCAGACTTCAAATCAGACGTCTGTAACATCCTCGTCGCCACCTCCGTCGCCGCTCGCGGGTTGGATGTCAAGGATTTGAGGCTCGTCATCAACTACGACACGCCTAACCACTTGGAGGATTACGTGCACAGAGTTGGACGTACTGGACGCGCCGGCCAGAAAGGGACCGCAGTAACGTTTATTTCAGAAGACGAAGAAAAGTTCGCACCCGACTTAGTCAAGGCGCTTAAAGAGTCGAAGCAAAACGTCCCGCAGGATGTGCAAGCAATGGCGGATGAGTTTACTCGTAAGCGCAAGGAGGGTCTCGTCGGTGCCGCTGGTTCTGGCTTCGGTGGTTCTGGATTCAAATTCAACCAAGAAGAGCAAGACCTCTTGCGCAAACAGAAGCGTGACGCCGCTCGAGCGGCTGGCCTGGATGTAGACGATGGTGAGAGCGATAGTGACGAAGAGCCAGTCTTCGGCGATGGCAATGCGGAAGACGAAGGACCAATCTACGCCTCTGTGGGTCCGTCCGGTCAAGCCGCAGCGCAAGCATCCGCGGCGCAAGCAGCTGCAGCTGCTCAAGCACCAGCACAAGCGGCCGCAGCAGCGGCGGCGGCGGCGGCGGCGGAGGCTGCGCACACGCCAGGAGCGCTCGTCGCCAAGGGTGGCTTGACGCCCGCGCAGATCGCGCAAGCTGCGGCGCAATCCGTTTTTGCAAAAATGAAGCAGCCGCAAAAACAAGCTGCAGGCGCGCAAAATACGAAAGCGATCGCATTGGCTCAGAGCTACGCGCTTGCGCACGGCGCATCGGCGGGTGCCGCTAAAGCCGCCGCCCTCGCCGCAGCGCTCAACGCGCAGCACGCAAAAACGTCCAGAGGGCCGACGCAGTCAGGCTCGCACTTCGAGACTGAGCTCGAGATCAACGACTTCCCACAATTCGCGCGCTACAAGGTCACTCACAAAGACACGTTAGTGCAAATCATGGAGCATACCGGCGCCGCAGTCACGGCAAAAGGGCAATACGCCGCCCCCGGGCGTCCGCTCGCCCCCGGCGATCGCAAGCTCTACCTCCTCATCGAAGGCCCCACCGAGCGCGTGGTCAAGGAAGGAAAGAACTACGTCAAGAACATCATCGAGACCGCCATCGCTAAGCAAGCCCTTCCCGGCGCCGCAGGTCAACCACAAGGCCGTTATCGCATCTAGCGACGACGCACGACGCATTAATAACACGCGTCGACCGTCAAACCAAAGTAACTGTTTGTCCCGTTCGCGCCTCTCCTCGCCCCACTCCTCGGCGCACCGTCCTCGATGTCCCTCCGCGCGCGGGCCCGGCTTTTCCTCATCGCCCTCGTCGTCGCGCGCGTCCGTTTCGCCGCGGCCGCGATCGACATCGCGAACACGTCGACCGTTTCTTCGAGTGTCCCGGTCGATGCCCGCGGCCTGAGGCTGGACGTCTTCACGTATCCCGTCGCGCCGACGCGCGTGCCGGACGTGCGCGGCGCGGCGCCCGCGCACACGGCCAACGTTACGTCGATCGATGTCTCGAGCCTGCCGCTGGCGAGCGGGCAAACCGTCGATGCGAACGCGCTGGCGCGCTTTCGAGGACGCCTGCGCGCGAACGTCACCGGCGCGCACCTGTTCGCGCTGGAAGCGAACGCCGGCGGTGCGCTGCGCGTCAACGGTGGAGTCGTCGCGAGCAGTGAGAGCGGGGGGAATATTACGGGTTGGAAATATTTGGAAGCGAATGTAGACGTGGAGATCGAGGCGATCACGTACAACGGCGCGAGCGGGACGTTTTCGGCGAAGCTGTATTGGCGAGCGCCGCTGAGCGCGGCGCTCGCGGTGGTGCCGGCGGAGCATTTTTACGCGAGCGCCGATAGCTGCTGCTCGTGTAAGTGTGGAACGAAACCCTGTAGGGTTTCGAGCGATCAGGCGGTAGTGGAGTGTTTCGATGTGGTCGATACCTCGGGGGTTAGCTCCGCGACAGCCGCGACATCTCTCGAGAGCATCTTCGGCGTCACGACGCCGTATTCGTAGGTAAATGTAGGTAGTGTAGTTGTAGCTAATGGTAAATCTTGATTATAGAAATAACTGTGTCGTGTGTAGAGTGGTATGTTTATACATGACGGCATCAGATGCTGATTTTTGACTCCGCTCTTGACGCGTTCCCCACCGGGCTGTCCTTTGCCTTTGGTAAAAGGTTCGGTTTCGGTGGAGAACCGCCATCTTTCTTCGCCGCAGCGGCGAGATTGTCGTGCGAAGAACTTTTTGAATTCTTGCCCTTCGACTTACCCTTGACAATCTTCGCTTTCGGCGGCGGTGTCTTGTTCTCCGCGGCGTCCTCTAAATTCTCTGACGACGACGCGGTTCTGGAGATGTTGCTCTTCTTTTTCTTTTTCTTCGCCGCTTTAGCGGGCGCAGACTTTTCAGAGACAGCTAACTTGGCTTTCAAAGCCGCATCAAGCGGTGGCATCGCTGGTGGCGGACCGGCCGGCAGTGGAGGCCTCGCCGGCGGCGCGCCTGGCGGCAACGGGGGCGGCGGAGTCGGCGGCAACGGGGGCGCCCGGGTCGCCGGCGGCGGCACGCCGGGAGGAACCGGAGGCGGCGCTCTAGAAGCGCCCGGTGGGGGAGCCCCAGGTGGAGCCGGTGGTGGTGTTTGTTGTAAAGGATGAGGCGGCGGTAAATGCGGCGCCGAAGGCGAAGGCTGCCTTTTGGACGCGCTCGATTTGCGCGGTTGAGGCGGCGTTCGCGATACGGGACTGATGTCCATGCTTCTGCGAGTCTTAGGTTCTGGTACGCTCCTAGGCGTGACTTTAGGTACAGCCTTAGGAGGCGTACTGTGTACCTTTTCTGGACGCTTTTTAACCGCGCCTCCGACCGGTTCCGGAGGCGTCCACAGCTTCTTCTCTTCGCCGGGTTCGCGCTTCAAATTTTTCAAATGGTCCGGAAGTTTCGCGCTGTTGAAGTGCCCACCATCTCCCTTTGGCCTCACGAGCGCTTTCACACGAGACGTAGGTGGCGATCTGGAGCTCTGACGCGGCTCAGGCACGCGATGTTGCGCTCGCCTGTCGTCGCCTCCGCTTGCGCCGCGTTCGTCCTGCAGCAACCAAGCTGGAGGCGCCAAATCGTCAAAATCGTCGTCTTCTTGTCCCCATTCGTGCGCGCCGTGCGGAATGTGTAGCTTATCTAAAGCACCCTCCGCGTTATGATTCACGTCCAGGCTCCTTCGAACGACGGGCGCCGTCGCAACCGGTCTCGTCGCCGTCGCCGTCGCCGGTTCTTCTCGCCGCCGCCAACTCTTTTCGCGATCGGGACTCTCCCGCGCCTGTCTCCCGAATCCGCGGTGATCATCCCTGTCTTGCCAACCACCGCTTCCATAATCCCTTCCAGCGCGTTCCCCGCTCATCCGCCGATCCGCCGACCTCCAACTCCCTCCGTAACCGCCGTCGTCGTCCCGACTCCGCCTCGCGCCGCCGTCGAACGACGCCGACCCGAACCCTCGATCCCGATCGCCGTACCCTCGCTCTCGCCCGTACCCATCGTCATATCGTCGCGCGCCTCCGTCTCCCGATTCCCGACGCCGCGGATCGATCGATTCATTCTCGTCTCGCCACCGTCCTTCGTCCCGTCCCGGCGTCGGTCTCGCGCTTCGGTCCTCGTCGCCGCCTTCGCGCCGTTCGCTCGGCAATTGCGCCGGTTTCGGCTCCCCGACGCGTCCGATCGAGACAAATCGTCCGAATTTCGCGCCTTGTCCGTTCATCCTGCGCGTCGCGCGTTCGCGCGTCGTCAGTCATCGTCGACTTTCCGCCCGAATTCAAATTCGCAATTCTGTTAAGAACACGACTCAAATTCTCCCTCGCGGCGCCCCCCGTCGCGCGCGCTTCCCCTACCGCGCGCGAACGACGCTCACGACCCCCCCGCACCGCGCACCGCGCGTCTCGCTCGCGAATCACGCACCGCTGCGACGCCATATCGTCGCGAAGTCGTCGAATCGCCCTCGACACCACCGCCCGCGCGCGTCCCGCGCGCCCGCCCGCCCCCGCGCGCGCCTCGCCCGCGTCCGCGTCGCCGCGATTCGCCTCGCGCAAAAGCGCTCGACGCTCTCACCGCGCGCGCGCGCGCTCGAGCGTCGCGCGCGTTCGCGCGCGCGCGCGCTCGGTCGTCGCGTTGTGCCGCGATCGACACTCGTCGACGCGCCTCGACGCGCGCGCGACGCCGCGACGTCGACGCGAGGCGCGAATCGCGCGATGTCGACGCGCGCGCGCGTTCGCGTCGATTCGCGCGCGCTGATGCGCGCGCGACGCGCGACGCGCGCGTCGAATCCGCGCGGACGCTCGATGATTCGCGTCGCGTCGTCGTCGGCGTCGTCGGCGCGCGTGTGCGTCGTCGGCGCGCGCTCGCTCACGGGACGACTCATCGCGGGCATGCTCGCGCGCCGCGGCGGCGACGGCGTGGCGCTGGTGGTGGAGGACGCGGACTCGTACGTGCCGCGGGACATGCCCGAGGACGTCTTCGAGCGACGGTTCGGGACGAGCGCGGCGGCGATGATGAAGTGCGCGCTGGTGAACGAAAACGACGACGAAGCGGTGGAGCGAGCGATGCGGGCGAGCGACGTCGTGATCGTGGCGCACGAGAGCGGGGCGAGGAGCGAGGCGGCGGCGGCGAGCGTGCGAAGGGGGGCGACGAAGGCGAAACGCGTCGTGGCGCTGTCGCGCGTGGGGGTGAATCGTCGGGATGAAAATCCGTTCAAAGAACAGAATCGACCGGTGCAAAAGATGGTGAAGGTTGGACAGATGAATCTGCCGATCGGAGGGGACGTGGATGGAAGTAAGGGACTGTTGGATTCGTACGCGGCGGCGGAGGCGACGCTCGAGCGCGGGGCGAAGGAGCTCGGATACGCGTTGACGGTCGTGCGTTCGGGGCAATTGCGCGGTAATGGGCCGTTGTTGCTCGGAGATTACAGCGCGCGGTTGGTCGATAACATGTACGACGTCAAGTTTCAAGATTTGTACCTCAAAAGGGGCGATACTTCCGAAGGCTACACGAAGCGGTTAAATCTCGCGCAGTTCATCGCCCACGTCAGCACGACGCGCGTGGACGACGCTCCGGACGATGTGGAAGTATTGAGCGTGGTGACGAAGACGAACTTCTTCGGCGAGCAATCGCTGACGCCACCCACAGACCGCGAGCGAAGGAAAGGATACGATATGGCCAAGGGAAAAGCGCCCGCCGCCATCGACGTCGAAATCATCGACGCTTTGCTCGCCGAAATTTAACGATTTGCCGCTACTGTTTATTGCAATCTATTTCTATTGAACGAATTATGATCCAGCCATTAATCCTCCGAATCGCTCGAAGACGAACCGAGCATGGAGTCGAGCATGCCCGCGCCCGGCTTCTTCTTTGGCGCCTCTTTCAGCTTCTTTCCCAACGTCGAGCGCACGATTTCGTTCATCTCAGCCCCTTTCTGTGCCGATTCCGCGCGCAGACGCTTCAGCGTGTCGTGCTGAGACTCATTTCTAATCTTTTCCGCTTCAGCACGCGCCTTCGCCGCCGCCTCGGCGCGGCCTCGCGCCGCTACGCCGACGAGAGCCGAAACGTCCGCGCCGCCGCGCACGACGCCGCACGCCGTCACTCGAACCGGAGTCGGCACCTTCTCTCCCTTCTCGCGGTGCGTGAGCGCGCGCAAAATCTCTAAACCACTAATAACCCTCCCCACGACCTGCGCGGATTCGTCCAAAGACTCACACGCCGCCGTCGTCACGCAAAATTCCCCGCTCCTTCGATCCACGCCGACGACGCCCGCCGCCGCGTGCGTGAGCTCTCCCTCCACCTCGATCGTCGTTTTCACCCGTTTCCCCGAAACCCCGAAACTCACTCGCAACTCATCGTCCACCGTCGTCATCTCGCACGAATCTCGATACGACACCCCATCGCGATCGCCCTCCGTCGCCTCCAAGCGTTCCGCGAAGCGTCTCGCCGCGCGCGGCGCCGCCTCCTCCAACACCTCGATCACCACCGACCCTCGGTTTTCGCCCGCCACCTCGACGTCGACGAACGCCTTGACGTTCGACGCGTTCTTTCGCGCGACGTTCGCCAGCCTTTTCGCGCGTCTCGCGTCGTCCGGGTCGATCTCTAGTTCTGGATGCGCGCCCGTGCGCTTGAATGTTTCCATGCGCGATCGGCGCTCGGCCGCGCTCGGGCGCGCGCGATCGCGCCCGCGCTCGCCCTTCGCGAGCGGTTCGAACTTCGTCATCGATCGCCGCGCGTCGTTCGCGTCGCGCGCGCCGCGACGCGGGACGAAGTGACGTTCGGCGGTGGTTACATTATCGTGACGACGAGTGTTTACATTATCATGACGACGATGATTAAATGATGGCGACCGAAACAGACGACGAAAGACGACCGATCGCGCGCTCGCGAAACGCGCGCGCGAATTCAATTCACGGCGACGCCGCTCGCCGCCGCTCGCCGCCGCGCGCCGAGGCGAATCGTCGCCGCTCGCCGCTCGCCGACGCTCTTCCTCGCCGCCGCGTCCCCGCTCGCTGACGCCGGCGTCGCCGCCGCCTCGACCGTCTCCCTCGCGCGCGCGCGTCCTCGCGCCTTCCCTCGCGCTTCGCTCGCCCGCCGCGCGCTCGTCGTCGCCTCGCGTCGTCGTCGACTCCGCAGGCGCTCCGCCTCGCGCTGCGCCTCCGTCTGCGCCAACCGCCGCCTCGCGCTTCGCCGCCGCTCCCGCTCCCGCCGCGCCGCCGCCTTCAGGGCCGCCTTCGCCGCCGCCTCGCGCTCGACCTCCTCCCGCGTCGGCGCCGGCGTCGGCGATTTGCTCCGCGTCGCGAACGCGACGACGTCGAACGGATGTCGAATCGCGTCGCGAATCGTCGTCGTCG
>Ga0315315_10005071_pt1 | contig 12153 bp, 4 predicted proteins | sample M140m3416metaG_FD_203699 | JGI IMG/M metagenome (GOLD analysis project Ga0315315, IMG submission 203699) | Ammonia-oxidizing marine archaeal communities from Monterey Bay, California, United States - M1 40m 3416 | ecosystem: Environmental > Aquatic > Marine > Intertidal zone | place: USA...
CATAATTTTGTCCAACTTAAAGCAACCACCAAGGGTCACTACAACAGTATGTTTTTCTATTTGTTATAAAATTTTGAAAATTATTGATTAGGCTAATAGTGGTTATATTGCTATATTAGTGCAGTTAAAACTAAAACATATTTGAATGAGAAGAAATTACGTATTATCATTTTTGCTAATTATGACAAGTCCGTTGGCCATTATATCGCAGTACTGCACTTTAGCAGGGCCGTCTTCTGCCAACGACTCAAATATTGGTTCCGTTTCATTAACTGGAGAAACCACCAGTATATCTTACACGGGCTGTCCAGGAGTGATTGGCTTAGAGGATCAAACGACACAAGTAGCAGATGTAATAGCAGGAAACACCTATTCTGTTGACTTGGTTTATGGAACTTGTGGTGGCTCTTATGGAAACGCTGCAGAAGTTTGGATTGATTTTAATGGAAATCAAAACTTTGATGCAAATGAGTCTATTGGAACATGGGTCGGAACCCCTACTTCTCCTTCAGTAACGTATAGTTTTACCGTTCCTTCGAATGCGTTAGATGGAACACACAGAATAAGAGTAATGCAACAAGAAAGTGGAGCATTGCCACTAGACCCATGTGGAACGTTTATTTGGGGATCTGTGACCGACTTTTCAATTACAATTTCTGGGGGGTCTTCTTGTTTACCGGTCAGCGGCTTATCTACTGATGGCTTTTCTGCAGATTCTGTTTTCTTTTCTTGGTCGGCCGGCGGAACTGAAGTGGAATGGTTTGTTGAATGGGGCCCGCAAGGGTTTACCCCTGGAATGGGAACATCTTATGTAACTACAGCCCTTAATGACACAATAACCGGAACAACATCAGGGTCGTTTTACGATATTTACGTTCAATCGATATGTGGCGTTGGAGATTCAAGTGGAGCCAATATCATATCTTTTAATACGTCAATTTCTAACGACGATGCTTGTAATGCAATTATGGTGCCGGTTGACGGCTCAATTAACATGTTTACTAGCATCGGAGCTACTGTTCAACCTGGCGAACCAGGTAGCACACCGAATAAAACAGTCTGGTTTAGTTTTATTGCACCTGCTTCTGGAAATGTAGCTATTTCTACCTGCGACATAAGTTTTGACAATGAGTTAGAGGCTTTTAAAACGAATGATTGCTCGGATTTTAGTTCGTATACGTCATTAGGTTATGCTGATTATAATCCCTGGGGTTGTGCAGGTTCGCATCCGGCAGGAGTTGAGCTATGTGGACTAGTCCCAGGAGACACGGTTCTTTTTTGGGTTGGGCCTTGGTCCACAAGTAGTCCAGGAGGAGTAATCCCATTACAAGTTTATGAATTATCATTAAATGCGGGGGTTGGCGACACTACAAGTGCTTGCGCTGGAGATACGATAAACCTTTGGGATAACCTATCAAACAACGCCAACCAATTTGGAGCATGGAGCTACCCATCAAATCCTGGAGTTGTTTTTAACGACAGTTTGGCAAATACCGGAGACATGACTTTTACATCAAACGATTTTTACTACATCGTGTCAAACGCTTGTGGCGCAGATACTGCTTCAATTGAAGTTAACACCTTCCAACCGGCTAATACTGGAACCCCAATTACACCTTTTGAAGTCTGTAACTGGGGAAACATTTACCTGTATGATGGATTATCTGGTACAATTGATATTGGAGGTAACTGGAATGACGATACAGGGACGGGCTTACTAACCGGAGCAAGCCTTCAGGTAAGTGCTTTAAACGCAGGGTCGTATCAATTTACCTATACCGCTTCAAATGGTGTTTGTGCTGACGCATCAACAACAATTACGGTTGACTTATTTGATTGTACTGGAATCGACGAAACTGTTGCAAATAATTTTTCTGTTTATCCAAATCCTTCAGCTGGAGTATTTACAATTGAGATTGACGGACATGTTTCTAATATTGAGCTATCTATCCTTGACTTAAACGGAAAGAGGGTATATTCTCAAAGAATCGATTCAAACAAAACAAATATTGAATTGAATGCAATTGCAGTCGGTGTATATTCGGTTGTTCTTGTTTCAAACGATACTGTTTCTGTAACTAAATTGGTTGTTTCGAAATAAATAAATGCATACACAAAATTTAACGGAACTAAATTTAGCCATCCTTTTTTTATGCATTAAAAATAATTTTATACCTACATTGCGCTAAAATTCAAAAAGAACATGAGCCTTAAACCAAACCAATTAGACACACTTATAGAAAAAGCAAAAGGACTATTAGGTAGCACTCTTGTAATTCGAAATAAGGCTTTCAAATTCAAAAGCATCGGAGTTATAGATCAAGTAAACTCTAAAGGAGACCCTGAAAGGTACGCTGTAAATGGAAATTTAGTTTCAGAAGATGGCGACATGCTCCAAAAGCCCTTGGCAAAGATTGTTGCGCAAATAGTTAAGAATGCTGCTAAATAAAGCGGTGAATTAAAATTTCCTTCTTACATACAAACTATGTATTTTCGCGGCTGAAATAACATTAGAATGAGTGAATATAACCATAAAGCCATTGAAGAAAAATGGCAAAAAGATTGGCGCAAAAACAAAACGTATAAAGCAACAGAAGATTCCTCTAAAAAGAAGTTTTATGTTTTAGATATGTTTCCCTATCCATCTGGAGCAGGACTGCATGTTGGACATCCGCTTGGATACATAGCCTCTGATATATATGCTCGTTACAAAAGGAATGTAGGTTTTAACGTTTTACATCCAATGGGATATGATTCTTTTGGGCTGCCCGCTGAACAATATGCAATTCAAACAGGCCAGCACCCGGCAGTAACCACAAAAGTAAACATTGATGGAGGGGTTGATAAACAAGGAAATGTAATAGAGGGTTACAGAAAGCAGCTTGACATTATGGGATTTGCTTTCGATTGGGACAGGGAAGTGCGCACCTCAAGTCCAGAGTACTATAAATGGACGCAATGGATTTTTAAGCAAATATTTAATTCTTGGTATAACAAAAATGCAGACAAAGCAGAACACATTGACACTTTAACGACTGTTTTTGCACAAGAAGGAAATTTAAACGTAAACGCTGTTTGTGATGAGGCTCCCATATTCTCTGCCGCAGATTGGAACAGTTGGAGCGAGTCAACCCAGCGAAAAATGTTGATGAATTATCGTTTAACTTTCTTAGCGGACTCATGGGTAAATTGGTGTCCAACCTTAGGAACTGTTTTGGCCAACGATGAAATTAAAGACGGTGTTTCTGAACGTGGAGGACACCCTGTTGAGCAAAAATTAATGCGCCAATGGAGTATGCGAATTTCTGCCTACGCCGAGAGATTATTGAAGGGATTGAATGAAGTAGACTTTTCCGACTCCTTAAAAGAGCAACAGCGTAATTGGATTGGAAAATCTCAAGGATGTACGGTGCAATTTGTAGTGGAAGGAAGAGAGGATAAAATCGAAGTTTTCACCACCCGACCTGACACAATTTTTGGAGTTACCTTTATGGTTTTAGCTCCAGAACACGAGTTGGTTGATCAAATTACAACGGAAGATAATAAAACCGCAATTGCAGAATACAAAGCCAAAGCTGCAGCCAAAACAGAAAGAGATAGGCAAGCAAACGTAAAAGACATAACAGGTCAGTTTACTGGAGCTTATGCCTTGCATCCTTTTACTGGAGAAAAGGTGCAAATTTGGACTGGAGAATATGTTTTGGCTTCTTATGGGACAGGAGCGGTTATGGCAGTTCCAGCAGGAGATCAACGCGATTACGATTTTGCAAAGCACTTCGGAATAGACATTCCTAATATTTTTGAAGGGAAAGATATTTCGGAAGAAGCTTACATAGACAAAGACGCTGTATTGGCAAACTCGGACTTTTTAAACAACTTACCCGTTAAACAAAGTATTGTAAAAGCGATTGAGGCTATCGAAGCAAAAGGCATTGGAAAAGGTAAAACGCTATATAGGTTGCGCGATGCTATTTTCTCGCGTCAGCGATATTGGGGAGAGCCATTTCCTGTTTATTACAAAGGAGACACACCTTATTTAATTGAAGATAAAAAGCTACCTGTTACACTTCCAGAAGTAGATAAATATTTACCTACGGAAGAAGGTGAGCCACCATTGGCTAGAGCAGAAAAATCTGCATGGGACGTATTTGAGGGAGATAGAATGGAATACAACACTATGCCTGGCTGGGCAGGTTCTTCATGGTACTTTTTACGTTACATGGACCCTAATAACTTAGAGGAGTTTGTAAGCAAAGAAAAAGCGGAATACTGGAATCAAGTTGATTTATACATTGGCGGAGCGGAACATGCAACCGGACACCTATTGTATTCTCGCTTTTGGACAAAGTTCTTGTGCGATATGGGGTATATTTCTTTTGACGAACCTTTCAAAAAGTTGATTAATCAAGGAATGATTTTAGGAAGATCAAGTTTTGTTTACAAAGTAAAAGATGAAAATAAATTTGTTTCTTTTGGCTTAAGGAAAGAACATAAAACCCAAAGATTGCATACGGATATTTCAAATGTCGCTAATGATGAGTTGAACGTTGGTGAGTTTAAAAAATGGAGGTCTGAATTTGCGGATGCAGAATTTGTATTGGAAGGCGGAAAGTACATTTGCGGATCCGAAATAGAAAAAATGTCTAAGTCGAAATATAATGTACAAACCCCGGATGAATTAGTAGAAAAATATGGCGCAGACACTTTGCGCTGCTACGAAATGTTTTTGGGTCCTTTGGAACAGGCAAAACCATGGGACGTGCAAGGAATTAGCGGAGTGAACAATTTTCTAAAAAAACTATGGCGCCTTTTTCATCAAGGAGAGAGCTTTTCTGTTTCCGAGCAGGAACCAACAAAAGAAAGTTTAAAGTCGTTGCATCAGGCAATTAAAAAAGTAACCGAAGACATAACGCGTTATTCTTTTAATACGGTAGTCAGCACCCTGATGATTGCGGTTAACGAATTGGGTTCTCAAAAATGCAACAACAAATCAATTCTTTCGGACTTGATAGTTTTGGTTTCTCCATTTGCACCGCACATTGCAGAAGAGTTATGGGGGTTATTAGGAAACACCTCTAGTGTAACCGTCGCGTCTTGGCCAAAATTTGAAGCAGTTCACTTAGTGGAAAGCGATTTCGAATACCCAGTTTCTTTTAATGGTAAAATGCGCTTCAAAATATCACTGCCCCTAACAATGGGAAAAGAAGAAATAGAAAAGGCGTTGTTTAAGCACGAAAAAACAGCACATTACTTGAGTGGTAAAGAACCTAAAAAAGTTATAGTAGTTCCGAAGCGTATTATTAACGTTGTGGTTTAGGCTTTTGTCCTACCAAAAAACAAAGAAGTATTTTCAGAAGAAATGGGCATTAGGTCTCTTGCTGTCAAATGATTAATTTATAATCTGTGGTTATCTTGAGAAGGTTTTCTTATTAGGCTTCAGCCCAATTATAAGTGGGTTCGTCAAAACGGTTTTATTTTTTCACCAGAAAAAGCTATATTCACAAACTATTTTGCCTTTCATGAAGTTTAATTTCATCATAATTATCTTATTTGTTTCACTCACTGTTCATAGTCAGGATAGTTTGTCTTTGGTTGAAAAGGCCAAAGAGCAGGTTAAAATTTCTGGAGGATTTTCTTCTATTGGAACAGCCTACATGATTAATGACACAAGCCTATCTCAAAGAGATCCATTTTTTTGGCAACTAGGGGCAAATATCAATATAAAAATAGGTCAAGTATCCATTCCTTTTTCTGCCGTTATGAATCAGCAAGAAAGAAACTTTACACAACCCTTTAATCAATATGGGCTTAGCCCCAAGTATAAGGGTATTACAGCTCATTTAGGTTATAGGTCTTTAAAGTTTTCTGATTTTTCATTAAGTGGAAATCAATTTTTGGGAGTGGGTGTTGAGATTGCTCCGAAAAACTCAATTGTAAAAGGTAAGGCGCTTTATGGACGTTTTGCAAGGGCCGTAGATGGCTACTACACAGACGGAAAAGTTGTTGGCTCTCCTAGTTTTGAGCGCTGGGGTTTGGGAGGAATGGTTGAGATAGGGTCGTCAAAAAACAATGTTGGAGTTGTTGTTTTTAGAGCTAAAGATGATCAAGCGTCTATTGCCTCCTTTGCAAACGACGCAACAATAAAGCCGGGTGAGAATTTAATTTTTGGCTTAACAACAAAACAAAAGTTATCAAAAGAGCTTTCTTTTAAGGGGGAAATAGATTGGAGTGCATTTACAAAAGACCTCAGGTTGGACCCAACAGTTCTTGAGGGGTTTTCCTATCTAAATAATATAGAACCATTATTCCATGCAAATGCATCTAGTTCTTTTTCAAAAGCTGTAAAAGCGGATTTAGAATACAATAAAAAGAAGTTTAAGGTTGGCTTTGGTTATCGTCGAATCGATCCAGAGTATCAAACTATGGGTTCTGTATATTTAAACAATGATTTTGAAGATCTTCAGGGAAAGACATCGCTTAGAATGCTGAAAAACAAGTTAACTTTAGCTGGGAGTGCAGGTTTTCAGAGAAACAACCTAGACGATAGCAAGGCTTCAGAGATGTTGCGATTAATATCTTCCTTGTCGGCCAACTACAACATAAACGAGAATTTTATGGTCAACGGTGCGTTCTCCAATTTTAATTCTCAAAGCTATATGACTATTGTAAATTCGCTTGATACAAACCGCTATGCTCAGGTTACTAAAAACGCAAACCTTCAGCTTATGTATGCAAAGGCAAATGATGTTCGAAGAATTGCAGCCTCCATAAGAGGTAATTTTCAAAATGCCAAAATCAACGGAATAGACAACACAACGCTTTACAACGGAGGTGTTAGTTTTCAATATGGGCATTTAAAGTCGGGGCTTAATGTGGTTTCTGCGATCAACGCCTCAAAGAACATTACAGAGACATATGATATTGTTTCGGTAGGTCCGACTTTAGGTTTGAATAAGAGGTTTTTAAGCGGTAAAATAAGCGCCTCAGCAAGCGCTTCAGCTTTGAAAACATTTTTAGGAGGAATCGACAACGGCTATGTGTTAAATGTTAAAAGCATGGGAACATTTAAATTAAATCGACACCACGCATTTAATTTGATTTTTTCAACCATTGGGAAAAACAACGCAACTACAGATACGCAAGAGACTACCATTTCACTTGGATATAACTACGCATTTTAATGAGTAAAAATATGAATAGAAATTATCAACTAATATTTTTTGTGCTTTTTCTGCCATTTTTCGGAAATAGTCAGCAGCTGCCGGTTTCTGCCGTTACAATAATGAACGCACCACATCCAATTTATGTGAATGAGTATTATAGCATAGGGTCAAATGCGCTGCAAGGAATAATTACCTTGAACGATTTAAATGAACCTTCTTGGGACGTGCGATTATTAGTTACTATTGAAGGTGAGGGAATTAGGATAAAAACGAAACAAAACTTTCTTCCTTCGAATCCGATTAATCTAACTTCAGGTATACCTTCAGTTATAGAGGGCTCATTATTTACTCAATATTTAGATGTTAATAATGTTGATTTAGAAGGTATTACAGCCGCAAGCCTTAATCAAAGCGGAAAGCTTCCAGAAGGAATATATAATTTTTGTATTGAAGTCTTAGACTATGTTTCTGGGGTTCCATTATCTCTGCCCTCTTGCGCTCCTGCATTTATCTTTTTTGACCCGCCGCCTGTAACACTTCAACCCGAATGCGAAGGTGTTGTAGTTCCTTCAGACCCCCAGATTGTCAATTTCTCATGGCAAATTGCTGGAAGTGCATCCCCGGATCAAATGCTTGTTGCAATGAACAGCCTTTATCAATTATCGGTTTATGAAGTGACAGAAGAAGGTAGCGATCCTTATTTTGCTGTTGCAAATAATCATGCATTGCTAGTCTACGAATCAGATTTTATTAATCAGACTCAAAACCAAATAGATTTTGGTATTAATACCACATCAATGCTAACCCCCGGAAAGCAATATGTTTATAGAGTAAGAGCAGTCGATGGAGACGGAAAAGATATTTATAGAAACAATGGTTTTAGCGAATGGTGCTGGTTCTTTTATGGATATCCGCATGATGGCAATTTGGCCATAACAGCCCCTGAGGATGAGCACATATTCGGAAAGTTTGAGTCTAAATCTTTTGGCTGGAATGTTAGTGATTTAGGTGTACCAGGGCAGGAGTTTGATTATGTGGCTATTATAAAAGAGTTGAACGAAGGTCAGGAAAAGGAAGACGCCATGGACGTAAATCCGGATTGGTACGTGAAAAACCTACCTACCACTTCTTCGTTAAATGGAGCTGGGTTTCTTTTAGACCAAGAAACTGATCCAGGCAAAACATATATTTGGCAGGTTACTGCCTACACAGGAGTGCAAGAAGTTGCAAAGAGTGAAATATACACTTTTTATTCAGCACCAGTCCTTGAAGAGTTTTATGCTGGAGGAAATATTGTAAAAATAGCCTCCCTTAGCAACTCAGAATTAGATAATTTATCAGGAGTGGGAAGAGTTCAAGTTTCAGACGACGAGGAAGATATAGTTGAGTTTGAATTTGAAAACTTAACGGTAAACGAGGTGGGATCAAAACATGTTTTGGTTTCGGGAATTGCAGAATTTGATTTATCAGCACGAGACCCGATAGAGGTCTACGGTTTTGATGAGGAGAATGGAACTGCATTAGTGGAAACGGAAAGTGGCAAGATCACACCTTCTGGTTTAGAGATTTTAGGTTCCATAGTTTGGGATTTTCCTCACGCAACGACTCAACAAGGAGTTGCTGAGCTAAGGTCAGCAGAAGTTTGGTTTGGTTTAAACTCATCCTACCAGCTAATAGGTCAGCCATCACTTCCTTCAGCGGTTGAGTATGAGCTTCTTGAGCCTTATGAGTTCAAAATAACCTTAAACGAAAGCTCTATGTTTCGGTTGGAAAACGGTACTTTCTCTCTTTCTTTGAACGGTTTGTTTAGTACCAATGACCAGGTTAAAACGGACAATAGCATGCCTTATTCTATTGCATTTTATAGTCAGCCATCACTTTATTACTTTGAAGCAGCGGAATTAATAAATACTGCAACGAACTCATTTAAGCCCGTCGATAATCTTAATATTTTGTTTATTCCAAATAATGCTATTGTTGACCTTTCTGAAGGCGCTTCTCCAGGAAAGTTATCTGGTGACCCAAGCTGGAAAGGTCTTTATTTCTCAGAGTTTATAGTTCGTTTTTTAAGTGACGGTTTAGACGAGTCAAGTCAATTATTAATTCAACAGAATGTTGACAAAGTTGAAGACTTAAGTCAAGCAGATTTTTGGCTAAAGAATGACGGCCTTCATTTAGATTATAATTTTTCCCTAGATGATGAAGGAATAACATTTAATGGTTTTACAACTACCGTTTCCGGAAACTTCAATATTGAAAACAATCAGGTAATAGACAGTAAAATAGTAGGAGATATAAAAATTCCAGTGATTGACAAAATAGATCCTTTTGAATTTGAAATTCCAATTACAGATGATGGATTGGCACAGGGATACTTAATAGAAGACTTAACCCAAAGAGAAATTATATTTAACCCTTATGGCGGAGAGAATAGAGTAAATATTGATATAAATCGAGCTGTTTTTGCAGATAATGAGCGAATGGATTTAGAGATTAATGCAGAGCTTGTTGGCGTAGGAGCTAATGTTAATGGAGTTTCGGACTTCAGAGTTTATGGGGATAATACCATTGGTGTTGGTTCAAGAAGTGGCTCGAAAGCACTTGACACCCAAGTTGAAGGTGAGTACAAAGGTTTTACAACCTATGTTCAAGAAGTTGGGGCTGCACTATTTAATGGAAATTATGTGTTTTCTTATGTTGCCTCTCTAGATATGGGAGAAGATGTTGTTGGAGAAAGTGGACCTCCATTATTGGCAATTTCAAGCGTAGAAGAAGTGGGTTCAGATGTTGTCTTACCTCAATTTGGAGCCTCAAACCCTCAGCCTGAACCCTCTATTTCGGTCCCAACAGACATAACACCCGGTGAACCAACATTGACAACTTACGAAATGTTCATAGGTATTGATAATGTAATCGTCAATATGGAGGGCTACTTAAAGCTTTCGAATAACGACCCCACATGGGGAACTTCATTTAGGGGAGGAATAAACGGAAGTCTTAAAGTTCCTACGCAAATAGATGTTGGTGCGAATATGATTTTTGGAGATAGAGATGGAGTAAAATTTTGGTATTTCGATGCGTATTTTAATGACAGAGAAGGTTTGGGTATTCCTGTTCCCCCATTATTCAATTTAGTGGCAATGGAAGGGAAGATTTACCACCATATGTCCAAAAATGAAACAGAATATGTGATTGACCCAGAAATGGCATTTGGCGCGGGGCTGTATATGCAGATAATTGACAATCAAACAGGAGGAACCCTTTTTGCTGTTGATGCAGGAGCAGAAATAAAAGTTCTAGAGTCAGGAGACTTTACCATTTCAATGAGTGGTGACGGATCATTTTTGAACGCAAATAGAAGAACCGCTGGAGGCGGAATGACATCTGCCGTTGGAGAAGCAATAGTGGAGGAAGCTTTGGAGGCAATAGGTCCAATAAGTTTAACTTTTAGTGTTGGCGGTGGGGATTTAACAATCGAAGCAGAGGGCCTAACAAAAGGCTCTATGGACTTTACCAAAGGAGATCTGGCTTTTGGTTTTGACGCAGAGCTAGGTTCTACACCAGGAATCGGGTTTAATTATAGTAAAGGTCCGGGAAGCCTGAGCTTCAATGCTAATGCAGCAGGTTCTTTTGGAGTAGGATTAGGATTGGACGGTAAATCTTTATCATTGGGGATTCAAGGAACAAATGAGGGATATTTAGATTTAACATATGACGATGTTTCTTTTGCAACTCGAATTAACAGGTCTGATAAAACAGGAACCTTGGCTTTTGCATATGGAGACAAATCGATCGATTTCGGAGTTGAAACGGATGGCGGATACTTGAATTTGGAACTATCAAGCGATTTAAAATTTGAAACAGGTTTTAATACTGCTGGTTCGGCTTATCTTGGCTTAGCGGCAGGCACGAACGAGTTCAGTATTTCTGGAGACAAAGAGTCTGGAGAAGGTTCATTCGACCTATCGATTGACGGTTTGGCAATGAGCACAAGCGTTAACACGCTTGAAAAGAGCGCTTCGTTTGCTTTAAATACTTCGGGAGTTACCTTAGATGTTTCAGGAGAATATGGAAAAGGAGGCACTTTTTTACTTGACGTGAGCGACACCAGAATAGATGTAGGAGCGGATTTAGAGGATAATACAGGTCATATTGATTTGGTAATCGGAGACAAGCGCTTGTTTGCAGAACTAACAGAAAGTAGTCAGGGTTCTCTGTTGTTGAAAAACGGAGAACAAGAGTTTGGCATTTCAGGCAATACCGAAGGTACGGCAGGAAGCGTCCACTATAAAGACAATACAGCGGAATTTGCGATAGCTGCAGACCGTACAAATAATACAGGTAATATTGGCCTGTCCTTTGACGATAAAGTACTCGCTTCAGGAGTTACGGAAGACTCGTCATATATTAATATTGCTTTTTCAGATGTTGAGCTGAATGTTCAGTCAAACAATCAAAACAAAGGCATGATTGAGGTGATTAAAGGCTCCAATCAAATAAAAGTGAGTGCTGATTTAGAAGAAAAATCCGGTTCTTTATTATTGACTGATGGCTCTAATAGTATTTTCGCGAAAGGAGCTGCGGATGCGACAGGCGAATTGGACATTAGTATTGACAACAATATTGTAAGAGGGGTTGTGGGAGAAACGGAATCTTCTCTTTTTGTATCCTCAGGTGAATATGAGTTTTCTATTGAGGGAAGTGACGACGGAAGTGGACTTGTCGGGTTCAAAAAAGGAAATATTGAAACGAGGCTTGGTGTAAATATTCCGCAAACAGCGGGAGAAATTTATGTTGGAGATGGCGGTGATTTTATTCACTTAAAAGGAAATAAAACAGAAAATACTGGCTTGATAGATATCAAGAAATCAAGCTTGGAGTTTACCGCGATTTTGGATGATTCTATTCATATGTATTCCGGGCCAGCTTCATTAACAAGGAGGTCAGACGGTACTGGCTTCATGAGATATAATGATGGAAACATAGGTGT
>Ga0315315_10005072_pt1 | contig 12153 bp, 22 predicted proteins | sample M140m3416metaG_FD_203699 | JGI IMG/M metagenome (GOLD analysis project Ga0315315, IMG submission 203699) | Ammonia-oxidizing marine archaeal communities from Monterey Bay, California, United States - M1 40m 3416 | ecosystem: Environmental > Aquatic > Marine > Intertidal zone | place: USA...
ACGAAAAACTTGAGTAGTTATTAAACGAGTTTGATAGCCACCAATATATGACCAAAATGTTAATTGGTCACTCGTGTTAAAATTTATATCAGAAGTATTATTAGCATCAGCACCACTTCCAAACATATACTGGTCTGTACCTAAGTTACCCCTTTTGAACCAAAAACTTAATGACCATTTATCTACATTACCACCAGCACCATGAGTTCTTTGCATATATGGAGAATCACTAGGATTAAACCTAATTGATTGGTCTATAGAGTATGTAGCACCACCACTAGACTGTGCACCTGCTCCTGCTAATAAATTATTTTGAAATACTGCCATTAAGCTGTCCTTGTTTTTGTCTTTCTTTTTTGTTGTTCAATAAATTTTCTATAAACTAATGCTGCCTTATTTTTACCTGCAACTTTTGCTCTTTGTTCCATTGCAATTGCTGCTTGTGTTTTATGATTATGTTTACGTCTTGAGTTTTTTATTTTTCTCACTGACCTTTGAGCATCTGCTACTGTTGCAAATTTTAAACCATGTATTGTACCTTTTGGGTCTTCATCAGTATATAAGTCTGAATGTTTTTTACTCTTAGCAGGTTGACCTTTTTTTCTAGGTATTCTTTTAACCACTAAGCTGTACTCACATTCAATGTGGCTACTGCATGTACGTTTGTTGACGTAAACGTAATGTAGTCAATTCTGTCACATGCACTTGCACCTGTTGATAATGTTGGAGCAGTCCCTCCAGGAAACTTATAATTAGTTCCATATGATAAAGTTCTACCACCAGTTCCATCTTGTATTACAAATATACTTCCTGTTTGTCCAGGAACACAATTTGTAGGATTATCTATTGTTCTATTACCTGCTAATTGTACTGCAAAGTTTTGACCTGCATTAAAGTCAACTGATATATTTGCACCATCACTTAAACTTACAATGTCAGCTACTGCAGCTTTTGCAATTCTTACATCTTTACCTAATAGAGCATCTACATCTACACCTACTCCACTACATATAACATCAGTTGCTGAAAGTATTCCAGTTAATGCACCACCTGCTAGTGGTAATCTTGTTCCAATACTTGTTGCTAATGCTGCTGAAGTTGCAATTACTCTTGCAAGATTTACTGAAGTTAGAACTGAAACTGCAGCTATTGCAGTATTTGAATTTGCTATAGAGGTTGCAAGAGTTGATGAAACATTTCCTACAACTGTATTGATTGAAGTAATAGCATCTAAATTTGTTTTTGTAAGTATAGAAACTGCACCTATTACTGTGTTTACTGAAGTTATAGCTGCTACATTTGTAGCTATATCAGCTTTGTTAACTGAAGTTAAAACTGATACTGCAGCTATATTTGTATTTGAATTACCTATTGAAGTTGCAAGTGCTGCAGATACTGTAGCTAATTCAGCAGATGTTGCATAGTTACCACCATCACCTATAATACCATTGATAGATGTAATAGCTGCTGTATTAACAGATGTTAACGCAGATACTGCAGCTACAACTGTATTTACAGAAGTTATAGCTGCTACATTTGTAGCTATATCAGCTTTATTAACAGAAGTTAATGCTGATACTGCAGCCACATTAGCTGCTGTTGGAACTGCTACACCACCTACATAAACATTTGTTCCTGCAAAAACATTAGCTGCAGATACATCACCTGTAAATACTGCTGATGCTCCACTAATAGGAACTGAAAAAGTTGCTGCTCCCTGTGGAACAACTAAACCTGTTGAAACTGAAACTGTACCAAAAGATTGATTAGGATTAACATTTAATGTACCACTTGTATTTACAGTTGTTGATGTTGCACCATTAACAGTTGCATTAAGACCTGTTCCTGCAACTACTGCATTTACTGTACCACCTTCAGCAGAAGGAACATTTGTTAAACCTGAACCATCACCTACAAAAAATCCTGCTGATACTGTACTTACTATTGTCGCATTATTACCTTTTAATAAAGTAGCACTTACAGTAGCTGCATTAAAATCAGTAACACTCATTGAGGAAACTGTCATAGTTCCTGTAACATTTAATGTATTAGCTGAAACTGCTGAAGCAGCAAAACTTTGAATATTACCTATTGTACTTGTTAACGCAATACCTGTATTACTTGCAACACCATCTGGATTTGCTAATGCAATACCATTACCTGCAGAAAAAGTTCTTTTATAAACATTAGTTCCTGATACAACTACATAACCTTGACCACCTGATATATCTGCAATTGCATTTAAAGATGAAACAGTTGCAGTTAGATTTACACCACCTATTGCAAAAGTACCATTAACATTTAATGTAGAGTTGTTAAGTTGTAAAGGTGAGTCTGCATTGTCACCTGACTGAATAGTCCTTAGAGTTGTAGTAATTCCTTCATTAGCTGAAGTCTTTACTTGCATTAGTCGTTTATACGAATTTGATATTTCTTGTCCAGTTAAATCAGGCATCTAAATTACTCACTATATTCCAATCTTGGGTAGTTGCTTCCCAGTTAGTATTTTGATTTTCCCAAGTTGTAAAAGCTTCGCTTCGTGTAGGTCTTGGGTTTCTAATCGTCTCATCATCTTTTACATCTGGTGCTCTATTTTGTGGATGATTCTTTTCATCATAAGCACCATCAAAATCAGTAGGGCAAACTAATAAGCCATAAGAGTTTAACTTCATAACATTATGAGGATAAACAAATCCACATATGTCACATACTGCTTTGGCTCTTTTTCCTACTGCCATTATATTACACCCATTCTAGGTGTAATGTAAAGTGAAGCACGTTCTTTATCTTCAGTCATTGCAAAGCCAAGTCTTTCTTCGTACTCAGCTTTTAAAAACTTTGCTCTTGCTTCAGTTATTCCTGGTCTTTTTAATGACATATAATATGCTAGACCAGTTGTTAATGCAGGTAAAAATCTTCTAGGCATATCTGCATTTTGTATTGCAGATTTATTTACGTCCTGCATATAATCAATCTTTTCAATTTTTAGTTTATCAGTATTAACATTTGATAATGACCATAGATGTAATTGTACATTATCACCAAATCTTTTTATTGCGTACTGTGAAGGTCTACCTGTTTGTCCTTTGTTAGGAACTTTTAAATATTCCTCAAATGATATACGAGTCATTTCTAAATCTGTGTTATCTCTATTAATAACAACTTGCATTACGTCACTTACATGACTACCTAAACTTACTTGTGATGTACTCGCAGCAATACTCACAATAGTTGTATTTGTTGTCCATAAACAAACACCTCTATTCTGCCAGTCATTTAAAATAAGATTAATTGAACGTCTAGCACTTCTAGGTTCTTCACCAAGAGTTACTTCACCACCAATCATCTCAGTAGCTTCTTGTATAACGTCACCTATTTCTAAGTTAAAGTCATAAGTGCCTGATGTATTGTTAGTTGCCATTTATTTATATCCTTTACCAAATCCTCTCAATGCAGCTCCAGTACCCTTAGGTGCACCAACTCTACCACCAGTTTGTAATTTTTTAACTTTACCACCAGTTTTTCTTGATGTTAATGGTCTTTTATAAGGTTCTTGAAATGCTTCATTACCAGTTTTACTTTTCATAAATGTATCTGCATCTTCAAGTTTTATATTTTTCATTCTAATATTTTTAGCATTAGCAGCTTTTCTTTTTACTACATCTGCGTTATAACCAGGTACATCTTCTATTTTTTGCTTATGTTTAGATATACCTTTTAATATTTTTGTTAGTGTATCTCCTGTATATTTTTCTGCTAATTTTTTAGCTGGTTCAACCATAGCTTCAACAACTAATTTAGGTATACCTTTTCTAACTTTAATTATCTTATTTAATTTATTTATAAGAGATTTTTCTTTTTTAGAAGTTTTTATTTTTTCTGCCATCTGTTTCTCCTTTCAATATTGATTAACCACGTCTGGCTTTTCCATAACCACGATAGCTACGAACTCTTCCACCTTTATTCATTTGAGGCAGACCTTTACCTGCATCAAATACAGGTGTATCACTAGAAGGTTTATCCATACGACCTGTTCTTAATGATTCTTCTAATTTACCTGTTCTAGGATTTTCTGTTATATCTTTAGGTTTAATTACTTTAAAACCACCAAGTGCTTTCATTGCTTCAGGGTCAGCTTTAAGTTTTGAAGGTCTATTTACCATAGTAACGTCACCATCTCTAGCTAATATTCTATCTGAAGGGTCAAAGAGTGGTTCTCTTCTATCTTTCTTAGGTCTTCTTGTAGGTAGTTTTTTATATACTTTGTTAGCTATTTTTTTTAATTCTGTTACAGTTTTATTTGCATATTCAGGAATTGTTTTCATAAACTTAACAACTTCTTTTTGTTTACTTGCAGGTAACTTATTAAATGCTTTACCTACAATTCCTGGAAATTTTGTTTTTATTTTCTTTTCAGCCATTACTTTCTCCTTGTATTTAATGAACCACCCATATATTTATTTACAATTTTTTCAAGTTCTTCTTGTTTTCTATCTAGTTCTCTTTCTTCAGCAGCAGTAAGAACTCCTGAGCCATGTCTTGCTCTTTGTCTATCAGTTCCAGTTCTTCTTTTTTTTAAACTTTTCCTTTGTCTTTTTAATCTTTTTAATTTATTTTCAGGTTTATTATATTCATCAAGTGCCATACTACCAACCAATAGACCCATTCCTAATGGATTACTTCCTGTTGCAGTTCTTAAACCAAATCTTGCAGCTTTACTTAAAGCTTTACGAATAGGATTTTTTTTTAAACTCTCAGGCATTTTTTTAGTTATGTCCAATTTTTTTATTTGGTCTTTAGCTTTACTATATAAACTTTTTTTCTTTTTCTTTACACCAGGTTTACTTATCTGTTGTGGTATTGAACTTCTACTAATTACCATTATAGTTTGTCCTTATATAAACTTTTAATAAATGTAGTACCATCATTTAATCTACCACCTTTAGAATAATTTTTAAACATATCTTTATTTGGATTTTTTCTTTCCATTTCTAAAAATTGTTTAGCTTCACGTGATAATTCAGGTGGGTCTTTATATTTAAATTTTGGTTTTGTAGATGCATCTTCAATTTTAGTTCCAGTTAATCTTGGTTTTATACCTGGTTCATCTAAATCTTTTACAGTTTTAAATATTTTTTTAAACTCATCTGTGTTTTTTAATTTCTTTCTAGCTTCTTCTTTTGATTTAGCTTTAACTATAGTAGAACCTGCTCTTTCAGTATAAGATGCTACCTTATCTGATGCATATTTAGTTGGTCCTTTTAATTTAAAAAAAATTCTATATAAACTCATTAGTTACTCCCATCCACAACTGTGTTATCTGCTCCTGCAGGACTTGCAGGTCTTGTCATATCGTCACGTCTAAATCTTCTTGCTCTGTTTCTTACAGTCTGTATTGAAGTTTGATATCGTTGTTCAAATAAAGGAACAATCTGAAAGTTTTTCATAAAGATATATGACTCTACCATACAGGCATTAAACAATGCATCATAACAAAACTGTGTAAAATAATTATCAGGTGAAGCTGATGTTAATGTTGTTGGTCTAGTTACATGTACTACTTCACCATTACTTGTTGATGAAGGTGTAGGTGCAATCATTATTGTTGTATTATCTTTATGGGCATAATACTTTGGCTCACCTGTTGAAGCTGACACTGACCAATAATCTCTTAAATATTCATCAGTCTTTACTAGTATACTTGTCTTTGCTCCATTAATATCTACATTAAAATTCTTTACTATTCTTGTACCAGTTGGTAAAGTAACAATATTATTACCTTGTGATACTGCTACTGATGTATAGGTTACTAAACCATAATCATCTAATTCATCTGTTAATCTTTCCTCTGCTCTATTAACAATGTTAGGTATTTGGTCTAAGAACTCTTGAGCATCATTCTCAGTTGTATTTACTATCTCTGTTGTTAATGTTGTAAAATTTGCCATCTAACATTTCCACCTTCTACGAGCTGCACAAATTCTTTTCTTTGGAGTTTTCTTACAGCTTATATTATGCATCTTAGCTTGTCCTGCTGAACGAGCACAAAATGATTTTCTTCTCTTTGCTCTTTTCCCTGTAGGTTTTGATTCTGTTACTGCAGTTTTTAATTTAGAACCTGGATTTGCTCTACGATAAGCAGCAACACCCTTCTTTGTCATACCTGCACCTTTGCTAGTAGCTAAGAAATTACCTGACTTAACACTAGTCTTAATTCCCATTCCTTTAGATTTCTTTTTAGCTTTTCTAGCCATTCCATCTATCCAATATAAATTGTAGCATAGACACTTGGAGTTACACTTACTGTAACATCATCTTCACATCTAATACCTTCATCTGCTAAATAAGTATCAAGTGTACCATTTGCAGGTAATACAATTCTAACTCTTGAAGTAGTACCATTTTTAATTTCAAAAGCACCTACTACATCTTTAATATTAGCAACATTAAAACCTCTTATTCTTGTACCAAAAGAACGAACAGTAGACGTTGCTGCTGCTGTAGTAATTGCTGAATATTCTATTGCTGTTAAGTTTGTCATTTATAATTCCTTCTATATAAAGTATAAAGGGTCTCTAATGAGACCCCTTATATAATTTGGATTAGGCTCCTTGAGAACCATAAAATCCTCTCCAGTCAGAAACACCAAAAGAGTATCTTTCTCTTGCTTTAAATCTGACGTTACCAGTATCAAAATCTGGTTCCATTTTAGTTTGTAGAGGAACTCTAACAAACATTTTAGTACCATTAGGTACGTCAGTTTTAATGAAGTAATCGTTGGAATTTGTAAACCTTCTGTTTACATAATATCCATCAGGAATTACTCCCATATTTCTGATTGCATTAATGTCATTGTTTGCAGACCCAACTTTACCTGGAGAAGCTAGAAGCCTATCAGCAGTAAATTTTAAGTCAGATGGAATATGTAAAGATACAGCTTGTGCACCAATTAAGATACCTCTGTCATCTTTAGTTCCATCAATTGCGATTAATGCAGTTTCCAAAGCTGCTTCAGCTAAATCTGCTGCAGCTAGTAGGTTACTTTGTGTGCCACCACCAACAACAGGGTGAGACGCAGAGAAGAATGCTTGACCATCTCCAATTGCAGTGTCACCAGCAGTAAAACCTTGGTTAAAGATTGTAGCTGCTTTTACTTGTTTTGTGTTAGCCATTGCTCTTGCTAGTGCACGAGAACGAACTTTAGCGAAAGTATCATATAGATTATCTTCCATTGCTTCTTCAGTAATTGAAAAAGCTAAAGCCACTGTTTCGTGGTTATATCTAGCTGTGAACGATTCTTGTGCGTCATCAAAAGAAACAGCAGCACCTTCAGATTTTACTGGAGCTGTGCCAAATCCTGTGAATAACACTTCTTCTTCAAAAGACCTATCTGAGTTTTCAGTTTCAAATAGGGGTGTATGTTCGTCATTAACATCACCATACTCAACACCAAATACAGCATTAAGTCCTGGAAGAAGTTGTTTTGCAATACTTGCTCTATTTATAGCCATATTATTTCTCCTTCTATGTTATGCTGTTGCCTGACGTTTCATCCAGTGTTGGACGATTTTGACTTCAAGTTTAGGGAATGCACCATCAGTACCTGATAAGGCATTGCCTGGTTCATCAATTACTGCTATAGGTCTTACAGCTTTAGTAGTTGTTGCTCTACTTGCAGCTTTAATACCAAAACCTGAATTACCAGTAATCGTGCTACCACTACCTAAAGTCACAGCAAAGTTTTGTGATTGAATATCACCTGCAGTAACTGATGCATCTGCTTGAATCATAAAAGACGCATAAGGGTCATCAGCAACAAATCCTACTGGGTTACCAATAGCACTTGAAGTGTTTGCAGGAAAGTAACGACTGAACGTAGGTTGTTTTGAAGTAGGGTCTGTGTATTCACATCCCATAAAAACACCTACTGCATAGTCAGTTGTTGTTGCTACTGGTGTAATATTACCAGCAGAAATTGTTACGAGGTCTCCATGAAAGATATTGGAAGCTAGTCCATTAGCAATATTATACTGAGATTGAGCAGTAGAATTGTAATTAGAACCAACTTTTCTTAAAGGGACCATTCCAAATAATGCTTTACTTGCACTCATTTGTTATCTCCTTCGTAAGTATTATTAATATATGTTACAAACTATCTTTGAAAACGAGGTTCACGACCTTTTGTAACTGTTGATTTACTTGAGTTAGTTATTGGCATACGAGAATCAGATTGAGCACGTAAAGTAGAATCTAATGAATCTTCTTGTTGTTGGTGCTTTTTTATATAATGCTCTTGCCTAGCTATCATTTTGTCTGTAGGCATTTTTGCTAATGCCACATCACCACTGGAAACGACTCCATTATATCTGCCACCTTCTTTAATAGCAGTTGTAGAACCTAGTTCAGGGACTTCATCAGGTGTAACAAATGTCCAACCTTCACGTTGTCTTTTACCAACATTTTTATAATCATCTTGTCCATTTAAATCTATTCTAATCCATCTTAATGACATGCCTTGATTTGCAAATTTATCAGTTACAGATTGAGGTATATCTAATAGACCAGTATCTTCAAATGAATAATTTTCTTCTTTTGATGTTGCTTGTCTAGTTTCTTCATTACGTTTTATTTTATTAATAGCCATTTTTAACTCCTACGCATTTGTGTTGTTATTGTTGTATACTCTTCTCCAGTCTCTACTTTAGACTTTTCTTTCGCATACTTGTCTAGTGGTATATTCCATTTATTAGCTAATCTAACATCTTCTTGAGATAGTTTGATTTTCTTAGAAGCAGGAGTGCGAGATGTTCCTGCTACCACTTGGGAAGGACTTGACGTAGCCTTCTGACGAACTTGTTGAGTTTCCTGTCCAGATGTTTCAAACTTAGTTGGAAATGTTTTTCTAAGTCTAGTATCAACTTCTCCATAGAAGTCATCATCTGCTGGGTCAAAACCTTCTTCTTTTAACTGAGCATCTAAAGCTAATGCTGCAGCAGTCATCATTTTGTCTTGACCAAACCACTCATTCTTTTCTGCCCATGCGACTGCTTTAGGGTCGTATTTGGGTTGTTGAGGTTGAGATTGTTGAACAGGCTGTTGTTTAACTGTGTTCTGGTAATTCTCGTAATCTTTATCAAAATTAACCTTATTTGTTTTTACACTATTTAAATTAATCTGTGCTTCATTTAAAGCTTCTTGTGCTTTTAATAATTGACTCTTGTCATCTTTTTCAAAAGCATCTAAATAATTTTGTTTAGCAAGATTAAGTTGATTCTCTAAACCTTTTTCTTGAGACTCAAGACTTGTCTTAGTTAAATCAAATTGATTACTTTGATTTGCTGTAAGTCTTTTTTCTAGTTCTTGTTTATCAGCTAAAAGTCTGGCAACTTCTTCTTCCTTTTCTTTTCTTTGACGAACTAACTGACGTATTCTTTTTTGTGCTCTTTCAGACTCAATGTCTTTAGCTTCATCAGGTTGTTCCTCTGGTTGAGTATCTTCCTTCGTTTCAGTTTTAGTTTCAGCTACAGGTTTTTCTTCAACTACAGCTTCAACCTTTTCTTCTTTATCTTCAGAAGTTTTTTCAACCTCAAAGTCTACTTTATCTTCTTCTTCTTTAGTTTCAGATTGTGAAGTGTCAATGTCACTCCATTCTTCTTTTTTTTCTACTTCCATTTTATCTCCGTTGATGCGAACCAAACGATTACGCAAAGTTTAATGTTATAATAATACTACAATATGGTGTAACATACAAGATACTAAATTATTTATTATTATATAGATTATCAAATGTTTTATTTACATCCATGTAGTCATCATGAGACTCAGCAGTATGTTTATATTGAGAAGGTACAAAGTCTGGAGCACCTTCACCTGCTGACCACATTGCAGGACTTGTAACTCTAACTCTATTATTAGGTAAAGCTACCATTGCACCTTTATATGGACCAGATGTTAAATGTAAAACATGTGATTGTTTATGTTGTGCAGGGTCATCTGCTACTGCACTATCAGTGAAGTCAACTGTAAAATAATATTTACCAGTATAAAACTCACCATTTACTTTACACATCCAAGGACTTGAACTAACTCTATCCATAACTACAATACTATGATTATGACTAGGACAATCCCAAGGTTGAGCAAAATGTGTTTCAATAGGTGGGGTCCATTCATCTAATGGTATATCACCTATTAAACCTGTTATTGGCATACGTGCCCACATAGCACCACCATGTAAATTTTGTTCTTCAGCTTCACAACCTGTAAAAACAACTTGAAAACTTAGACATCTATCAGGCATACAATTAACTGCAATAGCTAATGCATGTAAATATTTCCCATGATAAGCCTGATGATTATGAGTAAACTCCTTCCTTACCCAACACCTAAAAAAAGGTATATTGGATATTAAATGAGACATACTTATTTTGGACCATGTATAATTGGAACTTTACCACCAGCTTTCATCATCTTAACTTTTTTGCCACCAGCATAACCCATTTTAACTTTTTTACCACCAGCATAACCCATTTTAGATTTTTTCATTGATTCTCCTTTATAGATTGGTTAATATATAATATTCAATTGTTAGAAAACCCAATCCTAATATTCCAGCAATTGTCCATAAAATAATATTCTTTTTTCTTTTTGCTGCAGCTATTTTTTGTTTTAAAAAATCTGCTTGTCTTTTTCTTTCAACTGCAATTTCTTTTTGTAATCTTTCCCATTGACCAGGTGAACCATATAACAAAAACATTTGTCTCATTTCGTCTCTAATTCTTTTTGCTTCTTCTTTTCTAAAATGTGCATCAATAGCATTTTGTTCAGCACCTGTAAGTTTACCAAATAATTTATTTAAACCTTTAGGTTTTTCACTTGATATAACTTGAAGACTTGCTTCTGCCTTTGCCCATTTTGCAACAGACCCTGACATATTCATTAAATCTTTACCTGTTTTAATACCACTTGATATAGCTTCTGTAGCTCCCTTCAAAGCTGCAAAAGCTGTAAATGGGTCAATCATTTTTTATCCCCTTTTTTTTTTTACTTTTTGTTTTCGTCCACTTGCACTAATAGGGTACCTAATAGAAGTTGGTTTAGGTCCTACATTAGTCTTTGCCCTTTTTCTTTTTACTGCTGCAGCCTTTTGTCCTGCAGTCATTTTATTTGCAACTGCCTTTGGTCTACATACTGGATATTTTCTTTTTGATGATTTAGCTGATTTACGACCACATGATTTACCAGTAGATATATCTACCCAATCTTCTTTAAACCATTTTTTAAGTCCACCACCTTTTTTCTTTTTCATCTATATCTCTTCAGGTCTTTTACCTTTTTGTTTTTTGTATTTATCACTAAGTATACTTAGTTCGCTTTCGTCTATTCTCCATAACAGCACCACAACCTTTAGCAATTTTACCTTGTGGCTTACCCACTCTTTTACCTTTTGCCATGCTCTTTGCACTGCCTTTCCAATCTTTTCGCTTTTTACCACTAGGGTCTTTAATTTTTCCTGCACAGATTTTAGAAGCATACGCATTTGCATACGCACTAGGATAAACTTTAAATTTACGTTTCGCAGCATTTTTCCCCCTTGCACATAATTTAGTCATTGTTAATCTTTCTATATCCCCAGCGATTTTCAGAAATGTCCCAAACACCTTTCATAGCATCTGGTATTTTTACTAAAAAGCCAGAAAACTTTACAATATTTTTAGTTAATAACATAGCTCCTCCTTTAAAAATATTTATTCATTACTGTTATTAAGTCTTCATACTTAGCAACTTCTTCAAGTTCTTTTTCAATCTCACTTATAATATCTCCATGTTCACCTATACCTCTAGGATTATTTAGTAACACTTCAACATTAGCAACATGTTTTTTAATATGACCATCTGCATGAGATAAAAAAGCCTCTTTTAATTTATACTTCATTTTAATTAGCTAGATTATAAGTCATATCTAAATTAGTAGGGTCATCAACTTTCATCATTACTTGGTCATCAAATAATAATAATAATCGTATACCTTTATAATATAGTTTTTGACCTACATGTCTTCCATAACAAACGTAATCTCCTACGTCACACCATTTACCATTTGGAAATTTATCTTTATCTTCATAAGCTAAATCACCTATTAATAAAACTTTA
>Ga0315315_10005073_pt1 | contig 12153 bp, 12 predicted proteins | sample M140m3416metaG_FD_203699 | JGI IMG/M metagenome (GOLD analysis project Ga0315315, IMG submission 203699) | Ammonia-oxidizing marine archaeal communities from Monterey Bay, California, United States - M1 40m 3416 | ecosystem: Environmental > Aquatic > Marine > Intertidal zone | place: USA...
GGGTGTAAATCGATCTGTTAAACTAAACAAAATACGTTGAGTCCTGTATCCAACGTCAACGAAGACAATGCAGACATCATCCGATCGGCGCCGACGAGGTGGCGGTTCCTCAAAAAAAAGTACTCAGTAGAGTTGCCCCAATTGTAAATCACTAACATTTTGGGAAGAACCACAAAGCACATGAGAACTGAAAGAAATCCTAGGTGTGACGACTGCTCGACTAAGAACTTACTTTATGCAGAAATCGATACTCTGATAGCAGATGTGGTTGTTGGCAACTTTAGACATCGCGAATCTTTGCTTGTTCTGCGAATGTGTTCAAAAGCGTTGCGTAACGCGATAGGGTCGTGCATATCAGATTGGTGTGACAAATTTACAAAACTGCAGCACTCTCGAATCAATGCAACATCCGACCAGCATTACTCTTCAGTTGTTGCTGCAGAAAGGATGTCAGCGGCTGCATTTGGAAATTTTTCTGGAGCTGCGAAGAAAGTAATGGACGTGAGCATCATGCAAGAGACCACGTTTATGAATGCACTCAGTAACCGATGCGTTCTTTGTGGTCAGAGTATGACCACCTCGTGTCGTGAGTCGACGATGCAAGACGATGAACAACATGTTATACCTGGTTATGTATTCGGACATAGAAGCTGTATACGGAAACATATTGTGATGCTCAGCGAAGGAAGCTCTGCAATCCAACGTGGATCAGAGCCGAAAGAGCTTCATAAAGAACTGAGTGCCGTCTCGCAAATGAACAATAGAAAAGTTACAATCGACAAGAAAGCAGTAATCGACCGCATATCATGCTGGTATAAAACAGCATACTTACAAAGCTCTACGAATGGCCTTGTTTTTGTATGGCTTCGACCCCACCCTATGGTAAAACTCGAAGACACACTGTACGGGTCATTGAACATCACAGAAGATGACGTACAACAGTCGTTGATGAAAGCTGCTGCACATGCAAACGAGGTTGCAATTCAGGCAGATAAACGGCGCAAATCTGTGTCAGCCCGTATAGAACAGCACACCAATCAATGTTTTGTCGAACTACGTTTGTGGTTGGGAAAAGGACATACACGTTGGCGATGCATCGAAGATTTAGAAGACTTTCATCAAAACATACTCTCGAGTATTGGCTTCTTGAGTACGTCGTCGACTTTGTCTGCAAAAAGAGTTGTCTGTGCACATATGAGTATGGTTTACAACGCACTCATATTATTGGACAAGACCGTAAGGAGATTACAATTGAAGCACAGGTCAGCCATCATTGATTGGTTGGTTTCTTCATTGCGAGTTGACGAGGTCTTTGTAAACAAGTCGAGCGACATTGATCTATATAATATGCCGTTTTTGACGGAGGTCCATGGCTATGGCAGTGCGGCAATTAGTAAAGACATTGATTCGGCCATCGACGCTGAACTTGCAATCGTGAATCACGTATTGGCATTGCTGGCTGCGTGTACATCCAATGACTTAACAGTAACATCTTTTCAGAAGCTAACGTCAGAAACTACGCGGGACGGTACAAAATACAAAGCAGAAGTATGCATCTTTATCCAAAGCTGTCAAATAACATTTTCCAGCTGTGTTATAATTAGCCACTCCGACATCTGCAAGCTCAAGTTCATGGTCATAGATCACATCGACAAACGTACAGCCGACACTATCCCAGACGTGCCACCAGTCCCAGAAAATCATGACGTGGAAACAGTCAAGTTGTTTTTTTCCAGTGTTCTTCATGCATGCTTTTCTGTGGGTGCCCAAGATGTTGCCTTTTCGACAGGAATATCACTGTTGGTTAATATTGACGGCTACCGCGAGATACGCGACGTTGTTCAGACAAGATCACAAACGCTGCCGCCACAGGGCCGCTAAACGCTTATATCTGTTGCTTGATACAAAAGAAATTGAATAGAATGTCCGAACCCAGTGAAAATAAAAGCTTCGTGCTCGTTATCCACCACAAAGGTCGAACTTGGGTGAAAGAAGATGCAAAGTGGGATGCGGATTGGAAAGAACTTGGCATTTCTCACACATCAAACAAGGAAAATAAATTCATGTTTGACCGATCAAAGGCGCTCACGCTTGCACATAATATTCAAAACCGTGCTCATACCGAACACGGCGTATGGGAGGTATTTTTAAAGGACGAGGATAACGATAAGAAAAAAGGTAATGGAGTCTGACACATTATACACGACTCCACTCGATATATAAAGCGGTGCTGTGAAGTGTTGAGTGTAATGTAGGACGGACTGCACATGTTTCAAGAGTTCTTTTTCAATAGTGACAGAAAAATTTGCGCTTGGGCGTGGACAGGACTGTGTACTGTAATCGGGCATTCATTCTTACGTGCGTATGTGAAAAAACTGATGAACGATTGGTTACAACGCTTTTATGACGTCGGTGGTCATGCTGCAGAAACACCGCTTGACGACTATGAATCTCTTATGGAAGGACAAACAACGACGAGAACTTTGTTGCTGCAGTTTTGCCTCTTGTGTGTTCCGAGTGTCGTCATGGACCCGTTTTTTACGTTAATTTCAAATCGATGGGTGCTTTCCTGGAGAATTGAGCTGATGAAGTCTTACTTCTTACAGTGGAAGCCAACAAATGTAACTGTTGAAAACGCGAGTCAACGTATACATGAAGATTCAGCGAGGTTTGCACGAGGTATTCAGACCTGTGCCGTGGTCCTGCTCGATTCGTTCTTAACTATTTGTGTATTTGCACCAGTGATGTTGGAACTTGGTACAGACCTCCAGCCGACAGAGTTACCGGCTTGTTGGGTTTTGGTATCTTGTGTTTCGTTAGCACTCACTGGTGTCTTAGTGTCTGTATTATTGGGGTGGTCTTTGATTGCACTGGAGGTGGAGAATCAATCCGTCGAAGCTGACCTTCGAAAAGCTCTGGTTCTGCGAGAAGAGCACGTTAAAGAAAATTCAACCGACGAAAGATTGCATGAAACCACCTGTCAACTCAGAACAAACTACGTAAAGCTATACAATCGATTTGCTGGCTTCAAGGTCTGGCTTGGAACATATGAACAAAGCATTGTACTTTTACCCTACATGCTCACAGCTCCAATGTTATACTCTACGACAAGTCGCGTGACTCTAGGCACCGTAACTCGCGCGTCACATTCGTTTTCGAATATGTTCGACGCTTTGAATGTGCTTTCTGATAGGTGGCTCGAAGTCACTGACTTTCTATCAGTTATCCGCCGCCTTTCGGAATTCGAGTCCAATGTGATCTCGTCGCGTTCAACAAGAGCATCTTTGATCGTTGGCGCAGAAATGACACGGAGTAGTGATGAGTAACTTCTCACTCCGCTCGTCTTTGTAGTTTTGCTCTGTAGTCTGACACCTCCGTGAGAAAGAGTTTCAATGTTAGACTTTTGACAAATTCGCGCGCTCCAACTGGGGCTTCCAAAAAGGAAGTACCCGCGTTGTATGACACCATATCAGAGAGACTGTTGTTGTTCAGCTCGACAAACTCGCATTCGAACCTCGTATGTGGATGTTGTAGCAGTGCAGCGTTGCCTCTTTCGAGTTCATCTTTCAAGACTTTTGCGTACGCAGGGTACATCTTCGTTGCATTGTCCCCGTTTATTCGCACGCAGCAAACCTCGTTCAACGTCAAAACCACCCCTTGAACCACATCCTGTATGCGGCTGGTTGCCATACAGTTGTTGCATGACAGATAAATTAAAGGATCGTGCCCACTGAACTTTAATTGTATGTCAATTCGTGAGTGTTGCGCGGCACACAGTTCAGTCGCTTCACCGGACATGGACAGCAAGTCGTGCTTGACAATTGGATTGCAAGTGGCATTGAGTTTCTTGTTGGTTTTAGTGCTGCGGCATTGGTGATCAAGTTTGGCAATTTCTCCTTCAATACCATGTATTGATCGAATGCAAAGTTCAAACTCACGCCCCTGTAGACTTTTCATTGCATGTGTTATTGACTGCAAGCCACGAGATGTAAGTCCGCTACCGTCGAGATTCAAAACATTTAAGTGGTTGAATGTGCGTGGTTGGCAAAAAGCATCGCCGAAAAATTCGCTCGTCACTCGTTTGTTGCGAGCAAGGTGTAGCTCCTGGATGTTGGTAAATACAACACCGCAACACAAAAATGCATTGTCCGTAAGATCGTTCTCGGACAATACGAGCTTTGAAACACCCAGGATTTTCGTGAACGGCTTTCCATGCTCGACGTTCAACATTCTTTTGAGCAAACCGTCGTCGAGTCGATTTCCGCGCAAGTTTATTTCAGCTATTGGTTTGCCAGTGTGCAATTTCATAAGTGGGAGTTTAAGTATTTCTCTCACCAGGTCAATGAACGAATCACCGGCTTCGTCGCGATGACATCTTTGGATCCGTGCAATGTAGAGCCGCTGAAATCGACGTTCGTCAGAAAAAGTTGCGATGAGCCTTCGAATGTAATGATTGAAAGTTGGTTTGAAATCGATCATGTCAAAATTTAACTCGTGCGCTGCAAAGTCGTTCGTCGAAAAACCAAAGCTGTCAGATAACAAGTTGTCACGGACGAAAGTTGTCAACTCGTTCCATGCAGCAATAGAACCTACATCACGAACACGTAGGCATCCAGCACCAAAGCTGGTGTTTGCAGCATCCAGCGTCGTCGAATCTAACAACAGCCCAAGCTTTTCCATGAAAGATTTTCAGGCGCCGACAACAACCAAACGCTAAACCGATCGAATGTAGAGAATGTTCACGAAATAATTCAGGGGAAACCCAACTTTTTGTAATTTTTTTCCAGATTACTTGCCCATTTTTCTCGTTAAAATTTGTGTACAAAGTTCAAAATAAAATGTTGCAAAAAAACCCATCAATCGCTTACAAACTCGAACAAATTGATCCTGGGCTCACCACATCGCGCGACGAGGGCTCGGCAAGATTAGAATTGTTCAACTTGGCGTTGCGTTCGCAGGCAGATGTTTTGGACCCTGATTCCGAAAAGTCTTTAGGTAGGCTTCTAGGTGCAAAACGCAGCCGAGAAGAAAGCGAGGAGATTATAAGCATGCTTGGCGACACGCCATCGAAAAAGCCCCGAATTTGCCTGTTGTCTTCCTCGACGAAGCTAATAAACGTCGAAGAAGCGGACAAATTTGACGAATGTGACCGAAGACGTTGCATATCCGTGAGTGGTACGAACCAAGTTGCCATCCAAACGCCAGAAACGTCGGAACGGGAAGGTCGACTGTTGATAACATTCCCTAAAGAGTTTCTTGATGGAATTGTCGAAGCCAAGATCGACGCGAGCAGAAATGGCACTGAGCTCATACTCAGCACCTTGTCTGCGGCCGCTGTTAGAAAGCGTCAAATATTGACTGGTGTACCAAGCGATCTTTTGGATAAGCTATTCGAACCCAAACCAGTCGTGGCAAGGTCTATTTTACCATCCACTGGAGATAGAGAACTTCCGTCGTACTTGAAGCTTGCGATCGTGGACTTTTTGGAGCGACGCGTCAGGCTCCAAGTACTTTGTACCGCGGCAATGCCAAATCCCGTATCTCGACCGGTTGTTATTGATCACGCATATACGCGCAAGGTGGATGGTGGCAAGAAAAATCTCCTGTCTATCAGCGCTACGCTGCACCCGAGCTCTTCGAGCTGCATTTGCGGTGCTCACGGGTTACGAATGGCCTGGCCAGGGCGTGTCGAAATTTGCTTGGAGACATGCGGTCGATCGCTCCAGCCTTTTAACAACTACTTGAGGTGTCCGTGCCACCAATCAGCGATCGATTCAAGTGGAAATTCGAGGTTCAACATCGAAAATATCTGTACCGAGTGCACAAACGTTTCGGTGGCGTGCTACCATAATCATCCGAAAACTTTGGTGGGAACGGTTACGAAGTCGAAGTCGGGGAAAAATTGTACTCGTGGTGTGTGTATCGAAAATGTTAAATTGACGGATGTCGACCGAGAAGAGTTGGCAACGATATTGGTGAACACCGCGGAATACAACACACGTGCTGCTCATTTATTAAATGATCGCCGAACATCTTCGTTGAATTGTCTATCGCGCTCGATGCAACAAAAGTTCGAGAAGTCGATGAAGTGCATCAAAAGTGTAGAGCTTTTTGAGCATAAAGAGCTGCTACGTCGGGATATGGTGGCTGTCGACCTTCTTCGAGCAGGCGGTGTCTTTAGGCATATCCACAAGTCTGGAACCGAAAAAGGTGCATTTTACTTAAAGCGCGCTAAACGATCAGACTCGACCGTGCCACTGAAACCCTTCGAATCAGGGATCGCCAACACTCACGGCCATATTTTTAGAAAAGCCGTTTACCCATAGCTTGTCAGTAGCGGTGAACACTGAAAACCACAACAAAAATGGAGAGTGCTACCGCACGTCGAGTGCCTTTACTACCACACACGCCAGGGCGCCAAGAACCTCGCGTTGTACCGCGAGAAGCACGACGAAAAATCACTCTACTTCCACGGCAACACATGCCCGCGTGGCTCAATCACACAAAAATCGCAACAAAACTGACAGAGACGAAGTCTGTGAACGGAGACTCGACTTGTAAGAAGGCATCCGCTCTGTTTTCGCGGGCTACTTGCGCCCAGTGAATATTTTCGTAGGTATTCGCGTCTAAACATTGCAAATCCCACCAAATTTCCGAATTTTTTTGAAGTGCGATCACTTTTTGGCTGGACTTTGACGGCCGCGATATGCAGAGGTTTTTGCGAGTCAACACCCGTTGTAACTCGTAGCTGAGTTCTTTTGAACATTGCTTTGACCACTTGTAAAAATTTACACGGACAACATTTAATCTCCTTGCAAACAGGCGAAGCCCGTCGTTTGTGTGTATTCTAACGATGAGAAAAAACGTCGTTCGTTTCCTCTGTGCAACGACCATTGAAGTCTTCAACGTATGTGAAACGTAGTGTTCTAGTATAGACCAGTCGTCACAGAGATTATGATGTGCATCGTCTTCGTCGTTTTTTTCAAGTTTATCGACCGTTTCGACTATTGACCGACGCGTTGTTTCGTCGACTATAAGTTGACGTTGTAACTGATCTTTTTCCAAAATATTGCACTTCAATAGAGCCAGTCCAAAACTAGATCGCATAATCAAAGCAACTATCATGCACTTGCCTACAAATTCTGGCATATTGTTTAGTAATAAATGAATCGTAGAACTTGCGTGTTTTTGATCTATGCTGAAAATAGCCTTAAGCACCAGCCAAACTGTCTTGTTCTGACGTCCAGTCGGTTCGACCGACGAAAAAACGTCCGTAGCAAACATCGAGCCGATGCCAAGCTCAGAGCATTTGCACGTGTTCACACAGTAAAAACACATGCAGAACACCTCCGGGTCAGATACTGCTCTGAATGTTGCAGACACACATACACTTCTCAAGGCCCCGAGAGCAAGTTCAACGAGACGTTCGTGGCGTTTGCCAGTAAATTTATTTTGGTTGCACCTGGCGATAGAGTGCGGCAGCTCGTTTACCAAGGGCGCCAATTGTCTGACAACATCTTCTAAAAATTTTAACGTGTCGTTTGGTTTGAAAAACATTTTCGACAATTTCCCCGCTACCTCGATAATAAAGTCTCTAGCGCAACTGTGCGACTCACTGCGCGACTTTCTGCTGTCGAGATGCAGCTGGCTATACTAGTCGCGTCGTTGACGTTTTTGGCAACGTTAATTTTGTGTTGTTTGCATTACCAAGCGAAAAAATGTGTACGAGCGCAAAGCCAAGTATATCGAAGCAAGTACGAATTTTTCGCAACCGGACGACACAGACCAGACACGGTACCACTGCTACTACCAATTTCCGCGGTTGGATGAATCTGACAACCGCGCTTTTTTCCTCATATTTTTTACAACCAAACGAAACGTTTCTGGCGTAGTTGCTTGGTTTTGCCATTTAGTTGCACTAGTGAAATTTCCTCCGGAAATTTCCTGTGTGCTTTCGACAGACTTCAAGGACATAGAGTACGCCATCGCCATCGCCAGCATGTAGGAGGAAGAAGAGCAAACAACCCTCGATTTAGTGATGCATACGTCTGAGCGAGTGGAACTTTGGACGCAATCGATGCAAACAACAACGATAGCCTCTCCAATTTCGTTGTCCTTGTAATTTTTGTACTCTGGAAGTGCGTCGCACACGTGAAAACTAAAGAAAGCGATAATTTCACTGACCCGAACTCCTGTGTTTGCGTCGATTTCTTGTCGGGACCGGAGAACAGACAAGAAACTTTCGGCGAGTATGCGGTGATTTAGTTGGCACCTATATAAATTAATTTTGCTGACGATCACAGCTTCGTATTCATGAACATACAGCAGCATGTTTCGGAAGCCATTTGCTCTCAACTCGTCAGAGTTCACGAGAAGATTTACAATTAAGGAGCTTGAGAACGGCGGTTCGTCAATCAAATATTTTATAGCCACCCCAGAGCATATGGCAAGTGTGAGTCTGCTGTGGAGGTCTGAGTGATCCCAATCTGTGATTGAAACCTTATGCACGTGTGTGATCACTTGCATGTAAAGAATCGTAGCCATAATTGCAACATCTTGCAGCTCGTGTTGTAGTTCATCGAGAGTGTCAGACTTGACGTGGTCTTTGCAAATATCTTCTACGCGGAGTGTCAAAAATAACGTGGCAAGTAACGATTTCGAATAGTCAAACGAAATACGCTTCTGTGCCTTAGCTTTGTGCATAAGAGTCACTAGTGGATGATTTACCCATTGAGGTGATGAGTATGAGTGAGCTCGAGATGTCGTAATTTGTTTACTCGCATCATAGTTAGGTGATACTTCAGACTTTTGTTCCGGCATTCGTGGATATAACTGCTGCCGCTGCTGCACGATGCCGATCGGTGATGTCGACGTTCTGAAGCGAATCGAAAAACAAGACAAAAAAGCAGACAAGGCTTGTCGACTCTTGATGAAGAAACTATCAAGAAAGAAAAGGGGAAAACGTAATTTTTCCACTGATCCCATCACCGTAAAATTGACATCGTTCCCTTCAATTTCGTTTTCTAGCGAGGCAAAGTTTGCTTACAACGAAGAGACTGCAACTGCACTGCGCAGGATAAAAAAATGTAAAGACGACCGTGGTAAACGTGCATTCTACGTCGGCGAAATCGGCTGCATTGACGAAGTTCCTGCATCCTTTATTGTTGTTCCAAGGAATAGAGAAGCGACGATTCCGTTCGCATGCCAAAGTGCTTTAAAGCAAGAAGGCACCGTTGTGCAAGTCATGACAAATTGTGTATGTGTGTTTGAGTCTGTTACAGAAGATGGCATTTTGATTTGCGACGAATATGCGCAAAGAATTGTTGTCCAAAAGGTGCGGATGCAAAATGGCGTCGCTTTCTTCTTTGCAGCAAGCGGGACGGGAAAGCTTTGTTCGCAACCTTCGTGTATGGGGTTGACCAAGTCAATCTTTAAGCAGATGCAACTGACGTTGGTGAAGCTCTTCGGTGCCGCCTTAAACGCGGAACAACGCTGAATTTATTGTTGATTTGAAAACAAATCTGGCGTGGTCGTTTGACCACTTACTCATTAGAGATTTAAGAGCTATGTTGAGGTAGAGTATTTTTTCAATGTCCTTGTCTGTTACGTTCGACGAGTCGTCGATTAGCTTTTGTCTGGTGCATGGACTGTGGCAGGACCGTTTCAGCCATTTTACAATTTCCGACTTTTCGTAGGTAAACCCGTCAGAAGCAACAACGGGCACGCGCATCGGACTGTGTGTGATTGCGCAAATGAACTCTGTTGGTACTTCGTGCGAGACAGAGTCATTCAGTAAATATTCGAGGTACAAACAAACCATCTCGTGGGTGTCACTACATTGCGTAGCAGGTGTAGAGTGTTGTACCTCATGTGATGTACGAATTCGTTTGTCTTCACTATCTGTAACGTTTAAAATAGGATAAACCCGTGGAAGAAGCAGCATTCTTCTGGGGGATCTGTTTCTGAAGCCCCACATAACCATTCAAACTCCCAACAAGCTCCAGCTGTGAAACTATGTTTACCATCTTAGCGGTTTCACGATCACATCTCACCGCACACCGTCATTACAGACAGAAGACTGGGCAAATTCTCGCGAGTGACCTTCAAAGTCTGCATCTTTTCGTACACAGCAGTGTAGACAGATGCTGGAACTTTCTTGGTGTTGTTGGTGCCCAAAGAAACTGCAGATTCGACATTGGATGGCATGAACTTGATCACGATGGTGGGTTGGTTGAAGCGGTGTCGAGACCCGGCGATGCTGTACTCCTTGATATGCTTCAGCTCGCAATTCGTGTTGGCAATTAGCACAGTCTTACCAGAACGAAGCGCGTTGTATGCATCTGATTGACATTTTGCATGCGCTCGCGACAGTAGCGTAGGATTAAACTTGTATACGCCGTCGACAAAAAGAGAGTCGTCTGCCGCGCACACCACCAACTTTCCATTCATCTTTTGGTTCATATTGGCGATAAACTGGTCACGTCCCCACTCACCCATACCAACCGTGATGATAAGATGCGCCTTAGATTGGTCGTTCAACCAATGTTTCATGCAGTAGTCAAGCGTTTCGTTCATCGTCAGCCCTGCGCGCTCGGTAAGCACGGGACGCTCAACTCGTTTGCTGGTCTCAACACTGTTGAGAATCGCATCGAGTGACATTTTTGAGGCGCCGATCAAAGTACAATTCGCAACCTCGGATTGTATTCGAACGGGGATAGAAGGGTAAATCAGTTTGCCCAAGATCGGCGCCCCAATGCTTTCTAAAGCACAGAAAGAAAGCGCATCTCGTGACAGATGGCGACAACGGCAAGCACCCGAGAGGGCCCTCCGCGCTAGAGTCTCCACTGTAAAGGAAGGTGGAGTAAAGTGTTAATGACTGTGTTTCCGTTTCATACGACTCCCTTTACAAAACCACTGATTGCAATAATCAGCTGCCATGGGTTGACGGATCTAGATAGCAAACAATTCGTGTTGCCTTACGCAACTGTTCTCTCTGTGCCACTTCCAAGTGCTGCTATCACTGCGTTGTTTTGTGCTGCGTCCTTGTATCATTTCTCTGAAGACGTCGGAATTCGTGGATCCATTTACGTGCACCTATCCGCCTTATTCATAGGTGTCGCATTTGGAGTACAGGCTGCATTTCTGGTCATGATTGCGTACATGGGCTTGGTTCACACGCCGTTCCATTATTTACGTTGTTCGTTGAACTCCCGTGCAACGGCAGCGAAGGCCGCATTTTTTATCGGAATACTTGCAGCAATACTTGCAACGACTCTCGACAACCACACAACAATTGAGCTGTCCGATTTCCATCAACGAATAGCAACTGCACACATTTGGTGTGAATATGTGTTGAAACGTAGATAAAGTCCGACGAAAAATAACATACTGACGGAAACAATGTCGTGTTTGGACCACGTGGAACAAGAGGAACACATGCGACAGGTGCAATTGCGAGAAGAAGAAGACTAAAAACACGTGAGCCTTTGTCACACCGGCACACACATGAAATTGTCCTTTTTGTCCCGCACACACCGGCGCCTCAATTGTTCTTGTTCTCTATCTTGTTTCACAGAAAGATGATGATCCTTGTCGTTAACGCTGAAGAGCCGAGTGAGCCGATGTCGTACCTCATCGACGGAAGCAAAGCGCCTCGTCACATGAAACGCATGATTGAGCGTTCGGTTACCAAGTGCTTTGAGCACATTCTTATGGACGACGGTCCGGATTCGTTGATGCACGTAGGACTAATCAAGGAAGAGTCAGAGGATCCTGACTCCAAAGCGGACGAAATCTTCGAGTGGCTTCGTTCCCATTGCACGACGGACAACAAGTTGAAACCGTTTCCGAGCATGCAGATCGACGCTTACATCTCCATTGCCGTTTGCTGAAGAGTGTTGTTTCAGAGGGGAGGGGCGTAGTGGCGTGAAAAAGTAGCTCGCTTCGTTACCCAGTCGGTGAAAAAAATCACTACTGTCACATTTGTGCGTCCTACTACTGCGAATGGGAGCGACAAGGTTCTGGGAGAAAGTGACCAGAGAATCTGCCGAGGGAGACGACGGAAAACAGTCGCGTTTCAAGCCTCTTTAAAGGTTTGCCCTTTAACCTCGGCGCCTCATTTGTTTGAAGACCGACCCTGACCCATTGCATTCT
>Ga0315315_10005074_pt1 | contig 12151 bp, 4 predicted proteins | sample M140m3416metaG_FD_203699 | JGI IMG/M metagenome (GOLD analysis project Ga0315315, IMG submission 203699) | Ammonia-oxidizing marine archaeal communities from Monterey Bay, California, United States - M1 40m 3416 | ecosystem: Environmental > Aquatic > Marine > Intertidal zone | place: USA...
GTATCGGTCGGGTCAGTAGGGCCATCTGTTCCCCCGCCAGCACCAGAACCAAGCCATCCTTCAAGATGGACTGATAACGCTTCAGAACCTACTAATTCATCACAAATATATTCTTGATTTAAGTAATGACATTCAAAGTTAGTAGATTCTGTGAACCAACCCCAATATTCTTCACCATCAGTTAGTCCATCTCCATCAGTGTCAATATTTCTTGGATCAGTTCCATTGAAACCATTTTCAGAGTTAGTGATAAATCGGAATTCATCCAAATTAGTCCAGCTCCTATCAATTCCCTCACCAAACTCTGAGTCGTATAGAATTCCATCTGCGTCTGCATCTCTATCACGGTCATATGGATCAGTTGGATCGAGCCCATGAATGAATTCCCAACCATCAGGCATTCCATCAAGATCGGAATCAATAGATTGGGGGTCAATAGGCATGATATTCATGTAATTCCCAGGAGAAATACCTGCAAACAAGATAATTGATTCAGAAGACTCTAAAGTAGTTAATGAACTAACTAACCCAGGAAGGAATGTTTGATTATCTGACATTCCAGTTACTCCTTGATAACCTCCTTCAAGAACCCAAGTTCCATCTTTAGAACCAACAATTACTTGATTGCCAGATGTATGAATTGAATGAACATCATTCGAACCTGATAGCCAATTTTCCTGGTTCCACATCCTCTCAGAATCAAAAGCAGTTAGTGGCATTGATATCAATTTATCAATATCAATCAGATGTAAACCTCCTGATGTACCAATCCAAGCACCTGTGATTAATTCAAAATTACCAGATGCATCTTTAGGGCCCGCAGGTTGTATAATATTTACTATAGCTGACTTTGAAACGTTGAGTAAATCTGCTTTTTGAACGAAATTTTCTGCGTTTTCTCGGTTAAATACCCACCAAGGAGTACCTACTGAATCAGAGCCATCTGTGGTATTCCAAGCCATTAATCCCCCATCAGTTCCAATGAGGAGTAAGGGGCCACGTCCATCCATTTCCATATGCAAAGCAGTATTGACATTAGCCGCATTATTGGATAAAATCTCAGATGTTGAATCAAGATAAATTAGAGAGTTTATTGATTGCCCAGATATCGATGCAGTCCAAACATCTTGGCCCGAGAAAAGCATTAGATCTAAGCTTCCACTACCTGTACTAAGCACAACCATCTCATTTATCGAACCGACAGAAACGCTAGATTCAGAGTCTTCAAAAGTCGTTGAATCTATTTGTGGGACTCCGTTCTGTATCTCTGCTATTGATATTCCTTTATTAGTTAACAATATTAGATAGTCGCCATCATCATTTGACCAATCCATCATTGAATTCAAAACTAAACCAGATGGTAGATTAATCATTGAAGATACTTGGTTAAAGGGGTCCAGTATTGTAATCCCAAATTCTGAACCTACGAGTAATCTATCTCTCTGATTATCTGAAATGATACTATGAACAGCCGCATCAACTAATTGCGGCGAAGTAGATTGATCGTATGTAGAGAAACTATCATCAGATTGAGATAAGTCTATGCTCCTTAGACCAGGAGTCACAGATACTCCTTGATCATAAAATATCATATATTCTTCATAATTGCTAAATGATTCCCCCCAACTAGATGTTGCTACTGAAGTATCAGGAATAATGTATCCATCTCTATCAAGATCCCAACCGTCTGAATCTGAATCTAGAATTGCATCACTAGCATTTCTTGGATCAAGGCCATAATGTACTTCCCAGCCATCAGGAATACCATCTCCTGGAACTGCTAAACCTACAGAAATAACTTCTGCCCAAGAATAATAATCAGAATCTGATTCAGTAGGGTCACTACCAAGCCATCCATCGCCGGTTTCCCTTTCTACTGATTTCTGACAGGAGTCAGAATTTAATAGATTAATTTCTCCAAAACACCACAAACCATCTCTCTCAGTTACCCAATCATCTGGAGTTCCAAAAAGATACTCTTCAGAATTAGTATACTTCTCAGTATCGTCTATAATACCATTTCTATCTACATCAAAACCATCTCCACAACCAAATGTAAAATCAGCACATCTATCAATATCTTCCCACATATCGCTAGAGTCTAAAGGGTCGAACCAAAGACATGTCCATGCATTAGTCGTATTGAGATAACCAAGACCCCCTTCTGTGCACATATAAATTTCATATCCATCAGGTAGACCATCACCGTCTGTATCAGCTACTCTCGGGTCTAGCCATTCTCTCATTCCTGAATCAGTTAAATCTCCCGGCTTACCGGTTAAAGATACTCTATCAGTAAAGCATCTGTCTAACGTATATGGCCAACAATACTCAAGGAGGGCACTAGCACCATCATTATCATGGTCAGACATATTGTCAGTGCCATTTCTGGAATCAAGTCCGGATATACTAATTATCTCAGTGCCTAAATCAATAATTATATCTTCTCCGAACAATATTTCTTCATGGAAATCCGGTATCTTATCTCCGTCTTCATCAGTTACTGGAGGACCTCCCCCTGCGGCTTCACCTGGGTCGACATTGTCTACCGGTGCTTGTGGCCTGGTTTGAGAAACAAAGGCTAAACTTGACAGAATTAGAACTGTCATCAGAAGTGCTGTCTGTTTACGCCTCATGCTATGACCTCGTCTTAACTACCCTTAGCGACTTTCATGCATTTATGACCATGATGGAGCGTCGTTCGGACAAATGCACATGATTGATACATTCTGGTGGTATCGAAATGGTGTATAAAAACAATATTTTTGTTATTTGAAACAGATTAATTGAAGGACTAAACGTTGGCTCAAGAGGTGATTGATATGGGGTTACAGATTACTCATTTAGGTTCAGGTAGCAGAGGTAATTCTACCTTACTAGAATCTGATAGTTGTAAAGTACTAATTGATTGTGGGTTCTCGTTGAAACAAACCGAAAAGAGGTTGTCAACAATAAAAATTGAACCAAGTTCAATAGATGCTATTTTTATCACCCATCATCATGGTGATCATTCAAAATCCGCATTGAAAGCGTCTAAAAAATGGGGTTCAAATCTATACTGCAATATTGAAACTGCAATAAAAATGGGTTGGAATCCTATGTCAGATTGTAGAACATTCGGTAATTTAGAACGGATAAATATTAATGATGAGATAAGTGTTCTTCCAATACCAATCCCACATGATGATGCTGAAAATATTGCTTTGATAGTGAGTAACGGTGATGGTAATAGAGCGGGTTTCGTCACAGATTTAGGAGAGGCGACTGTAGAATTGAAAAGACATTTGAAAGGGTGTTCACATATTTCAATTGAAGCGAATTATGATCATAAGAAATTAATGCAGGGCCCCTATCCAGATTCACTAAAAAGAAGAATTACTGGCCGTGGCGGGCACTTATCCAATAGCCAAACTGCAGAAATTTTATATGAAATTATGACTCCAGAACTTAGAACAATTGTTTTGTGTCATCTTTCAGATAAAAATAATGCACCGCACCTCGCTGAAAGTGAGGTGTTGATGAGAATTGGTGACGATTTCAAAGGTATGATTTTCATTTCTGAGCAGTCAGGACCAGAATTTAAAATTATGATTGGAGAGGAAAAAATCAGCAGCCGTATTAATAATGAAATTAGTGACCCATGACTACTCTATGAACAGAGTTTTGTACTTCCTTCATACGATCGTTTGCACCAAGTTCACGGAATACTGAAAGAGCTTTTTGCAGATACTCCATCCTCTGGGAGCGATCGGTCTCAACTTCACCGAGACGGGCAAGTAGCTCACCCTTCAGATGACGGAAGTCATTCGCTTCTGCTAGTGCTAATCCTTCTAAATAATGTTCAGAAGCTTCCTCTTTCCTACCCGCATCGCTTAATACTTGACCTAATAGCATTTCAACTTCAACCGCACTATGAGGGTCCGCCTGTTCAGACAGAATCTCTAGAGCACCGGAGTAATGTAACATTGCTAAATCATTATCCTTAATTTTAGCATAATATCTCCCTAATACTGCTCTGGCTCTGGCGTGAAGAGTTTCTTGCCCATTATCCTTAGTTTCATCATGAGCCAACATTGCGTGATCTCGAGCACGATCTAATTCGCCCATCTCTAAAAATGCAGATGCGAGACGTATTCTTGAATCACATAATTCAGGATTACTTTCTGAATCTAACAACTCTTCCACATTACCATATACTTCTAAGGCGTGTCTATTATCTCTACGGCGGCGAAAAATATAACCCATGTTATTGTAAGAACGTGCTGCAGAAACTGCATCTCTGGTCTTAATTTGAATTTCTAATGCCTGTCTATGTAATTCTAATGCATCATCCATTGCACCTCTTTTAACAGCAATATCAGCCCTAGAAGATAATAATCTAGCTAATTCCTTATTTTGTTTGTTTTTACGTGCTATAGGAATTGCCGCATCATATTCTTTCTCTGCGGCGTCCCAATGCCCCTGGATCGATAGAATATCTCCTCTAAGTTCTCTTACAATCCCCCAAGATATAGAATCGAAACCTTCCCTGTCCAAAGATCTTAAAATTCCTAGAAGTTCTGTGTGTCCAGATTGTACCAAATTTGGTCCTTCTGAAGAAAGAACTTTTGCTAACTCTTCAATTTGTTCTGAATTATGTAAATGGTGAATAAATTCTATCCTGTCAGTAGGACTTGACTTACGACTACGGTACCAATTAACAGCATTATTATGTAACTCATGACGTAAATTTTGCTCCATTGAGAGTACTAAAAATTCTCTAACTAAATCGTGAACATCGTAATTTTCGCTGTCTGCTTGTCTTGCAAGACCTTTCTCAACTAAATCGTCTAAAAGATCGATTGCTGCATCAAGATCACTCAATGCACTGAGAGGCATTGGTTCACGGAAAACTGCGATAGCACCTAGAAGCCTCTTTTGTGGACCAGATAACCTACTAAAGATTTCTTTCTCGACAAATGTTTCTAATGTGGCGTGAAAAGTCCCCCCTACACTACCTCTATTTATCAACTCTAAAACTAGTGGATGACCTCTAGAAAGCGAATAAATATGAAGGAATTGAGGAGCGTCCATATCTGGCATAGCGGAGAGAATCTGTTTACTAGACTCTTTATCTAATCCTTCAAGGGGCATTACTAAAGTGAGAATTTTTCCTTCAGAGTCTTTCTCAGGGACAACCATTCTAAAAGATCTAGAGAACATAATTACACCTACTTGACTAAGGTTAGGAATCCTTGTTGCTATTCCTCTCAAGATAGTAATTAGAGTTTCATCGCCAACTTTATGTAAATCATCAATTACAATTAAACTTGGAGAATTCCTAAGTCCTTCTATGATTAAGTCAATCGTGACATTGGACTGTGGTATTGGTGTTGCAGCTAAGTAATCCGAAAGCCCATTATTGCCCATTGTTGCCTGCCATTCCGCAGTAGCCTCAAGAAATGCTCTCGAACCTTCCCAATCTTGACAGCGATGATATAACAAATTTCTTTCATGAGTGAATCTCTCAAGAATTTTTCCGGCAAGAGCGGTCTTTCCGATGCCTGCAATTCCTGGGACCAATATTGAAGATGACCTTTTTTCAAGAAGATTCACCATGTCGTCAACTTCTTTCTCTCTACCGAAAAATTTCCTAGTTCTTGGTAGATCATTGAAAGAGGTTACTAATTGCTTCTCAATATGTTTCGATAAATCTCTCTCGATTAATTCGGCTGAAAGAACCGATAAATCTAAACTACCATTATCATCGATATATCTTAAGATATCTACATGTCTTAATGGTAAATCAGTTAGATCAAGAGCATTAACTAACGCCACGCTTTTTGAACTTCCATCGGGAAATTTCAGCCTTACATTTTGAGTACTTACTTTTTCCCATATTCCATTAGCGACTTTTATCCCGTCTTCAGTAAGGAAATACGCTTTTCTCTTACGGGAAACTCCAGTTACATGTGCCTGCCTTTCAATAAGAAGACCCTGTTCCCTCATACCAGAAATTGCTCTAGGGACATTAGATCTCGCAATTGCTACCGAATTAGCGATGCCCATCTGCGATAATGCAAATGGTACTTCGACTCTACCAGCATGTTCAACATAGTCTCTAAGGTGTAATAATATCCTCTCTTGGACACCGGGCCTTGGCACTGCCATGTTACTCATATTAATACAGCAATCTGAATCAATACAAGAAGTTTCGGTGGTGAAGTCTCTGACCTAAGTCATCAAAATTAATAATTTGGGTCTTCAATCCATTCATTTGATTCTTCATTCCAAATCCATCCATCAGTAGATTCTTCAACTTTAGAAGCCATATTCTCCGTGGAGTCAATAGAAGAGCTATCATCATTTTCATCATCACCATCCTCTTCAATTTCTACAAAGAAATATACAAAGACAGCACCTAAAAGAGCCAAGATTACTATTGAAATTATTCCAATCATTAAACTGGACATTCCATCATCTGCAGCCCCTACTGAAATCTCAACACCACTCGAATAGTCCGAACCAACATATCTGAAATCAGGTGTAACTGGGCCTTCATCGAATCGAGAGGAAGGAATATCTAGAGACCATGTAGAGTCACTATTTACAACAGTATTATTGGCAGGCACCTTGTTAATCAGAGCAGTGACTGTTTTTCCAGGTAATCCTACACCCGAGAATGTTACACTTTCTCCATCTTTAACAACAGTCACATCAGGAACATCAATTTGGAAACTAATTGGTATTACTGTGAAAGTAACGTCTAATGAAATTTCTTTAGAACCAAATGGATCAGTAGCCACGAAAATTACATTTTCTAATGTCCATGCATCCATATCTGAGTCGTAGAAGAACATAGAAATTGGATCATAGACAGCGATTCCATCCTGACCTACATTAATTACTAATGCGTTATTATCATCGGAGGTTGCTTCAGAATCAAAGACAGATAAAATTAGGTCCTGTCCATTATCAATCTCTGTGAAGAATTGATTAAGATCTATCTCAGCCTTAGTGCATCTATCTTGCGATTGGGACTCAATTTCACAGTAAAGAGTTATTTCTTGCATCCAATTTTCTGAATTGAATACAGGTTGATTATTTCCAGCATCTGAAGGATTATCAGCAATTATAGAAATTGTAGTCATATCACTGTAATCATATCCGTCATATGATTGGACATCAATCTCATATTCGAAGTCATGTTGTAAAATTGTTGGGTCCCAAGTAGTTGACCATGCTCCATTGGTTTCAAAATCAGATACTGATTGTTGATGAACAATGATATCTCCGTTGAAAATATCTCTGACAGTTATATCTACTCTAGAAACAGATCCATCATTATCTCTTGCAACACCCTCAATCGTATTATCAGAGACTGAGAGCCTTTCGCCATCCAAAGGTGTCAGTAAACTTACGAAAGGTGCTGAATTAGAATTGTCAATAGTCAATGTCATTGTTACTGGTTCGCATTCATCTATAACACTAAGACAAAAGTCTGAATCTGATGCCCAAATTGTGAATGTGTATTCAGAAACAACTCTTGGTTGACCACTAAAGTCCCATGTCCATGACCAATCAGCACCACCAGTTGTTGGAGTTGTACCTTCGAAGTTAGGCCCGCTAATATAGAAATATATTTCTCCTACATCTTGACTACAAGCAATAGGGCAACCATATTGATCGTAAGCAGTTCCCTCGAATGTGACAGTGCCATCTGACCAAGTTGAGCCATCGCTTGGAGTACTTACACTAATTACAGGAGGAGCCGCGTTCAACTTAATTGTCCTGGTGATAATTGGACTGTAATCGATTCCATCAAACGATCTAAACTCAAATGTATAGTCAGTTTCTTGATACCCTGACATGTCAAATGAAAAATACCAAGAATTGAATGGGTGATTGAAACGTGTAACGGTCCCAGGTTCAGCCCCACTGTCATCAACTGCCAGACCAGCAGAAGTCCATTCACTGGTGAAAGGATCTCTTACTTCAACAGAATGAATATATCCTTTTTGATCCCATTGAGCCAATTCATCTGTAGCATAAAATCCAGCCAACTGACCGTCATGTGCAGAACCAGTAAAATTCACGACTTTCCTAAACGAATGACCTGTTTCTTGAATTACTGATATAGATGGACCAGTATTCACTAAATTTATTACATCTTGATATGTAGTATCTTGAATAACAAAGTCATTTCTATCATAACCAAAACCAAATTTGTATGCAGTATAGTAATAACGAGAAAGTTCTCTAGTTCCAGCACTATAATCACAATCATCATCATTATTATCGATAGTTAAATCACCATCATTGTCTATCCCATCTGAACATGAATCTTCATATTCATCATCTGCAAAACCATCAGGATTATCCCCTCCTGCAAGACCTCGGAAATCAAGATGCGAGTCAGATGCTAGGGCAAACCAGGGAGTATATCCATCATCATCTGTGTACAGAGAGTAGAGATCATTCCCTAGAGCATCTTCGATTAACACATTCGCATTATCTACTTTCATCCCATCTACCAAGGTTTGGAACCTCACCATTTCAGCTCTTCTTACTTGAACTGCAAATTGAGTCGGCTGAGACTTAATAAAAATCTTTGAGGTATCGACATTTGAAAGGTTAGCGAATGTAAAGACTGTAGAGTTATTATCCATATTTACAGCCAATGGGAAGTTCCTAGGAGTTAAATTATCACAACTAGAACATTCAGAAATTGGTGTTGGAATTATAGCGCCTTGGAATCCATTTGCAGGCCAAGCCTCTTGATCAGGCCAGTCTAGTATTACAGGATACTCACCAGGGGGTGCACTTGGAATGAACTCAGATTGGACAGTTACGGAAGATTTAGTAATATTATAAGCCGTTTCAATACCATTCCAAGTATTCAATGAAAAGAAGCCAAGAGAACCATATTGCTGAGTATTTGCAAATCCGCTATCATAATTTCGGATTACTGCTCCAGTCCCAGGAGTGTTAAACAAATTTCTTTGGACATCCATCAATCCACCTATTGCTCTGATACCATCGGCATCTCCGCCTAAGCTAAACTCATTATCATAGAGTGTTACCCCTGAACGGAACACACTTACTGCAGGGCAAGTATATTCGCCTCCCCAGTACTTGAAGCTAGAACAGGTCCCTGGTGAATTCACACTCACTGTATTATTAGTGAAATGAAGCCTAGATGCAGCTGGTGCAGGTCCTGAAGTTGATAATTCACCAACTTGAACTGGAGTTTTCGCTGTATCAACAATTGTATTATATTCGGCAATAACATCGAACGAACCTGTCAACCAAAGTCCATTCCAACCACCTATTGGCCCAATTTCATTATTGTGAATATGAACCTTACTTGATTGTACAGTAATTCCTGATCTATCTGCTACTCCTGAAATTTGATTATTATGTAATTCAGCATTACCACCGTCGTAAACAGTGATTCCAGAACCCTCATCAGTATTTATTTCATTATTTCCTACTTCAAACGTGTATGCAACTCCTTGTATCGCTTTGACACCATTGATATCTATTCCGTTACAATTCACATTTATGTCAGAATTAGTAAGAAGTCCGGAAGAGCTCACGAACGCAAAACCATAATCGCCGGTGTTTACTGTAGCGTCATTAATTTCTATGAATGTTTCTTGAGCCCATAATGTTGGGCGGCCTCCATCATTATTTCCACAGCCATTGTCAGTTCCAATAAAGAATGGAGAATTCATCTTAAGAGGAGTGATTTGTGTACCTGAACCATAAATTTGAACGGCTGAACCACCTACTCCACTTTTCCCATCGTTTCCTGCAACATAAGTGCCTCCCTCAAATATTGGTTGGGCGAGATTAGTTGTTAATACACTACTTGTATTGATATTGCTAAATCTCATTTGAGTTAAAGTAGGAGATGCTCCATCAATTACCATAGCCCCATATCGCCATCTGTTAATTGAATCAATATAGTAAGGAATTCCCCAAGCATCATCTATTGTAATATGCCTAAAACCAGTTTCAGATAAATCAATAGAACTTCGAATTAGTACTCCCTCGAAGCATGAAGCATCTTCAACCTGTATTTCTTGAGTACCTTGTTTCATACCTTTACACTCTCCAATTTCACTAGCATTGGAAGGATCAGTCCATCGGAAAGTGATTTTATTTGCCAAGCTTGCATCGCCGGAAGAACCACAAGAGCTAGAACCAGCACATAGATTTCCTCTTACGTCAAGATATGTACCATTTGGGAAAATAACAGTAGTTCCAGGTTGAATAACTAACTTAGCACCGGATGCAATTGTAATGTCTCCGGTCAACTGATGAGTTCCAGACCATGTTTCTGAAGTTGTAATAGTTCCAGAAGTAGTTTCATTATTAGCCATTACAGGGCTTGCAGGCCCTACTAGAGCGATTAACACGCTAGATAACATGAGAAATACTAGGAAGGAACTTCTTACTCGGCGCTTGGACATGTTTTACCGTATTATGTATCATTTATCAATGCTAGAGTTACATTTGAGACTAATGTATCAACAAAGCGTATTTGTATCAATTTCAAATATTGGAAAAATTATTCCACATTAAAAGTAAAAGAGATTTCCTCAGACCACTTGACTAAGTCCAAAGTACCATAACCTGAATGGGAATTATGATTAGCAGATTCGAAGTTACTCCTATCGGAAGACCTTGCTAATGCATGTTTGACAAGCCTCATTTCATCCTCATCAATATAGCCATCCGAACCTTCAATGGAATCCCTGCATTGTTGAAGAATCAATGCCAAAGCTCCTGTAACAAATACTGTGGAATCACTCGTCCCAGAAGAGTAAGCATATGGTGATGACAATGTGCTTGATGCTGTAGAGAAAATATTAACTCCTGGAGCCACAACTTCTGGTTTTTGATTAGGGAAATCCCTTTCATCTCCTGTTGCTGGATCAATTGATGAACCAAAGGCACTGCTACCCCATACATATCCAGATTTAGATATGGCTCCAACCGAAATTACTCCTGGAAGGCTGGAAGGTTGAGAAACGTCATTTATATCTAAATCAAGTCCGGTATTTCCTGCGGCTGCTACAACGAAAATTCCTGAATCTAATGCTTCTTGGACTGCTAGGTTAGTTTGGGAATTAATATTTGAAGGGGAATCACTAGGGAATCCACCAAGGCTCAATGAAATAATATCTACTTTCTGAGTAATTCTGCACCACCTAATAGCTTGTGCGACTCGATCGGTTGAACCAGATGTGCCTTCTGAATCCAATGCTAAAGCAACTGACAAACCTACTTCAGGAACAACCCCTCTAAAAGTACCATTAGATATCAAAATTCCAGCCATTAATGTTCCATGTGAACTTTCACCGATGTCTCTAACTAACTCATGATTACCACCTACAAAATCTCTGAATCCTAATAATTGTTGATGAGAAAAGTCAGGATGATTCATATCAATCCCAGTATCTACAATACAGACATGTACTCCTTGACCAAAATATCCTTCTGATTGTAATTGCCTGATTCCTGTATCTTCATATGCCCATTCGGAGTCAGGAAGAATTGGTATGAGATATGAGTTAACCCATGGCCAACCAGCAATTAACAATAGAGTCAATAAAGAGAAAAAAATAGCACCAGTAGGAGTTTCTGACTTTCTCATGGGACCTAGGGGCCAACGAAGCTGTTTGGCTTCCTCGTCAGTAAGGCCATAATCATCCCCAGAGTAGCCTAATGCTTGATTATCAATAGTGGTTAAGATACGGCTATCTTCGGGCTCAGGAAGTAAATCAAGATTGTCTAAAGACCTCATAAAAAGTTACCACCTAACTTTAGGGCAAAGATTCAGTATAAGAATCCCTGTTCCTAAAGGCAGCTAATCATCTCAATATCAGAACGGTGCGCCTGGACGGCGACCTGAACGACCTTTAGTCAGATAAAGACCAATTATAACTAATCCAATAATTAGGATGTAAGCAATAATATCTGTATTTTCATCATCATCAACACTTGGAGATCTAACATCTACATTCATGACTCCCTGTTCTACACCATCACTAATGTGCCATGAGTCATCATCAATATTTTCTTCATTAAATCCGGTTGAGTTTATATCAAGCATGATATAATATTGGTCAACTTGAATATCAGATAAATCAAACAAGAAACT
>Ga0315315_10005075_pt1 | contig 12150 bp, 8 predicted proteins | sample M140m3416metaG_FD_203699 | JGI IMG/M metagenome (GOLD analysis project Ga0315315, IMG submission 203699) | Ammonia-oxidizing marine archaeal communities from Monterey Bay, California, United States - M1 40m 3416 | ecosystem: Environmental > Aquatic > Marine > Intertidal zone | place: USA...
CACGGGTGTGTCCACTTGGATGCATGAGGCCGGCATGATCTCATCGGCCAACTGGATGATCAGCGTGGGACTCGGCCTGTACCTCGGCTACGTCCCGGTCAACTGTGTCCTCTTCGACCGACTCATCGCTGCAGTCGGCCAGGTCGCCACGGCAGGCTTCTTGATCTACGTGGCCGATGCCTCTGGATATCTGGGCTCTGTCGCGCTCCTGCTGTACAAGAACTTTGGCCAGCCGACGCTGTCATGGCTGTCCTTCTTTACGACCTTCAGCTACGCCATGTCGGTGTTCTGTGTCGTGCTCTTCAGCGCGTCAGCCTTCTACTTTCGTGGCGTCACGGCAGACGAGTCGGCAGCCTGAGGCGAGCGTCTTCTATGCGCTGAGGACGCCCAGCTCGCGACCCACTTCAGTAAAGGCCGCGACCGCCTGATCGATGTGCTCGTTGCTGTGCCCTGCGGAGAGCTGCACCCGGATACGGGCCTGACCCTTCGGGACCACGGGATAGCTAAACCCAATCACATAGATGCCTCGTGCCAGCATGGCATCGGCCATTGTCGCAGCCAGGCGCGCCTCGCCCAGCATGATGGGGACGATCGGATGCACACCGGGACGAATCGCGAAACCAGCTGCAGTCATCGCCTCGCGGAAGCGCGTGGTGTTCTCCTCCAGGCGATCCCGACGCTCGGTCGTGGCAGAGAGCATCTCAAATGCCTTGATGGCAGCGCCCACAATAGAAGGCGCCACAGTATTGGAGAACAGGTACGGACGGCTGCGCTGACGGAGCATGTCGATAATCTCTTGGCGGCCCGAAGTGAAGCCTCCAGAGGCCCCTCCGAGCGCCTTGCCCAGGGTTGATGTCACCACATCAACGCGCCCCATGACACCGCAGTGCTCGATACTGCCTCGTCCTGTCTGACCAGTGAAGCCGGTCGCGTGAGAGTCGTCGACCATCACCATCGCACCGTACTGATCCGCGAGATCACAGATGGCCTCGAGCGGTGCAATGTCGCCATCCATAGAGAAGACGCCATCGGTAGCAATCATGATCTTCGGGCATCCAGCTTCCGTGGCCTCCTTGAGCTTGGCCTCGAGATCCCCCATGTCCATGTGGAGGAACCGCAGACGCTTGGCCTTGCAAAGCCGAACACCATCAATGATCGAGGCATGATTCAGCGCATCAGAGATGATGGCATCCTCGGGGCCCAGGATGGTCTCAAAGAGCCCTGCGTTCGCGTCAAAGCAGCTGGTGTAGAGGATGGTGTCATCTGTACCCAGAAAGCGGCTGACGGACGCCTCAAGCGTCTTGTGCTGATCTTGAGTCCCACAGATAAAGCGGACCGAGGACAGGCCAAAGCCATACTTGTCCATCGCCACCTTGGCAGCCTCGATGAGCTCAGCGTTGTTGGACAGGCCGAGGTAGTTGTTCGCACAGAAATTCAGTACCTCTGCACCAGAGTCGACGGTGATGTTGGCAGCCTGGTCTGAGACGATGACACGCTCGCTCTTGTACAGACCCGCGTCCTTGATGGACTCAAGCTCAGCCTTAAGGATGTTCTTTGCATTTCCAAACATGAGGTTCTCCAGATCAACCGGCGAAGCGGATGACGACCTTGGGGTGGCGCTTAATCGCAGCCTCGAAAGATTCAGGTTCCCAATCCTTGAGGTCCACCATGGTGCCCTCGCCGCGATTGAGGATGACTTCCCAGATTGCATCCTGGATGCCGTTGGAGCGGGTCTCCAGCAGGTTGCGTGTGATCTCCCAGGTAGCAAAGATCTGGCGGCCGACCACACCGTGCATCCGGATGCCGTCCATGACCACGCGATGCGAGTCTTCAATCACAGCGTCACCATTCTTGACTCCAAACAGGACCACATCACCACCGCGGCGGGTGACCTTGATCGCATTATTGAGGCTAGAATTAAACCCCGCCATCTCCATGGCGACGTCTACGCCGCTCCCGTCGGTGAGCTCCATGACCGCCTCACGAAGGGCAGGGTCTGAGCGATGGGGTGCATCGGCAGGTGGCATGGCGGGTGTCAGCACAGCGTCGCAGCCCAGTCGCCTGGCCATCTCCGCGTGGTGAGGGTCAGGCTCGACACCGATGATCTTGCTGGCACCCATGCCGCGGGCAATCAAGATGGCGAACAGACCAATCGTTCCACAGCCCAAGATGGCCACAGTCTTGCCACGAAGATCCCGTACCTGGCACGCATGGACAGCGTTTCCGAAGGGCTCTTGAACGGCCGCAACCTCAGGACGAATGAGATCAATATTAGTAGGCCAGAGTGCCTTCGCTGGCAGCTTGACGAACTCGGCAAAGCAGCCGTCTTGCGAGATCCCGATGATCTTATCGCGGGCACAAACATGAGAGTCACCCAATCTGCACTGGTGACATGTCCCGCAGACAATGTGGCTCTCAGTGGAGACGATATCTCCGATCTTGTAGCCGTACTTACTCTCCACTCGACTGCCGACATCGACAATCTCTCCGAGCAACTCATGACCCACCACACGCTTTGAGCGGCCCTCGTCAGCCAGAGATCCAAGGATCATGTCACCGAATGCCTTTCGCCACCAGATGCCGCGATCTGAGCCGCAGAAGCCAGCGTACTTGACCTTGATGATGACGAAGGTGCCGTCCGCGTGCTCGGGATCAGCCAGAAAAGGTGGAGCGATCTGCTCCTTGACCAGGCCAGTCGAGCTGTCCCAGTCTTCGCGCGCCTTATCGAATGTCAATGCCCACATTGTATCGCTCATATGACCCCCTCTGACCACCGCGGCTGGCCCCAGCCAGCACCTTGCTTACAGGTAGTACTGGTAGTCGGCCATGACCGCACCGTAATGGTAGCGCCAGTAGTTGGCCGAGACTGGAATCGATGCACCGGTTCCAACCATCGAGTTGTTCTTACCCTGGAATCGAATGCCAAACGCCATTTGATTGAAGCGAAAGTTGCCCGTGCGATCATCCCATGAGCCCATGTCCTTGATCACCGAGTTCACCTCGAGGAACACCATCACAGTCTCAGATGGGGCCACAGTGACGTTGAGGCCCGAGAGCCATCGCGGAGAGAACATTCCGGGAAAGAGCATCAGGTCGGCACCTGCCTGAGCCTGAACGTCCATGTAGACCTCACCGCCAAAGCGGAAGCGCTTACCGGCAGCCATCATTGGCCGGACGCCTGGGGCAATGGGGTCCACATTGAGGTGAAGATCACCGATCGCTGTGAGGATGAAGTCCGTGCGCGTTGACTTGATGATGGCGTAGCGGGCACCACCTTCGAGACTCCAACCCGTCAGTCGATGGGAGATACCACCGTGGACTGAGAGGTCACGATCGAGCTGCTGCTCGTAATTCGCGATCAGGTTGATCCAGTCTGGATAGCCCCACTCAAAGCCCGCCCGAATGCGACTGCGCGGGTCGATGGGCTCGAGCAACATACCGGCTGAGAAATTGAGCTCTTTGCGTGCATTGTCGACGGCGATGTCAGCGTTAGCGCCGCGAGGGCCCTTAAACATGGCCTCACTCAGCTCACCCATCCGCTCTTCGATACGCTGCCTGAAGACAGAGGAGGGGTAGGACTGGAGGTAGGACTCCCACGCCATACCTTCTTCATCTGGCTGCATGCCGATCAGCTGCTCCAGCTGTGCACGGTAGATGGCAGCGTTGTCTGTTCCCGGTGGAAGGGCTGCATCATCATCGAGATCGTCATCCTCATCGACATCGAGTCCAAGCTCGATGTTGAGCGGAGCCTCTCCTTCCCGCATCAGACCGTCGAGATCATCTTCTTCGCCCTCGAGCGCCGAGTCATCGTCGTTATCGGGGACGTCTTCATCGTCAATGCGCTGAATTGGCACATCATCATCTTCTTCCTCGTCTGGATCCTCATCGAGAAGAAAATCATCATCGTCTGCAGCGAGTGCTGGCTGGGCAACAAATCCAAGGCTGATCAACAAAATGAACATGCGAGCAAAGCTCATGGGCGACTCCAAGGTCTGACTGCGAGATAGTAAGCTCTCTGCCTAACCCCTCGCAACCAATGACCACCACCGATCACACCGCCAACCCTGCACCAAGCCTGGCTGCCCAAGCCGAGGAAGTCCGCGCCTATGTGGTGGCGGTACGTGGGGGTGCACCCTTCCTGTCTGCAGCAGACGGCAGGCTCTTAGTAGGCTGGTTAGAGGGTGGAGTAAGCGTCGCTAGAATTCTCGCAGCGGTCGATGAAGTCGCAGAGAAACGGCGCAAAAAACGCACCCGAGGGCGGCTAAGTTTGACCGCTTGCCGCCGAAGTATCGAAGGCAAAAAAGGGGCAAAGACATCATCGAGCCCGACTCCACAGGCTGAAATGAACATCCTGGCCCCGTTTGCAGACGATCTCGAGCGCATGGAGATCGACCCAATTTTTGTCGATGAGCGGACCAAGCTTGTCTCGAGAATTCGCCGACTCGATGCCGTCACAGACCCAGATGCACTGGCCACTGAGGCGGTTGCTGCAGTTCGCGCCTTTCACGAGGCAACCTGGACTCTGGCAGCCCCCGACCACGCGCGTCTACGCACAGAGGCAAAGCAAGAACTGAGCGCCCTGAGCAGTGTCTTATCGGTCGAAGCATTTGAAGCCGCCATCGATGAAGTTGCCCGAGACCTGCTGCGTCGACGGGTCCCCCTGGTGTCGGCTGCAGCCATTTGGGATAGGCTCTCGCCCAAATGACTGCTCTACCCTCCGATCATCCCGCCCTCTCGCTTGAAGCCTACCGAATCATCGCCCGCGGTGAGTTCGCCGTAGCCGAGCTGCTCAGTCGTCCGCTCTGTCCGGCCTGCAATGGCTCCGGACAGGCCCGCTCTGAAGTCGATGGCGTGATCACCATGGGACGGTGTCGATGCCAGATGCTCCCCGATCGGGTTCATCTGTTCAACCAGGCAGGGATTCCAGCACGCTACGCACACGCCACCTTCATCAGCTTCGCTCAGGGACCTGACGGTAAGCTCAAGGATCTCGATCCGAGCGCCATTCGTGCGCTCGGCGCTTGTTCTCAGTTTGTCGATGGGTATGTCCCCAACGAGATGAACCGCGGGATGGTGCTGTACGGGGATGTCGGTCGTGGAAAGACACACCTGCTCATCGGGCTGATTCGGGAGCTCATCTTTCGCCACGGAGCACCCGTGCGCTTCATGGAGTTCTCCCGCCTGCTGTCACTCCTCAAGGAAGGCTACAGCGAGGGACGATCCGACGCACCCCTGCTGACAGACCTCTCAGATGTGGCCGTGCTCGCCATTGACGAGCTCGGCAAGGGACGGCTCTCGGACTGGGAGCTCACCATCATCGATGAGGTCATCAGCCGCCGGTACAACGGCATGGGCTGTACTCTGGCCACCTCCAACTATGCTCCAGGTGCACCCTCAGGGGCAGCACCACCCAACCTGGCCACAACCAACACCAGCACACAGACTCTCGGCGACAGGGTCGGCGACAGGGTCTACTCACGCTTTCTACAGCTGGTGGATTTTGTCGAGGTCGCTGGCCGAGATCACCGCGAGCAGAAGAGCCACTAGCTCACCGGGACTTCGGCTTGGCCTTGACCGGGCGCTTCTTCTTGCGTCCAGGACGGGTGATCTTCAGGCGAAGGTCTCGAACATCTTCAGCCTTGCGGCGGGCCCATGATCGGCGGGGGTCGAGCTCAATGCTGTACTTAAACGACTTGTAGGCGCCCTCCAGATCATCTGCTGCCCACTGCTGATCACCCTGAAACTCGAGCGCCTCAGCCAGCGGTCTGGCCTCAGCCACCAGTCCAGGCTCCTTGTGATCCCAGACCCGTCCTTCAATGAGGGCATCGGCCTTCGCAGACCGAGCCGTGAGCCCTACTGCGCGCTGTGCATAGCAGCGGGCCACTGCAGTTCGAACATCACCCTCTCGGGCTGAGATCCAGGCCTCTCTGAACGGGCCATGACGGACGGCATTCTTCCAGGTAGGCCAGACCTGCTCGCAGTCGTCTGTTGACGCAAACGCCAAGGCCGCTTTGTGATCAGCACTCGCAGCCGCTGCAACCGCTGGACCATCGGCGATCTGAACTGTAGGACCCAAGTATGCCCCTACAGCCCAGTCGGATTCTTGACCGGACACAGCCGGACCCGCGACGCTCAACAGACTGCCAGTCTGTTCGTCGAGCAGGGCCACAGAGATCTGAGCCTCGGACAAGGGAAAGGACTTGGGCACATGAACCTTAAACTTGCCCTCGACAGTCTCCGACTGCTTCCACTCCGACGGTGGATACCAGTCGTAGCCAGGCGCAAATGTACTGACCGTACGCGTACCATCGGTGGCCGTGAGCGCGATCAACACCCGGAAGCCACGCTTCCTAAGCTTGGCACGCCACGCAGTGCTCACAAAGAGCTGGCCTCCAGGCTGAACGAGAGGCGCCGGAACATCAAGCTCGAGCAGTGAGACACCACCCTCAAATTTCGCGATGGGAGCCCTCTTGTCCTTGCTCAGGACAAACAGGTTCTTGTTGATGTGATTGCCGATGTGCAGCTTTCGCGTACCAATCGGGTAGCCAGGAATTTCGATATAGTCGCGCTTAAACTGACTGATCTTCGGGATCCGAGATGCGCGCGCCCAGCCACCGTGGACATGAGCAAAGTCAGGCTTTCGCTCCTTGAAAAGGTACTCACGCAGAAACTTCTTGTTGAAGTCCGAGTGCCTGGCCATGGGGACATCCACTAATCCTGCAATGTCCACAATCTCCCAGTCGGTGAAGTACATGTGGGCACCCATGTCGACATCAAGCAGAGTGATGTGATCAACATCGAGCCGCTTCTGAACACCCTTCATGTACTTGACGCGCCGATGAATGTCCCTGACCGAGGTCTCAGGATTGCCCAGAAACTTCATGCTCAGGCGCGCCTCATTGACGCCCCAGCCGCCGGCAGTCAGCAGCAAGAGGGCAACCGCAGCCAGCCCTCTGAGAGATGAGATGGGACCACTGCCCGCAACCATGAGTGCCAGCTCGGCCAGACCAATTGTTGCGATACCCAAGAGCGCCACACTGAACAGATTGAACCAGCGGTGGGCCTTCATCCAGTCGCCGCCCACATAGACGACGAAGAACAGCCCTGCTGCACTGCACAGCCAGAGGAGGCCTCTCGCTCTCCATGCACGGCTCCGGAGACTCGCAAACCACAAGATCGGCACCAAGGCAGCCAGGGCCCAGACCCTCGCCTTTATCCAGACATCTGCCGTGCTTCGCCACCAGCTCGGTGTTGTGTCCAGACCAGACTTGCCGTCCCACCCGAGCAGCAGGCCGTAGCCAATGAGCAAGGTCAGGCACACCCAGCGGAGGCGCTTGCCGAGGCCAATTAGACCGATCAACAAGACGGGAAGGAAGACAAAACCGCCGTGTGGCAGCATCCATGCATTGATGTACTTCCAGCCCTTCTTCGTCCAGTTGAACGGCTGAAATGCCCGACCCGTTCCGAGCTTGGCGTAGTAGGTGTTCGGGAATTCCCAGGCAAAATACCAGTACCGCCAGGCATGAAAGGCCACCAGCGGCACCAAGAGCAACACCAACCAGTGGGTCACCAGCTTGGCTCGCTCAGCCAGCGTGCTCGAGCGCCCCTCGCTTGAGAACATGGAGTGCCACAGCCGCAAGCCAAAGGCGACCAGGGTGTACATGATGCCCTCTGGCCGCGAGGCACAGAGGAGAAAGAAGATGAGCGCTGACCAAGGTCGGCCGCCATCCTCCAGCTCTTTCACACACCGCCACAGACCCGCCGCGAGCAGAAAACAGAACAGGCTGTTCTCCAGACCGCTCGAATTCCAGACCACAAACTGGACATTCATGGCCAAGGCAAAGGGAGCCAAGAGGGCGAGCGTATCGCGATGAATTGGTGAGTCTACCCGTGGATCTAAGCCGCGACGAACCAGAGCCCAGGCGAAGGGCAGCGTGGCCACACCCAGGATCCATCCGAGCACCTTTGCCACCGTGAAGGTCGGCAAGCCGAGGGCGTACATTCCTGCGATGAGGAAGGTCCAGCTTGGGTTGGAGTACCCCTCCACACGCGGACCGCCTGCATAGGTGGCGAGACCATCGCCCTCGACGAGGTTTCGCGCGTAGGCGAAGGAAATGCCTGCATCCTCGATGTAGAAGGGCTGAGGAATGCAGTACGCGAGGTAGTGCGCTGTGTACAGCAGACACAGCACGACGAGCGCCGAGGCATTCCTTCGGCCGCGATCATCGAGCTGTCGCCACCAAGCCTGTAGCCGCATTGGCACCCGGTCCATTCAATACACCCGCTTGTGAGCGTGAGACACGCAGCCTCAGATCGTCTTCTCGACCTTGCCTTCTTGGGCGGCCTTCTTGGCTGCCATCTGCTTCTTCATCTCATCGAGCTGGTTGCGCGCTGATGCAGAGGCCGTCTTCTGCTTGATCTCTTCGAGCTTCGAGTCCAGGTTCGTGTCGGAGAGCTCAGAGCCCACATCAGCCTCAGCCTGCAGCTTGTCGATGCCCTCTCGGACATTGTCGAGCGCACGAATGTCGGCGTCTGTACTGAGCCCGTCGAGTGTCTCCTGAATCTGGATTCGGGCCTCGGCGTTCGCCTTCTTGGCCATCATCTCGTGCTTCTCACGCTTGAGCTTCTCGATCTCACCCTGGAAGGCGACGAGACCGGCCTTGGCCTCTTCAGCCTGAACACTCACCTTCTCGAGCTCGACCTGAATTTCAGCAATGGCACCGGTGAGCTCATCCTTCTTCTGGATGAGCACTAAGGCCGCTTCATCTTCACCTTCTTCAACTGCAATCGGAATCTGCGGCTGAATCTCGGCCAGGGTGGCCTTCTTCTCTTCGAGCTCGGTAGAGAGCTTGTTGCGGAGGTACACAATGCCGCTGACAGCCTTCTTCAGCTCCCTGTGCTTCTTGATTCGACCCTCGATCGCAGACTCGTAAACGGCCTCCGCATTGTTGGTCTCAAGGTCTGAGATGAAGAGGCCCCAGAAGCCATTCCAAACGTTCGCCAGTCGGCCAAAAAATCCCATGGTGTTCTCCCGGACCCGGCTGCGGCCGTGTCCAACGATTAGACCCTAAACCTCGGGGAAGCCCATGGCAACCGCTTTCCAGAAGCCTCGGTGATGATCTGCGGCCGTTGAAGCTGCGGTATCCATGATCTCGAGCCTCGAATCCAAGATCTGAGGCGCTGACTCCCGTGCGAAAGCCGCCTCAGAAGCGACTCTGCCAGGCACGCGCTCTGCGGGACCCTGTGCCCAGCTTTCGATACAGAACGCCCCGGAACACCATCACTGGGTGGATAAACAGACCAGATCCAAATGCCATCACAGACTGGAGGTCTCCAGGGACCATCACCACGCCCGCACCCAGCGCGAAGAGCACGAGGTGAGGCAGCACCCACTCCGGACCATTGACCTGCATGAAGCGAAATGCGCGCACCAGGATGTCCATCGAGCCTGTGGCGCGGTCGGTGTAGATCACCTCGGGCCAAGGATTGAACAATACAAAGGCCACCACTCCCACGAGCATCGGAGCAGCCGAGGGCAGACTACCGAACTGAAAGCCGAGGCTGAGGATCCAGTGCAGGAAGGCTATTCCCATCACATCCCAGACATGGTGCCCCATGCTCTCCTTGATGATGCCAAAACCGAGCGTCTTCTTGCGCTCGACACACTGGCCCACGCCGTAGAGATAGGCTCCGTACAGATACACCGCCGCGAAGCCCACAACGAAGCCGCCGATCATCCCAAGCGGTGAGAGAACCGTCGCCAGAACCACAATGACCACCGGCAGCCCCAAGAGCAGGAGCCAGACAAAGGGACCACGCAGAAGTGCTGCACCCGTCTCGGCTACAGCCTCAATGTACAGGCGAACCGTGCTCTTGATCATCAGGGTGCAGCTACCGCACAGGTTGGATTGACAACACCTGGCGTGCCGCGGTTGTGCTCTCCCGCAGCATCAGCATCCGCCTCGTAGATGTAGGTGTCTACCTCAGTCACACACCAGTTAGCGCCGCTGTCGTTGTCGACGTCCGCGTTGATGGAATCCATGAGATCACCATCAAACATCAGCGCCATGCCCTCGTTTGCGCTCACAGAGGTCGACGGAAAGCCTGCAATGATGTGATCGACACTGTCCACAAGCAGATCACCACCAGAGAGACCACCTACAGAGACAAAGAGCGCTGATCGCGCACCGTTCCGCAGACGGTAGCCGGCATTGAAGTAGTCCGCCTCGGCGGACGAGCCTGAGCCGTAGGTGTAGTCACAGCTCTCTGTCGAGAGCAGGGCATCCATCGTCGATGAAGAGAAGCAGAACAAGAGCGTCTCATCCGGGTTCACGATTAAGGCCAGATCCGGGTCGATCGAGAAGTCCGTACAGACTCCTGAGCTGTTGCAGTTCTCAAACAGCCAGTTGTTCAGATACAGCGTGGCCGAGCCCACATTGGTCACCTCAAACCACTCGTTGAACTTCTCGTTCCCGGGACTGAAGGGGTTGACCTGCATCTCTGAGAAGATCAGCACAGCATTCGCATCAAAAGCATCAAGGACAGCATCCTCATCGATGAAGCCGTCGCAGTCGTTGTCTACACCTTCCGGAGAGTCGTCGTCACCGACGACACCTGGGCTCGAGAGCGGATCGGTATCATCACAGTCAATGTCTGCGGTGTAGCCGTCATCATCATCATCCTGCAGACAGTCTGGGACGCCTCCACCGTCGTCATCGGTGGTGTCATCAAAGATGCTGCCGTCGCAGTCGCTATCGATCATGTCACAGAGCTCTGGAGCGCCCGGGTAGATGTCATCGTCAAAGTCATCGCAGTCTGAAGTGGCCAGGAATCCATCACCGTCGACATCAGTATCAGCACAGTCAGGATCACCATCACCATCGAGGTCAGACTCACCACCATCCAGGAGGCTGCCATCGCAGTCGCTGTCGACCAGATCACAGACCTCTGGAGCACCCGAGTAGATGGCACTATCGCCGTCATCACAGTCGAGGGTATCCGTCTCGTTGTAGATGCCCTCAGGACCACAGTGAGCCTCTGAGTCTGTGGGATCACCGTAGCCATCGCCGTCTACATCCGCGTAGTAGGTCGTGCTGCCTACCGCGCCCTCGTCATTGGTGTCCCCGTCGCAGTCGTCGTCGTAGCTGGTCGAACACGTCTCCGTGCCCGATGGCTTCACCGCGAAGCGGGTGTCGTCACAGTCGTCGTTGTCCGTCTCGTTGTAGATGCCCACAGGATCGCAGTGAAGCTCTGAGTCGCCTGGGTCGCCGTAGCCATCGCTATCGACGTCCGCGTAGTACCGCGTGCTGCCTACAGCGCCCTCATCATTGATGTCCCCGTCACAGTCGTCATCGTAGGGCGTCGAGCATGTCTCGGTACCCGATGGGCTCACAGACGAGCGGGTGTCGTCACAGTCGTCGTCATCCGTCTCGTTGTAGATGCCTTCTGGGATGCAGTGAAGCTCCGAATCAGCCGGGTCGCCGTAGCCATCGGCATCTACATCCGCGTAGTACCGCGTGCTGCCTACCGCCCCCTCATCATTGGTGTCGCCGTCGCAGTCGTCGTCGTAAGGAGTCGAGCACAGCTCGTTGGCTGCGGCCGGATTTACCGCTGAGCGGCTGTCGTCACAGTCATCGTTGTTCGTCTCGTTGTAGATGCCCTCAGGATCGCAGTGCAGCTCTGAGTCGCCTGGATCGCCATAGCCATCGCCATCGACGTCCGCGTAGTACCGCGTGCTGCCCACAGCACCCTCATCGTTTGTGTCACCATCACAGTCGTCGTCGTAGCTCGTGGCACACGTCTCGGTGCCTGATGGACTCACCGCCGAGCGGCTGTCATCGCAGTCGTCATCATCTGTCTCGTTGTAGATGCCCTCAGGATCGCAGTGCCACTCTGAGTCACCCGGATCGCCATAGCCATCGGCGTCCACATCCGCGTAGTACCGCGTGCTGCCCTCTGCATCCTCGTCATTAATGTCGCCATCGCAGTCATCATCGTAGGGGGTCGAGCACAGCTCATTGGGTGCAGCAGGATTGACTGCTGAGCGAGTGTCATCGCAGTCGTCATCATCTGTCTCGTTGTAGATGCCCTCAGGATCGCAGTGCCACTCTGAGTCGCCCGGATCGCCATAGCCATCGTCGTCCACATCCG
>Ga0315315_10005077_pt1 | contig 12148 bp, 12 predicted proteins | sample M140m3416metaG_FD_203699 | JGI IMG/M metagenome (GOLD analysis project Ga0315315, IMG submission 203699) | Ammonia-oxidizing marine archaeal communities from Monterey Bay, California, United States - M1 40m 3416 | ecosystem: Environmental > Aquatic > Marine > Intertidal zone | place: USA...
CTTACCAATTGCTTTGTTCCTGCAGAGGTTTTAAAGGTTAAGACATCAGATGATTCTTGAGCTGCGGCTGGAATTGATATGATTTCTCCACTTTGACCTTCGAATAAATCATTTGCAAAAGTTTGCGTACTTACCAAGCCAAACAAAGCTAACAGGCTGAAGGTTTTAATCTTTTTTTGAAACATTTGCACTAAACCCTCCATCTGCAAGACGGGTAGTTACATTATCACCAACCTTAAGATCTTTTGAGGATTTTAAGGCTTGCCCATTCTCATTCATTACTATTGCATAACCCCTGTCAAGAACAGCCAAAGGGCTGATTGCTTTCAAATTAGCATTAAGGCTCGCCAGCATTAATTTTTTCTTATCAATTAAATTCTTTATTTGAGAATTCAATGAGTTGAGATTATTTTTTAGGCGATCTTCATGTTTGCTAAACCTTTGCAATGCGCTTGATTGATAAATTTGAGTTGCAGCCAATTGGAAATTTTGTTTGGCACCACTCACGATGTTTTGCATGACATTTGCAAGACGAATCTCAACATTGTCAAGAGATTGAGATTGCTCCTTGAGCATGGTGAGCGGATTTTTTAAATTTTGTGAGGCAAGAAGGATTGTCTGAGATTTCTCAGTTAACCTTGCTTGCACTAAATAACCAAGGGTTGTTTTCCATTCTTCCAGCCTGTCTTCGAGTTGAAAATAATACTCTGTAACCAGTTCAGCGGCTGCTGTTGGAGTTGGGGCCCTGAGATCTGCAACAAAATCTGTGATCGTGAAATCAATCTCGTGGCCAACACCCGAAATGATGGGCAGAGGAAAATCAAATATTTCTCTAGCTAAGCTTTCATTATTAAACGCCCATAAGTCTTCAATTGATCCACCACCTCGGCATATCAAAATTACATCAAAAGCATTTTCAGGATTTAGGTTGTTGTAGTTTAAAGTTTTTTGCAAAGCCTCAATCACTGTCTTTGGAGCAGTATCGCCCTGAACTGTAGCAGGAATTAGAGACACTTGACTGATAGGAGCTCGCCTTTGAATGGTCGTCAGGATATCTTGAAATGCTGCGGTAGATTCAGAAGTGATGACTCCAATGTGTTTGGGTTGAGAAGGAATTTGTTTTTTAGTTTCTTGAGTAAAAAGACCTTCTGCATCTAATTTTTTCTTGAGCTCTTCAAATTGATGCATTAGATTACCAGCCCCTGCAGGCTGCATTGAGCTAACAATTAATTGATAATCTCCACGCGGTGCATAGAGACTGACCTGACCTTTTAAAATACATTGATCACCATTTTGTGGATCAAAGTTCAACCTTAAATTTTGATTTCTAAACATGGCACATCGGATAGCGCCATCTTCATCTTTTAAAGTAAAGTAGATGTGCCCAGAAGAGGGGCGCGCTATGTTTGAAATTTCTCCCAGAACAGACACGCCTCTAAATTGATTTTCTAAAAGTTTTTTTGCCTGTTGGTTCAGTTGCCCAACAGAGATAATTTCATCTCCTTGTTCTACAATGTCAGCACACATAAACGAAGTATATATTGATGTCATCACAATTAAAGTCAGCGCAGAATTTTTTTATCTTGTGTCTTGGAGGTAGCCTCATAGGATTGGCTCCCTTGTTTGTAAGGTGGAGCGAGCTATCTCCCTCTTGGAACTTATGCTATCGAATGTTCTTAGCTTTGCCATTTCTAGCGCTTATAAATTTTTATTACAACGGCTCTCAAGCATTTAAGTTAAAAAGTCGAAGGCATTTATTGCTGGTGCTTATTGCCTCACTCGCATTTGCAGGCGATATGAGTTCTTGGCATTGGAGCTTGCAGTTCACCTCAGTGGCCAATGCAACTATTTTTGTAAACACTGCATCGATTTACATGGTGATCTTTGCTGTCTTAGTATTCAAAGAATCCATTTCTGGACAATTTATTTTGTCTTTTATTCTAACTTTCGTTGGAGTTATTGGGCTCATATATTTCTCAAATATCAAAACTGAGGGAGCCCTAATGGGAGATGGCATTGCATTGATGGCAGCATTTTTATATGCCACTTATTTATTGATTATTTCTCGGTTAGGTGAAGAGAGTTCCATTAATATAATTTTCTACACAACACTTTTCACTGGAATGTTTGGTTTGGTGTTTGCTTTGTTTGAATCAAGAGATTTTTTGCCTAGCTCCTCAGCTCAATTTTATAATTTATTAGCTATGGCTATTTTGTGCCAAGTCGGAGGCCAGTTTTTTATTACATACAGTTTGCCAAAGATTAAAGCTTCCTTAGGATCTATTGGTTTGCTAATGCAACCAATCATTGCAACTATTTTTGGGGCTATAGTATTTTATGAATATCTCAATTTTATCCAATTAAGTTTTGTTATCCTTGCCTTGCTTGGTATATATTTTGCTAGATTAGAGATTAAACCCACAATGGAGTCAAAACATGAAATCCAAAACTAAAGCACAAGAGCTCGGCTTTCTTTCAAGAGATTATGCTGTTGCAAAAGATAAAAAAAATTGGTTAGCTCTCTTCGATGAAGATGCCATAGTGCAGGATCCAATTGGTAAAAGCCCGTTAGACCCAGAGGGTAAGGGTCACCAAGGGATTGCTGCAATTGAAAAGTTTTATGACACAGTCATCGCTAATGGAAACATAGAGTTTAATATCTTGGAGTCGATTCCATGTGCAGAGGAATGTGCAAACTATGCAGAAATAGTGAACGTTGTCGGGGAAGTAAAAATAGAAACTAAAATGATTGTAATTTATCGTGTAAATTCAAGTGATAAAATAGTATCATTACGGGCCTTTTGGGATTACCAAAATATGGAAGATCAACTTAAGGTTTTATTTTAAATATTGGGTGATTAGCTCAGTTGGGAGAGCATCTCGTTTACACCGAGAGGGTCGGCAGTTCGAGCCTGTCATCACCCACCAATCAGACAAAAAAAAGCCCAGAAAAAATCTGGGCTTTTTTATTTAAGCTATTTACTTAGTCGTTATCACTAACAGCAGCAACATATATTGCTAAACCGAATGCGATTTTATTTAAGAAGTCAGCTAAGTTATAGATAAGGTTAGCATTTGCCATATCAGGATTTGCTCCCATACCTAAGTAATAACCAATTGGATATATAGCCCAACCGACAGTCACAATCAAACGAATTGTGCTAAATGCCTGTTGTGCAGCTACGTTACCGCTTGATGCATTTAACTTACCTGCTTCTCCAGAGAAGACCTCATAAATTATATACAACCAAGCCGCCATTCCAATTACAAAACAAATCATTGCATTAGAGCCTGTTTCACCCATAAATCCAGCTATTAGCATAACAAGTGATGCTCCTAATAGTCTCCAGAAAACGCCTGAACCAACATTTGTACAGACCTTTAGGATCAAATAGAACTCAATAATTTGAAGTGGAACGGTAATTAGCCAATCTATGTACCTATATACGGTTGGAGATGTACCAGTATCAACCCATACGCCTCTCATATATAAATAGTGCCAAAACGCCACACCAGTAACTAATCCAGCTACTGACAATGATGTTTTCCATTTACCTTGAACAACATCTCTTTCTGCAAAAAAGAATACTGTAGCTGCAAGCATTGCTGCAGTTACAAGCCAGAAAGAAATTCCTGTGAGATCACTGGTTGCAAGATCAGTAGTTGCAGCAAAAGTCGGCATACTGGTCAAACCAATGAGAGCAAAGAAATATTTCATAATAACTCCATTTTTTATTATTTTTAACTCTCCCCCATGGACAGTTCATTTAGCATAACAAAATTTCAACTTTTGAGTAAAATTATTGCTAAAATTTTTATTCATTAAATTTGACAAAATAATTGCTTAAAGGTACACAAAAAAAGTTGCAGAAAAATTCAAAAAAGCTATCATTCACAAGCGTTCGCGGTCCGGTAGTTCAATCTGGTTAGAACGCCGCCCTGTCACGGCGGAGGTTGCGAGTTCGAGTCTCGTCCGGATCGCCATTTGAATAAAATATGAGCAGCCAAATAGCACTTATACTTCTCAATCTTTTGATTGCTGGGGTCATCTTTAGCCATCTTGCTTTAACTACACCTGTAATTTTTAAAACTCTTGATGAGGATGCAGCTTCAAGGTTCCTCCGTACAATTTTTCCAAGGTACTATCTCCTGCTATTTTTATTATCATTGCCTGCCATTTTGATTCTTTATTTCCAAGACTCATCACTTAGTTGGTGGTTGGGGATTAATATAACTGCTCATGCTTTTATTGGTTTGGCTGGCATTCCAATTACCAATGCAGCGAAAGACAGAGGCTGGGATAAAATATTTTCTTTTTCACATGGTGTGAGCGTCTATTGCACCATCGTAATTTTTGCACTTAGCATCATTCAGTTTTTTTTATTAATCGATTAAATTTTCTTTTGCATAAAAAATTAAATCTTGAAACCAAGCTATGCGAGCATTGCAATCAATCATTTGCTTGGAGAAAAAAGTGGGAGCGATCTTGGGATGAGATTAAATTTTGTAGTAAAAAATGCAAAGCTGACTCAAAAAAAAATTAAACAAATACTTGAACTTAATGGTTTCAACACCATATTGATTTCAAAGGGGATAAACAACTATGGCTAGACCAAAAACAAAATCTTTTCAAACGGAAACCAAGCAGCTTTTGCAGTTGATGATTCATTCATTGTATTCAAACAAAGAAATTTTTCTTAGAGAGCTTGTGTCTAACTCCTCTGATGCACTTGATAAGCTTAGATTTAATGCCATAGAAAACTCAAAGTTACTTGAGGGAGACGCTGACCTAAAAATTAATATCAGTTTGAATTCACAAAATAATACGGTGACCATCTCAGACAATGGGATCGGCATGGTGGAAGAAGAAATTATTGAAAATATTGGAACCATTGCCAAATCTGGTACCGCTCAATTTTTATCAGAAATGACTGGTGACAAAAAAAAGGATTCTAATCTTATAGGTCAATTTGGAGTAGGGTTTTACTCTGTATTCATGGTGGCTGAAAAAGTATCAGTTCACTCCAGGTCAGCAAATGCAACCTCCGATGAGGCAGTCATGTGGGAAAGCACTGGAGAGGACACCTATCAGCTATCAAAGATTCCAAAAGAAGATCGAGGCACCAAGATCACTATCTATCTCAATGAAGAAAATAAAGAGTTTTCCGAATTGATGCGAGTCAAGTTTTTGCTGCAAAAATATTCTCAATATATTAACTTCCCTTTAATTTTAAACCCTGAAGAGGGCGAGCCAGAAACCATTAATGATTCAGAGGCCATTTGGTTAAAATCAAAGAGATCTGTAAAAGCAGATGAGTATAAAGAGTTTTATAAGTTTATTTCTTATGATTCAAATGATCCCTTAACTTGGATGCACAATAAGGTTGAGGGCAAGCAAGAATATTCAAGTTTACTTTTTATTCCTGAAAAATCTCCATACGATCTTTGGAACAGAGATACTCCAAGAGGTATTAAGTTGTTTATTCAGAGAGTATTCATTATGGATGATGCTGCTCACTTCCTTCCTTTGTATCTTCGTTTTGTTAAAGGAGTGGTTGACTCCAGCGATTTACCTCTAAATGTTTCTAGAGAGTTACTTCAAGACCATCCTTTGGTTGATTCAATTAAAAAAGGTTTAAGCAAAAGAGTGCTCGATACCCTGAAAAAAATGCAGAAAGATCAACCGGAAGATTATCAGAAATTTTGGAAGGAGTTTGGTCTGGTTATTAAAGAAGGACCCGCTGAAGATTATGAAAACTCTGAATCTATAGCTGAGCTTTTTTTATTTGCCAGCACCGCATCTGATGAAAATAAAGTTGACACCACCCTTGACCAATACATTGAGCGGATGGATGGTGATGATGAAAAGATTTATTACTCTATTGCAGATACTTATGAGGCCGCGGTTAACTCTCCCCATATTGAGCATTTAAAAGCTAATGGAACGGAGGTTTTGCTTTTAACTGACAGAATCGATGAGTGGCTTATGTCTACTCTTATGCAATTTAAAGGTAAAACCTTAATCAATGTTGCTAAAGAAGAATTAGAGGAAGGAGCAAAAAAACCTAGGGTTACAAAAGAAAAGCAGGAAATTATTGATAAGATGAAAAAATCTTTAGATGCCAGAGTGTCCGATGTTATTGCAAGCTCTCGTCTAGTTGATTCCGCAGCTTGCTTGGTACTTTCCAAAGATGAGCCAGGCGCTCAACTAAAAAGAATATTGGAGGCGTCAGGGCAAACTTTTGATGAGTCAAAGCCCGTATTTGAAGTTAATTTAAAACATAAACTTATTAAAAAACTAGGTAACTTATCTGGAAAAGAGTTCTCTAACTTTGCTGAATTTTTATTTGATTATGCGATTATTGCAGAGGGTGGATCGCCAAAAGATCCTGCTAAATATCTTAGACAGTTAGATAAATACTTAGGGTAAATGACAATTAAAAAACAAGTTGCGGTTCTCGGGGGTGGGAGCTTCGGCACAGTTTTGGCAAATATTGCTGCATCAAATGGCTATGAGGTTCGTTTGTGGGTTAGAGATGCTGACCAGGCTTTGAGGATTAATTCTGAGGGAGCCAATGCTACCTATCACCCTGAATTAAAACTATCAGATAATATTACTGCTGATGATAATCTAGCATCTGTGGTGCAAGAATCCCAATATGTTTTAGTCGCGACGCCAAGCATCATATTTGAGGAGGTGATATCTCGCTTAGAGCCATTGATTAACCCCTCAGTGACCGTGATCTCTTGCACAAAAGGAATTAAGCCAGAACCTTTCAGAACTATGACAGATATTATCAATCAGCATTTAGGACATGTCATAGGTAACAAAATTGGAGCTCTCAGCGGTCCAAATCTTGCTAAAGAAATAGCAGAAAAAAAAGTTGCAGGAACTGTTATTGCCTCAAAGAATGAAAGTATAAACATTGAGATTAAGTCAATGCTGTCCTCAAAAACATTTAAGGTTTTTTCTAGCCATGATACTCAAGGCGTTGAATTAGCTGGAGCTTTGAAAAATATATATGCTATTTGCTGTGGAATTGCTCATGCAAAATTAGTCGGAGAAAATGCATTGGGATTTATTGTTACTAGAAGTATGGCAGAAATGAGTAGATTTGCAGTAGCCAAGGGAGCAGATCCAATTACATTTTTAGGTCTAGCAGGCATGGGTGATTTAATGGCAACCTGCACATCAAAGTTATCAAGAAACTTTCAGCTAGGTGAGCTTATTGCAGAAGATTTTTCTTTGATAGATGCAAAAGATAAAGTTGGGCAAGTTGCTGAAGGTGCCAGGACACTTGAAGTAGTTTATTATGAGGCCAATAAAATGAATGTAAGCATGCCGCTTGTAAATTCCTTACACAAAATTTTATATTCTGACTCATCATCTGATCAATTAATTGAGGATTTGCTCGATCACCCTAATGAAGTTGATGTAGAATTTACCTATAAGAAGGAAAAATAATTATGAATGAAATAAATAAAGATGAATTATTAGATTTAACAAAATGGCAGCGCTTCTTTTTCATGGTCATATATTCATTTGCAATTAATGGTGTGGTTGGCATTTTAATAATTATTGCTGCAGTTCAGTTTTTTTTCTATTTGTTTACTTCTAAAATTAATAATCAGCTCCAAAATGCTAACAATTGGCTTCATGGTTTTTTTAGTGACTCTTTAAACTTCCTAAGTTTTAATACTGATTCTAAGCCTTGGCCTTTTAATGATAAGAGTGAAGAGCCAACATCTGATCAGGAAGTTGACGTTGTTGAGGGCAAATCTGAAGAGGTTAACTCAGACGATGAACAGCCAGACCAAACTACTTCTTAAGAAAAGCCAAAAATTCTGCTCTGACTTCGGGCTGCGATTTGAAATTACCACCTAATCTGCTTGTAACCGTTGAGCATTCAGTATCTTCAACACCTCTTGACTTAACGCAAAAATGCTTTGCATCAATAGTCACTGCTACATTGTCTGTTTCTAAGATAAAGGACAAGGTCTGATATATTTGTTCAGTTAAGCGCTCTTGAATCTGAGGTCTCCTAGAAAAATATTCAACAATACGATTCATTTTTGATAATCCCAGTACCTTACTATTTGGAACATATGCTACTGTTGCGAGCCCATCAATGTTAACAAAGTGATGTTCACAATAAGACTGCACTGAAACACCTTTTTCTATAACCATTTCGTTATACTGCATTTTGTTTTCAACAACAGTAACCTTGGGAAAAGCATCGTAATCAAGTCCCCAAAATATTTCATTGACGTACATTTTAGCAACACGTTTTGGTGTATCCAAAAGGCTATCATCTTCTAAATCAAGCCCTAAAGTTGTGACAATCTCATCAAAGTGACTTTCGATCTTCTCAATCTTTTCTCTGCGCGACAAACCATTATCAATTATTGGAGTTTCAACTCCTATTGAAGCAAGATGTTTGTGCACTTTTTGCCCTAAAGCAGGGTCAGTCTTTGTTTTGTCATATGACATGTACCTTTTCTCCTTCCTTACGCGGATACTTATGTTTTAAAGTAAATATAATATATGTTTGTTTTTATATTTAAACAATCATATGTACCATTTTTTAGTTACAAAAATATAATTACTTTTTAAAAAAATTCTTGGTACGGCAAAGTGGACTGTAAATCAAACTTCTCATCATTTAATTTATTTGTGATTTGATGAGACTCAACCTCAAAATCATTTATTCCATCTATTACATTTTCACCAAAAATGTACCTAGACTGAATGTCACCTTTGAAAATCCTATTTTTATTTTCCGTTAATTGAATATCAATACTTTCTTTTTGCGAATTATATTTTTTAATTTGATGCTTTGAATATTTTGATTTCAATAATTGCATAGTTTTAGCGGGAGAAGCAATCAAAGCAGTTCCATTATTGCCGCCAAAACCCTTTGCATTTAGTACAGCAAAATCAAAATCTTTGTCTTCAAATTTTAAATTCTCCAATAAAAAATTTACATTCTCAGTATAGACGTTGTCAGCAAGCTCTGGAGTAGAGGCTATTCTTGGAATCAAATTATTTTTCCAACTACCTAGTGAACTGATCATTTGGTCTCCACCTGCAGCTGCTAAAGAGTGGCCGAGATAAGATTTAATAGCGGTTACTGGCAAAGATTTGATACCAAAGGCTTTTGATATGCTAGAGATAATATGGGATTCACTTTCTCTATTTTGTGGAGTGCTTGTTCCATGTGCATGAAAAAAGGTTTTATTCATAGCATCTTCGCCAAAATGTTTTTTAATTTCATTAAAAGCTTTTCCAACCGTTAAATAGTTTCCAGCACCAGGCCCAGAAATTGATTTTTTGTGACCATCTGCATGAATGTGGCTAGATAAAGCTGCTCCGTGGATATTTAAGCCAAGCTCAAGTGCAAGACTATCTGCCATTAAGACAATAAATTGAGCAGATTCCCCTAAAATCATTCCAATATTTTCACCAAAGGGCCTACAAATTTTCCTATGATTGGGTTCAGCAAAGTCTTCACCAAGTTTTTCTTGTAACTTCATGAGATTTTCATCCTCTGCTAAACCCTTAGTAGCAGAAAATGCCTCATATATTTCTGGCACAATTCCTGATTCAGCTGCACCCACAATACTAACTAAGGATTCTCCTGACTGAATCATCGAAATCCCTAGCTTGAGATTGTACTGAAAAGTTGCGCATGCACCTGTGTAATTGCCAGTAGAGCCCATGCTCCCCAATACATAGGCATGACCAAAATCTGCACTGCCTTCTCCAAGTGACATGGCCATATGCTTGCTTGTGATTCTTGAATCTGCCAAGGGTGCTTGAAACATTCCCCCCATGCCATATTTATCTGCTTGTGCAACGGCGCAACCAGAGACGCATGAAATTTTTTGTCGAGGTACTTTTAATAGGATTTCTTCCCAGGGCAAACCAAGACTCATGACCGCATCAGATAGACCAAAAATAGTCATTGCAAGACTACGTGGGTGCTGCCTTGAATTATAGGTTTTTGCCGGATTAAACCCAGAGGGAAGCTGTCCTCCGGCTAGGGTTGGTAATTTTGGAGATCTAAAGTTATGCTCATTAAAAAAATCATCATCAATGGTTCTAAGAAGAGTCTTTTTTAAGATTTTTTCTTTATCATTGGTTCCCATGAGGTGACCAAGACTCTGAAGGACCTCATCTTGTTTATCTGAATCAATGCTATCGAATAACATTCTTTGGTGAGACAAATCAAAGATTGATCTTCCAGCTGCATTTATTCCACCGTAACCAACAATTAAAGGAAGGCTGGACATGTTAAATTAATTTCTGAGCGGCCAACAACGTATTAAGGATTAAAGTATTAATCGTCATGGGACCAACTCCTCCAGGAACTGGAGTATGAGCAGAGGCAATAGAATCAATATCTTGAAGATCTATATCTCCGCATTTTTCTGCAGGGTGGTAGCCAGCATCGATGACCACAGCCCCATCTTTAATCCAATCTTTTTGAATTAGGCGAGGGACTCCAACCGCTCCCACTAAGATATCGGCATTTTTAATATGCTCTTGTAGATTGGTTGTCCTAGAGTGACAGATTGTAACGGTCGCATTTTTATTCAACAACATCATGGCCATAGGTTTTCCGAGAATAGGACTTCTACCAACAATAACTGCATTTTTACCAGAAATTTCAATTTTATAATGCTCAAGGATGCGCATAATGCCAGCTGGAGTGCATGAACCAAATGCCTCTTCCCCCATGGTCATTTGGCCAAATCCAATACAGGTCACACCATCAACATCTTTTTCAACATTAATTGCATCAAAACATTCTCGCTCATTGATTTGTGATGGCACAGGATGTTGCAATAAGATGCCATGAACATTGCTATCTTGGTTCAGTTTTTCTATGGCTTCTAACAACTCTTCGGTAGTAGTCTCTTTGCTTAACTCAACTGCTATTGAATCCATGCCAAGTCTGGCACAAGCATTTTGTTTCATTTTTACATAGGTGGCTGATGCAGGATCTACGCCAACCAAAATCGTAGCTAAGGTTGGGGTGATGCCGTTTTCTTTTAATTTAGAGACGCTGGCTTTTATGTCTTCTTCAGCTAATTTCGCAAGCGCTTTTCCGTCTAAAATTTTTGATGGCATGCCTCCATTTTCCCATCATTAAATTTTTATGCAATGGAGATTGATTATTTAACCTTAAAACTTTAAGATCACTCGTCTCGGGGTATAGCGCAGTCTGGTAGCGCACTCGCTTTGGGAGCGAAACGTTCGGTGTAATAGAGCTCTCTTAAACATCATCAAAACAACAAACGGAATAATAAAAATCTTCAATTTTCTGTGTGGAAACTGTGTGGAAAAAATTGCTTAAAATTCCAAACAACGAAAACTAATGTTCTGCATGTGTGGAATTTGTTTGGAAAAACGAAAGAAAATAACGAAATTTTAACACCAGAAAAATAACGGGCTACTCTCACATTTCCAAAAATTTTTTTTTAAATCGAAAGGATGAGAACAACAGACTTTGAGTCTGATATTCTATATTTCTTAATAAATATTATTTGGAGATTATAAAAATGAAAAAAATTCTTGCCCTTTTAATGTTAATTCTAGTTACGGCAGGCTGCTCTCCAAAAATAGATAATATTCCTCATGGTCGGGAATTCAATTTAACTTGTCAAGAAAATGAATCTTCAGTGCAGTCAAGGGGTGATCGTGGTTATCCAGCACGAGATGTATCTCGGCATAATTTAATTAAAGGATCTAGGGGAATTACGAAACAACGCACAGGTGATAAAGTTGTATGGGAAATTAATCGCATAGTGATAACTGAGAATATCCCATCCAGAATACGTGAAAATCAAAAAAAGGTCACACAAATAAAAAAAGATGACTTAACTTATAAAAAGACTCATTACTTGGGAGAAAAAGTTAATTTTTATGAAAATGGCCAATGTTTTTTAAATCTAGTCTACTAATCCAGAATGCTTAATTGTAAAAAATTTTTTGATATACCAACAAATTTAAAGGTAATTTATATCAATCTTTTTAACCATCTGTAAGATGCTTGCTGCTAGATCTAAATACTCTATAATACTTTCACTTTTCAAGAGTCACTCGCTTTATTTAGGCACAAATTTCTCTAAAATTGTGTGGAAA
>Ga0315315_10005078_pt1 | contig 12148 bp, 8 predicted proteins | sample M140m3416metaG_FD_203699 | JGI IMG/M metagenome (GOLD analysis project Ga0315315, IMG submission 203699) | Ammonia-oxidizing marine archaeal communities from Monterey Bay, California, United States - M1 40m 3416 | ecosystem: Environmental > Aquatic > Marine > Intertidal zone | place: USA...
GATGAGAAGAGGTGGAAATCTCACAAAAGGAAAACCATATCTTGTTGGTGAAGATGGCCCAGAATTGTTTAGTCCGAATATAAGTGGGTCATTGAAAAGGGCGGGTGCTACAGCAGAAACATTAAAAACCTTGGCAGAGGATGAATCACCAAACATAATTCAAATGGATTTACCCACAATTAAATCAGCACCTCCAACTATTCCAACAAAATCAGTTCCTGCAAATGAGGTTGAGTTGATAAGTCCTGTTAATACACTGAATGAATATATGTTGGCAGTGCCTGATCTTCTAGGGATATCTGTATGACAACTAACAACGCTGCAGCATCACAATTAAAATTAAATGTAACTAACATTAAAAGTGTGTTGGTTAAAGGTAATAAGAGTATGACACGCTTGAAAGCATTCAAGGCAAAAACAATATTTAATATGGAACAAGATGATTTAAGAAAGAAAGAAGAGGAATCGTTAGAAGCAGTCAAACCAAAAAAGAAAAAAATTACAGCAGATAAATCACCAGTCAAATCTAAGGGTGGTATCTTGAATAAGTTGATGACATTTGCTGGTATTATATTGGGTGGTGTTTTAGTAAATGCATTACCAGCAATACTTAAAAAATTAAGAGATATATTTACATCAGTCTTTAATTTCTTAAAACCTGTCGGTAAAGCAATAATGGGAATCATAAACTTCATTAGTGGTGACACGATGGATATGAGTAAATATGATTCTCAGAAAGCAACTGTTGATGATCAGTTTGCACAAATGAAAACTGCTTCAGAGGAATTAAATACAGAGGCAGAAAGTGCAGCAAGTCTTGAAAAACTTTTAGAAACTCCTGCCGAAGTTGATGAAATAATTGGTGAGGGTGGTAAAGTAGATAGTGAAACTAAGGAAAGTCAAGTAGAAAATGAAGCATCACAAGTGGCATCAACTGAAAATGCAACTGATACTGGTGGGATGATAGAAACAACAACCCCAGAAGAAAAAGAAAAGGCTGCTATTCAAACTATGAAGTCTGATCCAACTGTTCAGAAAAAGAATGAGGGTGGTAAGATAAGCACATCTAAGGGTAATATTAAAGATAGTGTTCCTGTATTACTAAGTCCCGGTGAATTTGTAATCAACCAGAAAATAGCAAAGACTATTGGATATGAAAAGTTAAAACAAATTAATACTATAACCACTAATTCTTCTGCTCAAATATCACCAAAAACACCCAATGATATTTCTATGTTAAATAATGGTAAGAAGAAAGGTAAAACTACAATCATAATGCAAACTCAAGTTGTTGAGAAAGTCACTCCAGTTCCAGTATAATGTCAGCACCAGCAGCAGGCCCATCTAAGTACGATATAATTCAAATCGAAAAGGATGGAGAAACAATTGATCTTAAAGGTGGTACACTTAGTGTGGACTACTATGAGAGTTTATATTCTCCAACTGTAACTGCAAAAATTATATACATGGATGCAGGTGGTAATATCGAAGATAAAAAATCATCTAAGTTTGTAAGTGTTAAAGAAGGTTTGCCTATAACAGGATTAGAGAGTGTTAAGATAAAAATATCACCTACTAGAGGTAAAGTCTTAGATTTTTCAAAAGATCCATTTAAGGTAGATGCTTGTCCAACTTTAAGTAAAGAGGCAAATCGTGAGACAGTTGCATTATCATTAGTTTCACAAAAACAAATAACAAATGATGAGACACCTATATTCGACAAATATACTGGTAAAATTAGTGATACAGTCAAAAAAATATTAAAAGAAAAATTTAAAGTGACAAATGATAAAATTAAAATAGACCCTACAAAAAATGGATATAATTTTCTAGGCAAGGGTAGAGGTGGATTGAATTTGATTTTAGACTTATGTAGAAGATCAGTTCCTGTAAAGGGTGATGCTGGATATTTCTTCTATCAAACTAAGAGTGGATACAAATTTAGATCAATTGAATCATTGTTATCTGAAAAACAAAAATTTACTTTTAATTATTTTGGTGGATTTAAAAAAGATAATACAAAAGATGATAATGATAATAAACTAGTAAGGGAACCTATATTCCAGAAAGATCAAAATGTAAGTCAGGTTTTGAAAGGTGGAGTATATCGTAGTCGTAATATCTTTTTTGATCCACGCACTTTTTGCTATGAAGAGATTAATTATGACATTAGTGAAAAGGGTGTAAGTAAAACATTAGGTAAGGCTCCACCATTTGAGAAGGATGTAAAAGGATTTACAAAAACATTTCATCATATTTTAGATGTTGGAAGTTTAGATTCAAATCCAAGTACTGAAGTAAATAATGATCCTAGAGAGTGGCAAGCATCATCTGTGATGAGATATAACTTACTACATTCTCAGATAGTTAACATACAAGTACCATGCAATTCTGAAATTGAAGCAGGTGATATTGTAAGACTTGAAATAGAATCAATTAGTGATAAAAAAGAAGAGAATCCATATGATGAACAGCAAAGTGGTAATTATCTTATATTAAATCTTTGTCATCATTTTGATTCAAAGAGATCATTTACATCTATGACTTTAGTAAGAGATACTTATGGCAGACGCGGGAGTAAAAAATAATGTTTGAACTACCTAGTTTTTTTAATTCAAAACTTGAACCTTTTATAGGAAAAGTTGTTTCCCAAAAGGCACAAAAGGCACAACTCAATGGTATGGGGTGGGGCCATAGGTTCAAAGTTCGCATTATGGGAACATACTCTGAGAGTGATAATGTAAAGGATAAGGATTGCCATACAGCAGTTGTAATGTTAGGTGTGACTGATGGAAGTGGTGCTGCAAGCAGAATGAAATCGGTTAAGATTACGCAAAATGATATTGTTTTTGGATTTTTCTTATCACCGGATCAAAATTTTCCAGTAATTACAGGTGTGATGGGAAGAACACCTGCAAAGAAAGATTGTGGTGGTAAATTTGGAGTAGGATCTGGATTCACTGATGAATTAAAAACTGGTGGTAGTGGAAAAAATGAGATTAATGATCAAAATAATATGCCCACACAAGGTTTAGGTAATGATGGTAAAACTGGTACTGGTGAAGGTAAAGCAGTGAATGATGCAAAACTAGAAGCAGCAGGTCTTGATCCAAAAAATCAAGAAGTGAGTACAAATCAAGATCCAAAGGGTTTTTCTAACTTTGATTTTACAGGATTAGATCAAGATAGTATTAAAGAAATAGTGACTGAGAGTAAGGCATTTGCTGAAAAAGCAGGGAAAGATCTATCTAATTTAAAAGACACTATAATTGAAGAAGCACCGTTTGATGAATTGAAAGGGGTTGCTGAAAGATTGACACCAATACTAAAAGAAACTGCAGAAAGTTTTGATATTGAAAGTACCTTTGAAATGTTCTAATAAATAAGTATAGGAAAGTAGTATTATGGCAGACAAATTCTTACCAGAAATTAGTGAAATTACACAAACTTTCAAGGAAAAATCACCAATACCAAGTGTATTAAACCTTGAACAGAAAAAAGTTTTCACTCAATTGATTAAGGACAATCCTTATGGGTTGCAAGATAATATCAAAACTTTAAAGGAAAATTTTCCTTCAGATTTTGGTGGAGTTTTTCCAACCTCTGAGTCTGAATTAGAGTCTTTTGATAAAAATAAGTTTGCTTCATTGCTTGATAGGCAGAAGTCATATGGTGACATAGCAACACTATTTCCTCTTGAACCACTTTCTGTAACCACAGGTGAGATTATTATTTTACCTGATGGTACAAGTGATAGATTCTTCGAGAAGGTCGAAGCGAAGATGCAAAATTATTTTAACTCTATATCAAAGGTAAATGATTTCGCTACAGATTTACCAAATGAATTAAGTAAACTGACCAAATCCATTGGTGCTGCATCACAAACATTTGTTGGCAGAATATCAAATGCTCTACAGGATAGTTTAGTTGGTTTTATTGACGGAGGTATGGCAAAACTTGCAAGTCAGGTATTTGCAAGTAAAGTTCCCGGTGCAACAGGTATTGTAACAGGACTAGCAGGTCAACTTTCAGGTGTAACTGATAAGTTGTTCAGTGGTATGGAGTGTCTAACATCAAAGGTAACTGGTGCAATGGGTGGTGTGATTAAGGACATGTTAGGTGGAATGACTAAAAATATGCTCAATGCTCCGACTTGTGCAATTCAACAGTTTATCGGTGGGTTGACAAATAAAATTGCAGATTCAATGCAATCAATCACAAAACCATTACTTAGTCCGATACTTGGTATTCTTGGCCCAATCGGTGCTAAGTTTGATGTAAAGGATACCATAATGGGTGGTATTGATTTTATGAAGAAAGCAGGTAATCTTTTCAAATGTGCACCTCCACTCAAGCAAACATCTTCTTCAAAGTTTGTGATTGATGGTGGACTTAAGAAAGATAAGACTCAAGGTGAAAGTCAAGGACTTTTAGATCAAGCATTTGGTGCAGCATCTACAGCATCAGGATTGATTGATAAAGCAAAAGGATTTTTAGATAGTGGTGTTCCTTCAGGACTGAGTAAGTTTGAAGAACAGTATGGACAATGGAAAATATTTGGATCAACAGTCGGTGAAGCAGCAGATCAAGGAATTGGTGGTGGTAACTGTTATACTGGTAATAATTTTAGTTGTGGCCCTGCAAACATAGACATCTTTGGTGGTAGTGGTCAAGGTGCAACAGGTAAAGTCATACTCGGAAACTTTATATCTAAGTTTGATAAAGAGGATATGTTTGGTACACTATCAAGAACAGCAAGTATCATTGGTGTTGATATCACAAATCCGGGTGAAGGATATGCAGAAGGCCCATTAATTGATTTTAATGATAAGTGTAATCAAGGTCGTGGTGCATATGGTAAAGCAATCGTAGATAAAAACATGAAATCACCAACCTATGGTCAGGTGACTTCAATCGTAATACTTAGCCCCGGTGAAAATTTCCCAACAGATGGATCTGAGGAAAAGGAAGCATTTATAAGAGATGTTATTATTGAAGATCCCGGAATTGGATATGAAGATGCTTCTATTTCAGATGACATTAGACCAATCATTCAAAATGGTCGTATTGCTGCGATTGAAATTGTAGAACAAATACCTTATAATAGATTACCAGACCTATCAGTTGAATCAGAAACTGGATATGGAGCTGTTATTCGACCTATATTATCTACAGAAAGAGATGAAAGAAGAACTGATCCAATTCAGGCAGGTGTATTTAAGGTTGTTCAATGTGTGGGAGCATTTTCATCAGGAACAACGCAACAAGAAACTACACAACTTGATGTTGTAAGAGAAGTTGAAGAGACTGCATCAACACCTGTAACAACTACAACCACAGAGACAAATGTTTCCGACACCACAACCGAGACTACTACAAGTAGCACTACTCAAACTAACACAACTAACAACACAAGTCAGCAAACGACTGGACAGAGTGACCCTCCTTCTAATAATAACGATTCTGGTGGTAGCGGGTCTGAGGGATCAGGTGGGGGTTACGGATACTAATGTCAAAGGAAGCAAGACAACTTGAGATATTTGGTGAAAAGTTATACTTTGAAACCAATACTGACAGAGTAGATAGTAATGGGCCTGCTGCGTATGTATTGGCATCACAGACAAGTGATAAAGTAAAGTATAATCAGAGTTTGCATGAAGGATCAGGAGATTCGAGAATATATGCAGAGAAGAGATTGCAGATAGAGTCAGGAGTTAAAAGTGAGACAAACAATCAAGCATTTAATATTCGAGTAAAAAATGGTCATGGAAATATCACAGCAGAGAATGGTAACTTTACTCTTGCAGGTGATAAAATTGTAATACAGGCAGATAGTGAATTAGTTTTACACTCACCAAATATCAAAATAGGTTATGCTCAGCCCGGAAGCACAGATCAAGTTAGTATCAATGCACAGAATATAAAATTAAATGCTGCTGGTAAATGCACACTCCGAAATAAAATAATGTATAAAAATGGTTTGACATCACCTTTCTCAGCACTTGCAAACAGGTGGTATAACAGTCTTCTTCCGGGATAATGACAAATATACCAGATATCAGTCAAGACGCACATTATAGAGGTGGTAATGCCATCTTTGATAGGATACATGTGCTTGACAAAATTGTTTATAATTTTGCAACTGATGACATCACAACAAGAAATCTTACTGTAACTGGTATTGCAACTTTTGGTACAAGTTCCACTACAATTGATGGTGCGACTGATACGATTCAAGTTGGAACTGCACTGACAATAGGACATACTCAAGGTTTACAATTTCATACACAAAATTTACACTCAGAGGGATTTGAGGTAAATCAAGTAAATATTTCTGGAATAGCTACGATTGGAAGTGATTTATATTTAACTGGTGCTTTAGTAGATACGAGTGGTGATACGGGAAGTTCAGGGCAACTTTTATCCTCAACAGGTTCTGGAACAAACTGGATAAATGCAAACTCAACCAGTGTGTTAAATGCAGTTAATGTTGGCGTAAATCTTAATGGTACAAGTGCAAATCAATTTGTATCATTCTTTGGTGCAAGTAGTGGTAATCAACCAAATCGTGTAGATGCAGCATTTACATATAATCCATCAACAAATACAATGTCAGGTATCAATTACTCTGATACATCCACATTTACTAATACTAAGGTAACAGGTATAGCGACTGCTGCGATTTTAGAAGTGGAAGGTCAGTTGAGAGATGGAGATGGTAATTTTGGTTCTGCTGGACAGGTATTAACATCAGATGGAACTGATACAAAATGGGATGCGAGTTCAAACTTACCTGCTGGATCATCAGCACAGGTTGCAATTACTGATGTATCAAGTGGAACTCCCAGAATTTTGCTATCTACTGGGAGTGGAACACAAAAAGATGTTTTATCTAATTCTAATTTAACTTATAATACATCGACACAAGTTATAGGTGGAAAGATATCTAACATATCAAATCATGACACTGATGATTTAAGTGAAGGATCAAGCAATCTATATCACACAACTGCTAGAGTGAGAGCTGCAGTTAGTGCAACTGGAGATCTATCATATAATTCAGGCACAGGTCAGTTCTCTGTAAGTGTACCATCTGCATTTGTAAGTGGAATGATAATCTTATGGTCAGGTAATACAGGTAATATTCCAAGTGGTTTTGTTCTTTGTGATGGTAATAACTCAACACCCAATCTAACGGATAGATTTGTGGTTGGTGCTGGTGCAGCTTATAGTCCCGGAGCCACTGGTGGTAATTCAAGTGTAACTTTATCAACATCTAATCTACCAAGTCATAATCACTCTATAAGTGTTTCTGGTACGACTAGTACTACATCTTTAACAGGTGACATTACAAAAATATCAGAGTGTTACAATGTGGCTGGTGGTGCAACTGGTGTATTTACAAAGAAAGGAACTGGAAACTCACCTGTAACAGGAAGTTCGTCCACTAGTCCTACAGCAGGTGTTGATTTTGATGCTTCACATAATCATACTTTTTCTGCTTCTGGAACTTCTGGAAGTCAAGGTAGTGGTTCAGCACATGAGAATAGACCTCCTTACTATGCTCTCTGCTATATCATGAAAACTTAATCATTGACAAAAATACCTATATATGCTAGGATATTAAAAAATCGGAGTCTTTCAATGAACGATGCATCAGTAGTAAAGACGATAATCGATATTTGTTCAAGGTCTTTTAAAATTGTTAGTGATCAAGGTCAAATACAAGTAGTTCATTGTGAAACTACTCAAGAATTTATGGATGTTCTTGAAGTATGTCAAGAGTTTTGTGAGGATGATATGCTTATCTATTCAGAGATCATTACGAAACCAAAAAGAGACAGAAGGACAAGAAAAAGGAAAAAACAACAAGAAACTGAATAAATAGTTAAAAAGATATGAAAAGGTTTGATAAATTTACTGAAGATATGGACAAGGTTGCTGCTTTAAGAGCAAGGCAGAAAGATGCTGTTTCAAAATTTAAATCAAGTTCTGAAGCACCAACTCCTCAAAAACCTGAGAGTCGAGTTCATTCTGGAGACATTGCAAGTGGAGATTTAACTGCTAGAAAAGCAGCAAAAGCAAAAGCAATGGCAAGAAAAGCAGAAATCCGTGCTGAAATCCAGAACGAGAAACAGGATAAATAGATAGAAGACATACTTTGTACATGAGCGATGCCACTTAATAAGTTAGAGAATTTTATAAAGAACACTGAGGGTAAAATTCTCTATGTAAATCCAAATGATATTGATGCGACCGATAGCATTACAAATCAGGGTAATTCATTAGCACAACCGTTTAAGACAATCCAAAGGGCTTTACTAGAGTCTGCTAGATTTTCATATGTGGAAGGAAACAATAACGATTTAATTGAGAAGACAACAATATTAATTTTTCCCGGAGAGCATGTAATTGATAATAGGCCTGGTTTCGCTGTAAAAAATGTAAGCAATTCTGCTGTTGCAGTATCCCCATCAGGTGCAGAAACAACTGCTTCAGAAACTTTATCTCTTAACTTAACCTCTAATTTTGATCTGACACAAGAAGATAATTTACTCTACAAGTTTAATAGTATTAATGGTGGTGTGATTGTTCCTCGTGGTACATCATTAATTGGATTAGATTTAAGAAAAACAAAAATAAGACCTAAGTATATTCCTAATCCAACGGATAGTACAGTTGCAAATTCAGCACTATTTCGTCTAACTGGTACTTGTTACTTCTGGCAGTTCTCAATTTTTGATGGAGATGAGAGTGGACTTGTATTTACAGATCCATCAGATTTCTCTGCGAATAATCAATCAACACCAACATTCTCTCATCACAAACTAACTTGTTTTGAATATGCAGATGGTGTAAACATAGATACTCGATTTAATTTAACAGATTTAGACATATATTATAGTAAGTTATCAAATGCGTTTAGTGCAACATCAAGAACTATCAGAGAAGTTGATAGATTCCCTGCAAACTCACTAGGATTTGCTCCACAAAGACCAGAATTTGAAATTGTTGGTGCATTCGCTTCAGATCCAATCAATGTTTCAACTATTATTTCTGGTGATGGATCAACTCCCGGAACTGTTGTTACAGTTACAACTGCAACTCCACATGGATTAACAACAAACACACCAATCAAAATTAAGGGTGTGGATGTTTTTGATTACAACACATCAACTAAAGTTCAGAATGTAACTAGCAGCACAGTATTTACATATCTTTTACCATTTGTACGAGATAATTTACCAGCAACTCCAAGTGCTTCATCTGCAACAGTAACTATTGAAACTGATACTGTATCAGGTGCATCACCGTATATCTTCAACATATCTCTTCGTTCTGTATATGGAATGAATGGTATGCATGCAGACGGTGACAAGGCCACTGGTTTCAAATCAATGGTTGTTGCTCAGTTTACTGCAATCTCATTACAGAAAGATGACCGAGCATTTGTAAAGTATAATCAATCTTCGAGATTATATGAGGGTATTGATATTACAAAGGTTACAGGTGCAGAATTAGCATCTGGTGCATCTTCTCAAGATTCCTCAACAGTATATCATTTAGATTCTGATGCAGTTTATCGTCAGGAATTTGAAACAACTCATATTAAATTATCAAATGATGCAGTCATGCAGATTGTATCTGTATTTGCGATTGGATTTAATAAGCATTTTAACGCAGAGACAGGTGCTGATGCTTCAGTTACAAACTCTAACTCTAACTTTGGACAGTTTGCGATTGCATCTGATGGATTTAAGAAAGACGCATTTACAAAAGACAATAATGCATATATTACTCAGGTAATTACTCCAAAAGCAATTACTTCAACAGAAACAAATATTGACTGGCAGAGATTAGATGTTGGATTAACTACATCCGTTGGTATCACAAGTCATTTGTATCTATTTGGATTCAACACAAAAGATAATGTTCCACCCGTTGTAATTCAGGGTTATCGTGTTGGTGCAAAAACTAATGATGTTGTATCAGTTAACTTTGCAAGTGTAAATGATGGATCAAGTGTCACTGGTTATGGAACAAGTGATGCAAGTATATTGATGGTTGATAATGATATTTCAACTACAGGAATTACATCCGCACTTGGTACAACATCTAGTATCAAGAAATATACAGTTCAATCAGGCCCCACATCTAACATTTTAACTATTGGAACTCATGAGTTACTAACAGGAGAAAAGATAAGAGTTATAAGTGATGATGGTGATCTACCAGAAAATTTAACAGAGAACACAGTTTACTTTGCGATCAAACAATCAAGTACACAGATTAAAATTGCAGCATCTAAAACTAATGCAACATTAGGAACTGCAATTGTAATTCATGGTGGTACAAAATTACAGATTGAAAGTCGTGTATCAGATAAAGACTCTGGTGAAATTGGTTCACCAATTCAGTTTGACCCTGTAAACTCAAACTGGTTTATACATGCTGCAACTAATAATGATATCTACACTACAATGAATACATTGGGTGTTGGTAATCTTGGAAACAATACTCCTGTATCATTTATTAAGAGAATTGCAGACGAAAGATCACTAGATGAAAAAGTATATAAGTTAAGAGTTGTAGTACCAAAAGAACTTACAAATGCAAAGAATCCAGAAGAAGGATTTATCATTCAAGAATCTAGTTCTACAAATGTAAGAAATGTCGGAGACTTCACCAGAACTTCAATTACAGATCAAGATTATGACTTTGATCGTAATCCTAGATTTATAAGCACATGTTCTGCATCAGGAACTGCTATCACTGTAATCGCTGATGTACCACATAATCTAAAGGCAGGTGAAAGAATATTCGTCAAGAATGTAACTGACAATAGTGGAACTGCAACAGGTATATTCAATAAAGGTTACAATGGATCATTCCTTGTAAGCACAATTGTTGACGATAAAACATTTACATATCCTACAACAGACACAGCAGGTGTAACACATACAGTTGGTAATTTTACAAATGATATATCAACTCGTTCAACAACTCTACCAAGATTTGAAAGAAACAATTTACAGAGTAACTTCTATATCTATCGTAATGAAGTTATAAGTTCTTACATTAAGGATGTTCAAGATGGTATCTATCATCTATTTGTTCTTCATGCTGATAATGCAATTCCAACTGAATTTACAGGTGTTAAGTATGGTCAGAATGTAGTTGACTTGTATCCACAGTTAGATCGAGATAATAATCATTCAAACCCACCTGCTTCAGTATCATTTGGTAAGAGAGCTCCGATTGGTGATGTTTCAACAAATGATCTTAGAAAAAGTATTACAAGAGAGTCAACAGACAAACTCGTAAAAGATTTTGGATATGCCAAAATTATATCTGGTGTAAGTACAGGTGGTGCAATGGGAGTTGGACATACAACTCTTACATTCGATAGACCACATGGATTTGGAAGTATCGTTACAGTCGCATCCATTGTTGGTGGATCAGGTTTAACAAATGGCACATATCATAATGTTAAATTACTTAATGAGGGAACCACAACTTGGGATGGTGCAACAGCAAAGGTCACAGTTGCAAGTAATGGAGTCACAGGTGTAGAAATAATTGAAGGAGGTTCTGGATTCACAGGCACAGAAACATTAGATATTGATAATTCATTCACAGGTGGATCAGGTGCTAAAGTTGTTATTGGAGTCACAGGTATCAGTACAAATATAGGTGATTCATTACAAATCACTGGTGTTGGTACAGTCACAGATAATGTGGTAGCAATATCATCTGTTCGATCAACAACTTCAGTTTCAATTGCAGTCACAACTGGTGATCCTGACATTATCACAGGTCAGTTTGCAATCAATCAGGGGCCAAAAGCAACGGTATCAAGTGTATCAACTCTTGATTCTACGACTGGAATATCAACATTTACATTTACGAAGAGTCATGGATTTGTTGCAGGAAGTCCATTCAGAATATTAGATAATAGCAATAATAAGTTAGGAGACTTCTTTGTTAAGACTGTCGTTGGTGTTAATACATTCTCAGCAACAACTACAGTTCAGTTAGCATCCCCAACTACAGTTCTTCCAAATGGAATGGCACCTGCCACTCTTACATCTGATAAGGAAGATGAAAATATTGGTTCAAGAGGACTTGCATTCTATGATAACGAGAC
>Ga0315315_10005079_pt1 | contig 12147 bp, 9 predicted proteins | sample M140m3416metaG_FD_203699 | JGI IMG/M metagenome (GOLD analysis project Ga0315315, IMG submission 203699) | Ammonia-oxidizing marine archaeal communities from Monterey Bay, California, United States - M1 40m 3416 | ecosystem: Environmental > Aquatic > Marine > Intertidal zone | place: USA...
TACCTATTGGATTTGGTTACTGCGATCATTCGCAGTCTCTATCACAGCCATAATTTCTATTGATGCATTTGCGTCAACTCGCAAATTAGCTCCTTGCTAAATACGAGTCGTATTAGAATTTGCTTGCGTCAACTCGTTCGTTAATCGAATTCGAGAGGTTGAGTTGATGAGTTGATCTCAACATACGAATCCCCACAGTTTTATGCATACTTAGTACTAGCTAGTAGTAGTATGAATCATCGTGAGCTCGCCAAGGCGACGGGAACCCGGTAGCAGACAGCATACTACGTACCTAGCTACGAGCTCGTAGTATATATGCATACTTTATGAATAATAAAACATACCATTGTATGCTAATAAGTTAGTGCTAAATGCGTGGTAGCCACGTATGCATGCATTACAATAGCATGCATCCTGGCGTGCTGGCCGTCCACGATGTCTAGCGCTCCCGCCCCTTGCCATTCTCACTCCACTCCGTGGGCACGCAGTCCCCACGGCCCTCCGATGCGACAGCCGTTCAATTGGTGATAGAGAACATGAGCGACGATACCGACGGAATCGTCGGCGATGGGAGCGACATCATCGACAAGACTGATCTCCTCATCCAGCAGCTCGCCAAGGCGAGGGCGGAGTTCGGGGTACCACAGACCGGCGGCAAGGCCGCCCCTTCCTCGTCTGGCGCGGCGCCCCTGCCCCGGGAGGTGAACTTCCCTACGAAGGCTGTGGGTGGCACCCGCGACGGGGACGAGAGCTCCGCCGGAGCGATGAGCAGGGGCGGGGGCGCAACTGTCGTGACGGCCGCGTCAACCGCGCACAGCATCGGGGCATCGTCCTCGGCAGAGACGGGAGTGCGGGCACGCCTTGAGGAGGCCCTCAGGGGGACGTCTGTGGTGGAGAACTCTCTTGACGACGACAGCGAGGAGGACTGGGACGACGACGGTCCTGGCGCCGGGGGGTACGGTCCGCCGAAGCTCATGGAACCATCTGATGCGATCATGCAAATGATCGCTCCGTTCTGCGACAGCGGCGAGAATCCGCCTCCCAACGAGAAGAAGAAGGGAAAGAAGAAGAAGAAGGAAAGCTCCAAGTCCAAAACGGGGTCGAGGACCAGCAAGTCGAAGTCAAAGGCAACGGCGAAGTCGTACGCCATGACACCCTCCCAGCGATACGGAGCCGAATACGGAGCCGAATACGGAGCCAGTGTGGCGGGGGGCGGCGGGGGCGGGTCCGCACCGGCGAAGGCCCTCACCTCCACCCCATCCAGACCAGAACTAGAATTTGCCTCGTCCTACCAGCAACGGGATGCATCGCTCGAGGAGGCCGTGCGGCAGTCGGCGATCGCAGAGGATGCCGCCCGGAGGATGAGGGAGGCGGTCGCCGCCCAGATCGAAAGAGATAGTGGGGACGGCATCGGTGGTCCACTCAACTTCGTGGGGGGTGGGGACGCCGGACCAAGGGTAGGAGGTTCCTACCTCGAGACGGGTACCACGGCTTGCATCCGGCAGATGATGCGGTGCCTGGCAAGTCCCCTCGACGCGCTGGCGGGAGATAACAGCTCCCCGGCGATGGGCACCAACTATACCTATAGCGGCGGGTATGGAATCGGCGCCGGTTTGGATGACCCACAACCCCGCATGGCCAAATCCAAGGGTGTTTTTGAGTACATATCGGTGCCCAACGTTTCGGGTAAGAGCGGAGCGCGGAGAGGCGAGGGAGTTAGTGGGGTAAACGGAGATGACGACCCACAAGACGAGCAAAAGAGCCTCCTTCAGGGAACTGGATACAATTCGAATTGGTGACTCACATCTCACCTCTTCCCTTGTCTTCGTGTACTGAAGCATTGGATTTTGTGATTGATTGCTTTCATATTTTGCATGGAAGAGCTAGAATCGCGGCAGATCTAGATCTACCATTTGGATCTACTCTAATTTCTAAATGAATAAATGTTTCCCCGGAATATGTATTATTGGGGTTAGGTGTTCACATCATCAGCCCAACAGAGCACGTGAACCTGCATCTGACGCCACTCGCACATTATCAATTAATTACTAAATCAATACACAGTTGCTTCGATCATTTACGTTGAGGGAGGCGGAGAGTGATGAGAATTGCATCGACCGCTCGGCTCTATCTCCTTTCCAATAACCTCATCGACTGAACTTGTGAGCATCTGTGTTTCAGTCGAGGTAAACTCCGGTGGCATTATCGCTTATACGGCGCTGCTGCTCCTCCAACATGTCAGAGGAGCACACGGAAGAAAAACGAGACAAGGTGCGAAATGGACCGTGTGCTAACATCTTCGCAGACTTGGAGAAGTGCGGAATTATCAAGGGGGTATCAGGCCGTGCGGTAAGTAGACGTAGGACTATCATTGCAGGCAAAGAAGTTGCTTAGATGGAGCACGATCAGGAGCCATACGACCTTCTGTTAACTAGTTTTTAACTGTATCTTCAATCTTCGTCCAAACCTTACTTCTTTTCAGGAAAAGCTGGAGGCCTGCCCATCGGAGACAGATCGCCTCATAAGGTGCATTAACAAGAATCCATTATTCTTTGGCAAAGGCTCTTAAAGGAAAATATCATGTTAAATCTTCTGCATGTAGCTCGGTAGCAAATCATATCATTTCTTTATTAAGTTATACAATTCTAGTAGGTCCTTTCCATAATGAAGCTGCTCGGTGATATTACTTTGATGATACGACATAGCTTTCAATTATGTCACCTGGCTCAAAGGACTCGTAGTCAAGAAGACCAATTCCGCATTCATCGCCTTCGGTAATTGTATCAACCTCGGACTTGAAGTTCCTTAGTGTCTTGACCTTGCTTTCGGTCATGATCTTGTCTCCCCTCATTACACGGACATTGCTGCCCTTCTTGATAACTCCATCCGTGCATTTGCTTCCTCCGATATTTCCAGTTCCACCAATGTTAAAAACCTCCTGAACAACTGCGGAACCAACGTATTCTCCTTCGGGAGTGGGGGACAGCACCTCTTGCATACGCGACTCTACCGATTCGATGGCATCGTAGATAATATTGTAGTACTGGATGGGAATGCCAAGAACGCGGGCATCCTCCTGAGCTGCAAAGTTAGCAGCAACATTGAATGCGATGACTGTTGTGGAGGGTGTGACGCTGGCGACTGCAATGTCACTCTTGCTGACTTCGCCAGCTTCGCTAATCAACACCTTGATGGTAACAATCGCTTCATCGTTCTCTAGCTTGAGCTCGCGAAGAGATCTAGTCAGAGCTTCGGCCGAACCCTGAACATCGGCCTTGACTACGACGCACATTTCACGGCGCTCCTTCAAGGCATCCCCGGAAAAGATATTTCCGACCGACTGCATTAGATTTGCCTGGTATTGTGTGCCCTCCTTGTCGCGCTGGATCCTCTCTCGGGCGTCGGCAAGCTCACGTGCGGTCGTCTCATCCTGGGCAACAGCGACGAGATCGCCAGCTGCGGGAACTCCCTCAAATCCGACAATATTGACAGGGGTACTCGGACCAGCTTCCTTGATCCGAGTCTTGCCATCCATCTTGAGGAGAGCCCTCACCTTGCCGCTCGTCTGCCCAGCGACAAAGATGTCGCCCACCCGAATAGTTCCGCGCTGAATAAGCGACGTCGCAACCGTTCCGAGGCCCTTCTCCACACGAGCCTCGATGACGATTCCGGAAGCATCGCAATCGGGATTGGCCTGGAGGTCCTGGATCTCGGCCTGGAGCATAATCTTGTCGAGAAGATCATCGATGCCCATGCCCGACTTGGCACTGATTTCTGCGCACATGACCTCGCCTCCGAGGTCCTCCGTTAGGATGTCGTACTGTGTAAGGTCGGACTTGACGCGGCTGGCGTCCGCCGTCTCGAGATCGCACTTATTGACGGCAATGATGAGGGGAACTCCAGCCTGCCGGGCACATGCAATCGAGTCCGCGGTTTGCTGCATAACGCTGTCGTCTGCCGCGACGACAAGGACGACAATGTCCGTGATATTGGCACCACGCTCACGCATATCCGTGAAGGCGGCGTGGCCGGGCGTGTCGATGAAGGAAATTGTCTCCCCCTTGTGCTCGATCTGGTACGCGTCGATGGCCTGCGTGATGCCTCCGGCTTCTCCCCCAGCGACATTGGCGCTGCGGATGGTGTCGAGGAGGGTCGTCTTTCCGTGGTCGACGTGGCCCATGATGGTCACGACGGGGGGGCGGGGCTTCAGATCCTCCGGGTCATCCTCGTCGAAAATTACGCCGGTGACGAGGGCTGTGTCCTCGTCTTCCTCATCGTACTCGTCCTCGTCGAAATCTCCTACAATCTTTCCGAAGCCTTCAGCAACTGCAACGCAGGTCGTGTAATCTAGAGTCTGCGTCATGGATGCCATCACTCCCAGGTCAGTCATGAGGAATTTGATCACACCGACGGGGCTTTGGTCAAGGATTTCTGCCAGCTGGCCAACGGTGGTGAGGCCCCTGTTTCGGTGAAAGGAATAAGAAGGAGTGGGGAGAAGTGGGGGGGGGGGGGAATAAGTGAGAAATCGGTGGCAAGAGCCCTGGCGATACGATCGATGCAAACCGACCGGGCCAACGAATTCGTCAAAGAAGCAGCGGACGGCGAAAAACTCACTCTGGAATATTGACTGTGCGCCTCTCCATGGCGGCCTCGGCCTTGGCTTCCTTCTCGGCGGTGCGGTTCTTGCGCCTCAGACTGCCGCGCTTACCAGCGAGACGGGCCTGCCGACCCTTCTTTCCAGTACCGATGCGCAGATTCACGCGAGTGTTGCGTGGTCCGTCAGGGTTGCGGGGCTTCTGGTACCCCTTCTTGGGGCCGCCCGGGGGTGCGCGGCGTCCCCGTCCAGGGCCAGCTGCCGCCACTGAAGGATCGATTGGAAAGATGTGGGAAGGACAGGGCAAAAAGAGGGTGTGAGAAGCGATGAAGGAAAGTGCGAGGAGAAATGATGCAATGGCGATGGTCATGATGTTGCAACGGGGGGAGGACATTGTCTCTCGAAATAAACATAGGTGTCGCACCTTCGGGTGCGCCGCCAGCAGGTGCGGACCAGTTGTCGGTCGAGCCGGCGCCGCGTCCACCTCCTCGTCCAGCACCGCGTCCGCCGCCTCTTCCACCGCCTCGTCCACCTCCGCGTCCGCCGCCGCGCCCGCCGTCGTCCCTATCTTGCTGGGCCGCCTGGGGGGGAGCCTCCACCTTGATCCGCTGCACCTTAAGGGGGTTGTAGAGCTGTAGCATGGGCGGCCCATCTCCGCGGCCCGCACTCCCCCGACCTCCCTGCGGGCGGCTTCCCCCGGGCCTGCGGGGGTTGCCCTTCTGTCCGCGTCCGGCGCTGTTGTATCCGCGCCCCCCCTGCTGATTCTGGGGTCCCCTCCCTCCCTGGTCGCCGCGGCCTCCGCCTCCGCCGCGGCCTCCGGGTCGGGTCGGCCTGGCCCTGGTGGGGATGACCGGCTTCGCCAGGCTGAGGGCATTAGACTTTTCTTCATCGGCCATCATCGTCATGCCGATAGGCGCTGTCCGGGCGACGCCGAAGGCGGCCGGGCGGGGGAAGACGAGGGAGGTGACCGAACCCGCCAGCAGGAAGGCCGCTAGAGCCGCGGGCAACCTCCATCTCGCAGGTGGAGACATGTTTCCTTGAGGTCGTGACGTTACAGCGCGCTGCAACTCCTTATCCACACCGCTTCGGGCCGAGATCGAGCGCAGGATGTGCCGTCTCTGGTGGGAGCGAGAGGCGATCTGGTGATGTGCGGACGGATGGCTTGGATCGAGGGACGTGTCCCCAGAAAAAGAGATGGATTGACGCCGAACCCTTGTTATTCGCGTCGGAGCGTTGATGTTTGCTTTGACTGGCGCTTCAACGTACGAGAGTTGCTAAACGTAGAGGGGCAGGCCAAAGTGCGAGAAGAAGTGCGTCAGCGCGCTGCATGTGGCAATATGGGGTGGTGCGCTGACTGTAGGAAAAAGCGAAGAAGAAATCCGAACGCTAGGGAATTCCGACCGATTTCTTTTGCTGTGACGTACATGTAGTATGGTCTATGTACTTTATCTCTTGACGACAAATCGATCGAGCGATGCGAGCTGGATGCGTCTGCGCGTCTGAGCTCACCTCGATCGCCACCTCATCGGACCAATGGCTCATCGCCTACTAGCTAGTACTCACTCCTCACTGCTCCCATCTCCCCTGAGGGTATCGGATACTCCTCGTTTTCATCCATACTGAGCAGGTCCCACACAGCCCCGGACTAAGATGAGATTCGGTGTCACGTCGCTGATCACGCTCCTCGTTGCGGGATCGGCTCGGGCTTTCTCCCCGGCCTCGCCGCCGTCGCCAGCCTTCCTCGGCGCGAGGGAAGATTCGCCTACCACCCCGTTGCCATCCCTGCCCATTGGCCGGGGGCGGTGGCAGGGGCAGGGGCAGGGGCAGGGGCAGGGGCAGGGGCAGGGGCAGGGGCTCGGCCGGTCCTCCGCCCTCCATGCCGGGGCTGTTCTCGGGACTCCCCCCACCCCCTGCGACGACGGAAAGGGACCCTTCCAGATCACCACCCCAATCTACTACGTCAACGACAAACCTCACATTGGGCACGCGTACACTTCGGTCGCATGCGACGTCATCGCGCGGTTCATGAGATTGAGCGGTCGGGAGGTCTTCTTTCTGAGTGGCACCGACGAGCACGGCCAGGTGCGTCCCCTTTTATTCCCTGTCTGACGTCGGCCCATGTTGCGTCGTTCTGTGTTCGGACCTTGAAAACTCACATGGGACGTTACCAATTGCGCGGATGCCGGGCAAAACTAATCCATTCCCTCCTTCTTTCCTCGATCAACCCTGATTATCTCGCACGATCCTAACCCCGCATTCAGAAAGTGGAGGAATCGGCAGCAAAGAAGGGCGTGTCGCCTCAGGAATTTGTCGACGATCTTTCAGTGAGCTTCCGCGATCTCCTCGACCTCATCGACGTTTCGAATGACAAGTTCATCCGTACCACTGAGTCCGATCACAAGGCCGCGGTCAAGCACCTTTGGAACGCTCTGGTCGAAAAGGGGTACATCTACCTAGGAAACTACGAGGGTTGGTACTCCGTCAGGGACGAGTGCTACTACACAGAATCGGAGCTGGTCGATGGAAAGGCTCCCACGGGGGCTGAGGTGGAGTGGGTGGTGAAGGAGCCGTCCTACTTCTTCAAGCTGTCAGCGTTTGAGGATCGGCTGCTGGAGCTTTACGAGGACAACCCCGACATGGTTGCTCCGGCAACCCGTAGAAATGAGGTGACGTCCTTCGTCAGGGGGGGGCTGAGGGACCTGTCAGTCAGCCGCACCTCCTTCGAGTGGGGAGTCCCTGTTCCCGGGGACGACGACCACATCATGTACGTTTGGATCGACGCGCTTGCCAACTACATATCGGCATTGGGCTATCCCAACGTCGAGTCGGGGTCCGACTTCGACAAGTACTGGCCTGCCTCGCTTCACATAGTGGGGAAGGACATCTTGCGCTTCCACACGGTATATTGGCCCGCCTTTCTCATGGCAGCCGACCTGCCGGTGCCGAAGCGGATCTTCGCGCACGGTTGGTGGACCAAGGACGGCGAGAAAATTTCGAAGTCTCTAGGCAACGTCATCGATCCTGTCGATCTGGTGGAAAGGTTCGGGGTCGATCAGACGCGCTTCTTTCTCATGTCAGAGGTGACGTTTGGCTCCGATGGGGATTACTCCGAGTCGGCCATGATCCGCAAGGTCAATGCCAATCTGTCCAACGAGCTTGGAAATCTGTGTCAGCGGGTCATCACTCTGGTGTTCAAGAACTGCGGTAAGGCCATTCCGACGGAAGATGTGGTGGGAACATTCACGAAGGAGGACGAGGAACTCCTGGCCAAGGCAAAGGCCCTGCGAGAAAAGGCTGGCGCGGAGGTGGCGCAGCAGGCGATTCACAAGTACGCCGAGGCGATGATCACCATGGTCGGGGATGCGAATAAGTACATCGATGAGCAGGAACCTTGGATGCTCAAGAAGACTGATACTGACCGCATGGCAACGGTCCTTTACGTCCTGATGGAAGTGCTTCGCTACACGGCCATTTTGTACCAGCCGCTCATACCATCGTCGGCGAACAAGATTCTGGACCAATTAGCAGTTCCAGAAGATGAGCGAAACTTCGATCACTTGGATACTAGCCCGATACAGTTTGGCGCACCAATTAAGAAGGCTGTGGGTGTCTTTCCTCGAATCGAGTTGGAGGAGGCCGTGAAGGCATAGGCGTTCGTGAGCCGTTCGCCATTCTTTACAAGCCTTGGGCTACGATTCACATAAATGCTTATTGCTAATTCTAATCAGTGTTGGCTCGTGTACGGAAAACCTAGTAGACTCCCCCTCGCATAGCTGTTCTGGATACTGTATACGTACTTACCGATATCGGTGCGGCGCACTGAGTATGCATTTCGCGTTCTGCTCGAAAACATTTTTTTTTGAAAATTCACGAGATCTACTACTATTACTATTAGCTAGTAGCTAGTACAGCTGGATCTAGACTGCGAGTAGAGAGAATAGATCATTATTTTTCATTGATCATCCATCCATCAGCGGCCAGCGGCCATCCACTGCAACCGGCACTCACAACAATAGCATCCAATATCCAGGAACCATGTGGCGCGCGGTGTCCCTGCTGGTAGTCAGCCTCATAATCCATTCTGCTTCTGCGTTTGGACCACATGCGACCCTGTCCCGGTCATCATTACCTGTTCGGTCGGCCCAACCGTTCGTTCGCGCTTTCAATCCTTCAATAGATGGTATACGTTTCAACCAGTTCGAGACAAGGCTCGGAGCTTCGGCTATAACGACAGAAACTGTTGGGGGGAGGCTGTGGACGATGGCATCTAACGGCAAGGCCTATCTTCATTCTGACCCATCATTTGTTTTATCATCAATTCTTCTACTTACCATGGTGGGGATATTCGTTGAGCGACGTACAACTATAGGCAAGGCATTGTCTGCCAATATTGTCACAATGGCATTAGCATTGCTCATCGCTAATCTGGGTTTCATTCCCTTCGCCTCGCCCGTTTACACTATCGTCAACAAGAGCCTTGTGCCACTCGCCGTTCCTTTATTTCTGTTTGATTCCGACCTTCGCCGAATCATTCGAGATACAGGCCCTTTATTGGTAGCATTCATGGTCGGTGCTTTCTCTACCATTGTCGGTACTTTGGTCGCTTTCCCTCTCTTCCCGATGAAGGCGCTTGGAATTGATCAGGGATGGCGAGTTGCATCCGCCCTCGCAGCTCGCCATATCGGTGGTGCAATTAATTTCGTCGCTGTTGCCGAAACCCTGAGCGTGGAAAGTAGTGCTGTCAGCGCTGCTATCGCAGCCGACAATGTCGTCGTGGCAATTTATTTCTCTTTCTTGTTTTTTATCGCGAAGAATGGCGAAGATTTTGTCGAAACAGAACTAAAAAGGAATGAGATCGAGTTGTCAGTGACTGATCCCGAAAGCGTAGAGGACGGCAACGAAAGGAGTGGTATGAGCCTGACATCCCTTGGCTCGTCTCTATGTCTAGCCTCATGTCTGGTGACGCTTGGCAAGATGCTGACGAGTGCGATCTTACCAAAGGGTACATCCTCCTTGCCTCTGATATCCATGCTTACAGTGACAGCCGCTACCATCTATCCTAAATTCTTCTCCTCGCTCGTTTCCTCTGGTGCTGCTCTTGGCGTACTAATGATGCAAATGTTTTTTGCTGTATCCGGGGCAGCGGGGTCGATTGGTCAGGTATTTCAGCGGGCTCCCAGCCTCTTTCTCTTTTCTGCACTTCAGATTGCCGTCCACTTTGTCTGTCTGAACCTGATTGGTCGCACGGCCTTGGGATTAGATCGTCGAGATTTGTACCTGGCGTCGAATGCTAACGTTGGGGGGCCGACCACCGCGGCGGCCATGGCCAAGGGGAAACAATGGCCTTCGCGAGTTCTCCCCGCACTTATGATCGGGGTTCTTGGATACGCGAGTGCCACCGCCATTGCCCTAGCTCTTGGCCCGGTGCTTGTGCGCATCGTTTCTTGACTGTGACAGAATGTGACCACACACGAAAATGATAGGAACGTAAATTTAGAGGCGGTCCTCTCAGACAGACAATTATGTACGTAGAGTTACATCGACTCCGCACACGTATTGAATTCAAGTTACTATAGTGGGCTTTCGCTTTAATTTTCTTGCAAAATAGTGACTGCCGAAAATGGCGACGGCTCTCTTCTTTGCATATGGACCAGCTGCTTGGAAAATGTCAAAGTTTTTGTCTCCGGTCAAAGCAATTCCTTCCAATAAACCAAGTCCCCGAGTGACTAATGCAAAAAAGGGGGGGACACTGAAAGGATACCGGAAGAAGACCTCGTTGAGCTCATTAGAGATATCCATCAGCTTACGTTTGCGTTCTTTCATGGAAGATCCCGCCTCCACTAAGCCCTCCTTCAATATTTTTTTCAAAATGGGATTGAGCTCCGTCGTGTCCAAGTCTTCTGGCAAGAAACCCAGACGCTTCGCATCGGTCGCAATCAGAGTATCAAAGTCTCCAACGAGCAGATTGACTATCGCTGCGGTCATCGCTCGTCTCGCGTTTTCGTCGACATTCGCTACCAAGCCGAAATCCAATAGACACAGCTTCCCAGAATCGGTGACATAGAGATTAGCAGGGTGGGGATCGGCGTGGAAGGCACCGATGTCGAGCAACTGAGTTAGGAACAGCTCGACACCAACGGGAATCAATCGACGAATCTGGTCCTGAGACGCATCGACGAGTTTTATCCCATCTATCCACTCGGAGCAAATGACTCGCCTGGAGGTGTACTGATTCAGTACAGACGGCACCACCACCTTACACCCCCTTTTTTCAAACTGTGTTTTGAATTTTGTTTGATTTTCTGCTTCGTGTTCGTAATCCAGCTCCATGTAGCTTCCCTGCGCGAAGGAATCAATGAAATTCTCGTGATACGGGATTTGCTCCGTAAGCACACTGCATATTCTATCAACCATCCTTCCATAGCACTGCAGCAAAAATAGATCTAGGCTCAATTTTTGTTTCATATCAGGTCGCTGAACCTTGATGGCAACCGTTTGGCCTGTCTCTCGAACGGTCGCTTTATAAACTTGCCCCAACGATGCTGCCGCAACTCGGTGCATGTTGGAAAATATGGCTGAGATTTCTTCCAAACTTGCAAAGCCAAGCTCTGTCCTCAGCATTTCCATCGCAACGCTGTCCGGGACAGGTTCGACACTGTCGCAAAGTTTTTGTAATTCGGCCAAAACTGGCGGAGGGACCAGGTCCGGACGAATGCTGAGCTGCTGCCCAATCTTGACGAAGGCAGGACCTAACCGAGTAAGCGCGTGTCGCAATTTTGCGGCGTGAGTGTGCTCCATTATTAAAATCTCATCCTCGGTGAGTTTGGCCTCTTTGCTGACCGCGCCAGCGAGCTTGAAATCCCGTGCGTACGCCCAAAGCAGGGGACCCAGTTCGCCTGCAATTTGGAAGAGCCTTTCGGCGACCGACACCGGTCTCGCTTCCCAGTACCGAGAAATAGCGTTGGCATCGTATCTGATTGGTAGGCACGCTGGGGCTACTGAAGCATCGGCGGGAGATGTGAAAAACGCCTTCTCTCTGTTCGTCACACGGTCGCCCTTCGAAACGTCCAGTCGGAAGAATTCGTCTTTGAAGGCGGATTGACGGTAGAGCGTCTCTCGACTCTCCGTCTCCCTTTCAATCAAGTTGGCATAAGTAATCGATGTGGTTAGGGCAGAAATGGAGACTACCGTTAATGGATACCTCCTTGCAGCCCGTAGGACAGCCGTGGTCGCCATGGTTGGCCGCTGATGATTCAGAAAATAAGAAGTGCGACGTCTTCAGAATTAGCATTTTGCGCGCATTGATTTACGCATCGACGAAATACTATGACGGTTTCGAACCACGTCACATACGAGCTTGTACTAGAGAGTACTAGTCTAGTATGCATACTCTCCTCTAGTAGTATTATATTTCTTGCGTATTTGTAGGTATGATATACAGTAGTACTACCAATATTAGTACTATGGATACAGTAGAAGTATTACTAGTGGTATCATCGTGGAAAATTAATTATTAATAACCAAGTCATATATTTTATACAATACATTTTTTA
>Ga0315315_10005081_pt1 | contig 12146 bp, 6 predicted proteins | sample M140m3416metaG_FD_203699 | JGI IMG/M metagenome (GOLD analysis project Ga0315315, IMG submission 203699) | Ammonia-oxidizing marine archaeal communities from Monterey Bay, California, United States - M1 40m 3416 | ecosystem: Environmental > Aquatic > Marine > Intertidal zone | place: USA...
TCAGCTGAAACGACTCGAACAGCAAATTTCAACACGAGAACACAACGCCCGGATCATCAGTGATGTGCTGCGAGACGTCGCGGGAGTCCAACTTCCGGTGGATGATTCTCGCATGACACGTCGCAGTTACCACATGTACATCTTCCGCCTGACCGAGGGCCTGGCATCTTCCCGAACCGAGATTGTCGATAAACTGACCGCAGCCAGTGTGCCAGTGTCGATTGGATGGTATCGACCACTCTACAAGAACAATGTTTTTCAAAATGCACATATTGGTCCGGCTCATGGCATCCGGTCACCTCTGGCAAATAAGGGGGTCGATTACACCAGAACCGAGTGCCCGGTCGGCGAACAGGTTTGTAACGATGCCGTCTGGATTCCTCAGACTGTACTGCTGGGAAGCGAAGCCGATGTGACGTCGGCTGCTCAGGTCATTCGACATGTCATCGAACAGAAAATGAATGGATAGTTGAACGTGAAAGAAGATTACTTCGCAGGTGTTGTGGAAGGATTCTATGGTAAGACATGGAGTCAGACTCAACGGCTGACCCTTCTGAAACAGATGTCAGACTGGGGCCTGAACACCTACTTCTACGCTCCCAAAGATGATCTCAAACATCGAGCAATCTGGCGGGAATGCTACACTGAAGCTGAACTGGCGGGATTGAAAGAACTCCTCACCGCGTGCAGTCAGCAGGGAGTGCGGTTCGTTTATGGGCTGAGTCCCGGTCTGGACATCCGCTTTTCTGACCCCGCGGAACTGGAAACAATCAAACAGCGGTTGAGCCAGCTGATTGATGTCGGTGGCCAACACTTTGCTCTGCTGTTCGACGACCTTCCTGGTGAAATGGCGGAAAGCGATCGACAGGCATTTGATTCCCTGGCCGCCGCACAGTCGTCGGTAACGAATTCAATCTTTACATGGCTTAGAGAGCAATTCGGCGACAGCCGGTTACTCTTTTGCCCCACCCCCTACTGCGACCGCATGGACCGCTGGAACCTGGGTGGTGATGACTATCTCGACCAGATCGGACAGCATCTGGCGGCCGGAATTGACTGTCTCTGGACAGGACCAGAAATCATTTCAAAAGAGATCACCCCCGCAGCAATCAAATCTTTGGCATCTCGCATCGGACGCGAACCAGTGATCTGGGACAATCTGCACGCGAATGATTACGACCTGCGACGCTTATTCTGCGGTCCGTACTGCGGTCGGCCTGCCGAAACAGTCAAACTCGTCAGAGGCATAATGGCCAATCCGAACAACGAATTTGGAATCAATTTCGTTCCTTTGAAAACGATGGCGGACTGTCTAAAGAATCCAGACACTTATGAGCCTCGATCTGCATATACCAAAGCTGTTGCAGAATGGCTCAGCAGTTACGAATCCGTTCGCAGTGCATTGACTATTGAAGACCTGACCTTTCTAACGGATTGCTACTACCTTCCGTTCGAAGAGGGCGAACAGGCAATGCAGCTACAGGACGTTGTGTCGTACCTGATGAACCATCCTGTCGATTCGTGGGGGCAACGGCACGAGCAGTTCCTTGAGTATCATCGTCGCATCACGATCATCTTCGATACACTCACCGAACTCCATGATCGTGAACTCTTTTATGCATGGAGCCGCCGTGTCTGGGAACTGCGAGAAGAAATGGGGCTGATTAAGTCTTACCTCGAACAACGCCAGGCTGGCACAGACGAATCGCAGGGATTCGCACTCGAACATCACTTACTGCACACCTGCCGAGGTGGCGTCACTGCAAAACTTCAACGTCAGACAACACTGGATGCTCAGGGACGCTTTCACGCCAATCAACAGGACACGATTCAATGACTGCTGTAATCCGCGACTTTCACTCCGGCGATGAGCAGGCTGCTAACCATATCTGCCTTAAAACCGGCGACCATGGCAAAGATGGCACTCCATTTTATAAGGAAGATCCGGATGTGCTGGGACGCATCTATGTGGCACCGTATCTCAAGTTCTCCCCGGAATTAGCGTTAATGGTAGAAGACGAAGAAGGCGTCTGCGGCTATTCACTCGCCACACTCGATTCTCATCAATTTTTCGAGTTCTATGAGCAGGAACACCGTCCGGCATTGTGCCTGCAATTTCCCGACCCAACCGGTGATCCATCAACATGGACTCGAGTTCAGCAAGTATACCACGACTATCATGCCCCGGATTACTTCTGTCCGGAACCCTACGAGCAATATCCGTCGCACCTGCACATTGACTTTCTCGAAAGAGTTCGTGGGCAGGGCCTTGGCCGCAAAATCATTGAGCAACTGCTGGAGAGGTTGCGTTCAATGGGATCTCCTGGCGTCCATCTTGGTCTAAGCAAAATTAATGAACCGGCCTACGCATTCTACCTTGCACTGGGTTTCCAAGAACTGACCCGCCACGGCAACTGCATCTATATGGGTATGAAGCTGTAATGTCATGTTGAAGGATGCGATTTTCCCGATGGCTGAGCGCTCCCGGGCAAATCACCGAACATTGCTCCAGTAACGTTCTGCCGAACCTGTCGGCGTGAAGCACACATGCAGTGACAACTCATCAAGCTGTACTGGAGCTGATGATTCTACCTCCGCAATTGCTCTGGCGTTTGCTTTTACCTATCGGATCGAGGTCGGTCATTCTTCCACCGCAAATCCGATGCCTTGATGCGAGTCACTCGAATTTGTTGACAGAGTTGAAACAGAGACAACCTATGCACCAACATCCAATTGAGGCCGTTATCTTTGATTGCGACGGAACACTAGTCGACAGTGAAACGCTGAGTATTTCACTTTTGCTTGACTTTGCTTCAGAGTTTGGACACAACCTTGAATACGAGGACGCTCTTCAGCAATTTGCAGGTGTTGATCTGGCAGTGGTCATTCAAAGTATTGAGCTTCAACTTGGACATGCGTTGCCCGACGACTTCATGGAACGGTTTCGAACACGACAGCTGCCGATATTACGAGAACACGTTCAGGCTATTCATGGAGCGAAAGAACTACTGGAGGCATTGAACCGGCCCGTCTGCGTCGCATCCAATGCACCGTTAAGCAAGATCAATGTCTGTTTGGAGACGACGGGGCTGGATCAGTTCTTTACGGAATCTCGTATCTTCAGTGCCTACCAGATAGAAACATGGAAGCCTTCACCTGACTTGTTCCTGATGGCCGCCGATTTTCTGCAAGTCGCTCCGGAATGCTGCGCCGTTGTTGAGGACAGCGGATCCGGCATCGAAGCCGGGTTGGCTGCCGGCATGCAAGTCTTTGCTTTTGACCCACACCAAGTTCACGAGACTAATACTCGAATCACAGCCGTCCGTTGCCTGACAGACCTGATCCCTGCACTCTGTGAGTAACCCCTCTGTGTGAGGACTCCATTCCGGTCTGAAAAGCCGAACTGGCCGCAGAGCATCTGCTGCTGATTCATCGCTCGAACCCAACCCGCAAAAGAAATGCAAATACCGCTTTAGCGCAGTTCCCGTGAAAGATGGAGGGGCTTACGAGTCTCAGCCAGGCTCTTATGCGCGGAATCACTGGCTCGTTTGAGTGCTGAAACCACATCCGTACGGACGAATTCCCACGGATTTGTTCGTTGGAGTTGATCCCTCGTCTCACAAAGCGGATGCTTAACAACTGAGACACTGGGGTTATGGGCCCGTGTTTTGCTGGAGCTCAGGCGAGACTCACCAGACGTTCGATAAAATACGGATTTCGGTCCTAACACGGCCGATATGGATACCAATGACAATTAGTAATCTTGAAGAGGCTCTCGGATTTGTGCCTCGACGGTCTGCAGAAGAACGCAATAGCCAACGTAAAGAGATAGTTGATTTCATCGCCTTGAAGCTTATTGCGAATGGTCAACCCGTACCGAAAAGCCTGCAGGTTTCTGAGCCACTGGGCGCTGAACGAATTCTGCGAACACATTTTGAGCGTCTGAAGCATTTGGACGATCTCCGCTGTCCCGCAGACCAACGGATCGAAGACTATCTCGCGCGACACTTCGATGGAATCGCAGAAGCCGAGGCTCTCACACTGCCGGATTCCACATTCGTGCTGGACCGTCACGGAATTGCCCGGGAATTATCTCTGCCACTGAACGGAGATCACTACTCGAATGATCTGGTTTCATCCTACAGAGTCCATAATGGCGTTCTGAATAACCCTCGACACGATCGTCGCACCACCAAAGGCACGTTTCATGTGGTCGAAGGCGGACTCCCGATCCCAAACGATAAGATTGGTGTTCCAAAGCAGACTTTTGCAATGCTGTTTCAGGCAGCTCTGAATCCGCCACATCAATTCAGGGAATTACCATTCACTGCGAATGAACCCCAAAAGGCAAGTGCTTTTGTATCACTGCTGCTTCGGCCTCTTGTGTGTCCGGAAGTTGCTGATGTCTGCAGCGAACAGAGAATGGAAATTCGATTCTTCGCTCCCGGGACACTCGTGAGCAATCTCGACTTTGTCGAGTCCATCTTTGGCAACGCCGGCGACCCCTATCTACCATCGAATGATGCCGGTTTAGATGTGGAACATTGGAGTGGCCATACTGGTTGTGTCATTCTTGCACCCCACCTCTCTGGTCTGAAGAAGAAAGATCTCGGCCTTCCTCATTATGACGAAGCAACCGACCGTCAACGGCGCGATGGAATGTGCTGGTCATCAAACGATGAAAACTACAACGGTGGCACACCATTTAAAATCACCTGCCGCAACCACGAAGGTGTCATCGTCACTCTGATCGCAGACAACTACTATGGTTACTGTAAGAAAGAAGTCAAAACACAGATTAGCTACGCCACCAACCTGGCTGGCAACTACGAAGAAGAACATGCTGGTGGCGCATTAGCATTCGCCAGTTTTAGTCTTGGTGACGAATTTCAGGATGCTGCCCATCGTTCCAATGACCGAACCTTTGAAGATGTGGTTCAGGACTACGGGACACAATTGGATGTGCGCTCCGAAGGTTATGCCATCGACAAGACCTTTCCGCAACTCATCTACGTGCCGGAAAGCTGCAGCGCCAACGTGCATGACCAAACGGTTTCATGGATTGCCAACGGCAATGTTCAGTCGGTCCCGCTCGTTCCCGGAAATGTCTACGTCACTCCCAGCGGCTATAAAGTACACTTAGAGAAGCATCCGGCCGCACCCAGCTGGAGACTCATCGGGACCGTTGCGGAAGGAGTCTTCTGTCATAAGCCCTGTACAGTGAGTGGGGGCGGTAAGAGCGAGATCAGCAAATCACTGGGCGACTATCTCCTGCATGGTCCAATCTTTGTCGCCGACATCGACAAAGACCTGGATCTTGTACAGGAAATATTTGACCGCGACTATTCAAATCGCTGGAACTCAAGCAGCACCGTGCAACCGGACTATGCAGCCGAACCGTCGCGATCTCTGCTGGATCCCGAAAGATCTCTGGGCAGTGTGGTGAAGCTGCTCACCCCCTCGACGGACTACACCGAGGAATACAATGAGTGGCTTGAATCACTTCCCGGCTATTTGTACGCAATCGTTTTTATTATCAAGCGATTGTATCGGGGCGAAGAACAACGCAATTGGCGAGACGAATTCACCGTTGACATTGTCAACGGGCATTCTGGCCACGAACTCAAGTTCGGCGAACGTCGACTCGTCGGTACCTATCTGAGAGTCGGTTTGCTGGAAGACAAAACCTGGAGGACGTACAAACTCAGGCAGGACTTCGCTCCAGCTCAAAAGATCCAGACCGAGGACGACATTAGTGCTTCGGTCGTGGTCCCGGCCTCCCAGGTAGAATTCGCCGGTCCCTGGTCAGGTACTCCCACAAGCTACAAGTTTACCCGGAACTGTGAATTCCGTCTGTTCCAGCGGCCGGACGATGCGATACATCGCGGTCTGGACAAGAAAACCGAGGCAGACCTTTCGCGCGACGACAATTTCATCGTGAACTTCGAGCCATTGTCCAGAGAACAAATTCTCGAAATCTGCGACCGCGCTGTAGACCTGAGCCAGTTTACGCAGCCAATGCAGAAACTGCTGCTCGAAGCGCGAGACGAAGACGATGGATATGTCGTTTGTTCGGCGACACCACGCATGATCGACGGGAAGCCGAGCATGAACCCGCGATACCTGCAGTCGAGAAATGACCTGATGTCGCCCTTTAAGAGCTATGTAGGAGAAGTCGGCGCTCGCCTGGCTCGCGCGATACCCAGTGATAAGGCGGTCCATCAGCCGGTTCATTCAGTGCTTGTCGGTCGTCGCAATAATCCGGCAGACTACGAAAACGGTATTCGACCTCTCGCAGTCTACAACCCCATCCACTATCAGGAACTGCCCGAACTGTTCATGGACTTCACCAGTGCGCTTACTGGGAAGAGTCCATCGACAACGGGAGCTGGCAGTGAAGGGGCACTCACGAAAGGACCATTCAGTGCCCTGTTACCGATTACAGATCTGAATGCAGCGTTGGTGAGTTATCTGCTCACCGGACTGGCAGGTTTCTCGACACCAGCTGGACATATCGGCTCGAACGTGCGAGTCGACCATGATATCAGCCTGTTGATCCCGGAAATCTGGTGTCGTCTAACACCTAAAGAACGCCAACCTGAATTTCTTCTCCAGGATGGTTTGCTGGAACGTATGGAAGACTACGAATACGACGGCAAAACGATTCTGGCCAGTCGACTCGGCTTCCGGATTACGTCCCGGTTTATTCGCACATTTGCCGGACGCGTCTTTGACAATCCACGCAAAGTATTTGACGACACTATTCTGCGCCCTGAAACGCAGGATGAAGCATCATTCGCCGATGGAATTCAGTACATCACAGAGGCTCACCAACGAGTCGCGAGCAACTACCTTGAAGACGGATCGATTGACCTCGCGTGCCCCCCTCTTCGGGCCTTGTTGCATATCATGGCAGAAGGAGACTATCGTGGGAAAGACGTGCATCATCCGGAAATTCGCGCGATGTTTACATTGGAATCGCTGCTGAATTCAGATTGGTATACTGAACGGCTGAAGACTCGCCGTCAACGTGACCAGCAACTCTGGCAAAGACACGTAAAGTATCTGAGTAGCTTTCTTAAACAACCAGAGTCCACCGTAGATGCTGAACAATTGGGTATCCCGGCCAGGCTTCAGTTGGCTCAGCAGAAGTTGGAACACATTTCCGGATCTGATTACCTTCAGGAACTGCACGGAACGCTGGGAGCTGACCGTTTAAGTTAGCGGAACAGCCAGCTACTTCTGCACAGAGCAATCGGCCTGACGTTAAAAACAGTCTTTCATCGGCAGCGTTAGATGATCAAATCCGGAGAAGGACCATCACGGCGCGACAGTGTCAATCTTCCTGACTGGCTTCCAGTACCGAAAGAAACGCTTTTTGAGGAATCTCTACTGCGCCAAACTGCTTCATCCGCTTCTTACCTTCCTTCTGTTTCTGCAGCAGCTTGCGTTTGCGAGAAATATCTCCGCCGTAACATTTCGCTGTAACATTCTTTCGGAACGCCGAGATCGTTTCGCGTGCGAGTACGCGCGTGCCAATCGCTGCCTGAATCGCAATTTCGAACTGATGCCGGCTAATTTCCTTCTTGAGCCGCTTCACCAAACTGCGGCCTCGGCGATCAGCAGTTGACCGATGAACAATCGTCGACAGTGCATCGACTCGATTACCCTTTACCAGAATGTCCATCTTCACAAGATCGGCTGGTTGAAATCCGATAACGTCGTAGTCCATTGTTCCGTAACCGCGTGTCACACTTTTGAGTTTGTCATACATGTCGTAGACAATTTCACTCAGCGGCAGGTGGTAAATCAGTTGAGCGCGTTGAGTCCCCAGGTATTCCGTGTTCTTGTAGATCCCGCGTCGATCCTGACACAGTTGCATCAACGTACCGACATTATCGGCGGGAACAATGAAGTTAACCTGAGCGATGGGCTCTCGAAATTCTTCAATCACACCGCCATCGGGAACGTCCTGCGGGTTGTCTATGGTCACGATTTCACCGGTTCGCAGCATTAACTCATGGGTCACATTGGGCGCTGTCTGAATCAGGTCCATGTCCTGTTCACGTTCCAGACGCTGCTGAATAATCTCCATATGCAGCAGACCAAGGAACCCACAGCGGAATCCAAAACCGAGTGCATCACTTGTTTCCGGAACGAACGAGAAACTGGAGTCATTCAGCGCCAGCTTCTGCAATTGATCGCGAAGGTTTTCGAAGTCTGTCGCATCGATCGGATACATGCCGCAGAAAACCATCTGTTTTGGCTTTTGATAACCCGGTAAAGGTTCTGCGGCCTGGTTGTGCTGATGAGTAACTGAATCGCCCACCGTGATGCGACTTAGATCTTTAACCCCGGTCAGGATATATCCAACCTGGCCCGGTCCCAGTTCATCGCACGGTGTCAAACCCGGTCGGAACTGCCCGATCTCGATCACTTCAGTTGGCAGATTCTCCCTCATAAACCGAATCGTGTCACTCTTCTTCACAGTACCATCAACAATTCGAAGGTAGGTGATCACGCCTCGATACTTATCATACTTGGAATCGAAGACAAGGGCCTTCAATGGTACATCGGGACGTCCCGCAGGAGCCGGAATACGATTGATGATGGCTTCGAAGACTTCTTCGATGTTGGTTCCCGCCTTGGCACTCACCTTGACGGCTTCTGTGGCATCGAGTCCGAGGACGGTTTCCACTTCTTCGAGGACCTCATCAATGCGGATAACAGGGAGATCAATCTTGTTGACGACTGGAACAATTTCCAGATCCACATTGATAGCCGCATACGCATTGGCAACCGTTTGAGCTTGTACCCCCTGAAACGCATCGACCAGCAGCAACGCTCCTTCACAGGCAGTCAGGCTGCGACTCACTTCGTAATGAAAATCCACGTGCCCAGGAGTATCAATCAGATTGAGTTCATAGACATCCCCTTCGAACTCGTAATTGAGCGTGACAGACCGGGCCTTCACAGTGATGCCTCGGTCGCGTTCGATTTCCAGATCGTCCAGAATCTGTTCGCGAAACTGGCGTTCCGTAATCGTGCCACTCTTGAGCAGCAACTGATCGGCAAGAGTGCTTTTTCCGTGATCGATATGAGCCACGATACTGAAGTTGCGAATGAACCGCTTGTCCATGATGACTAACTGAACTGACAGGTGGGACTTTGGGAATGAATCAGGCGTCTTTCCAGCTGCACTGCCGGAGGAACCAAAGCGTCGCATCCTACTGACTCCCACTGGATTGGGTCGAGAGTGTGATTACCGGAATCCCGTTGGAAAGAAGGACTTCCAGGATAATGGTGGCCCCTGGCCGATCGTAATACTGAATCACATGCGAATGTGTTGCTCCATTGCTATGCTGCTCAGCCTCAGCAACTGTCAAATCTGAGGAGCGACCCTGCAAATGAGTGAGACCACGAATTCTGTGGATGAAGCTGCATCCGACAGAGAGGGCGATCGACGCCTTGTTTCAGACATCCAGGATCCGCCATCCGGTTTTGCTGGAATTCTTCGTCAGATTGGCCCCGGACTGATTATCGCAGCCAACATCGTAGGTTCGGGTGAACTGATCATGACCACGAAGACAGGCGCAAGTGCCGGCACCGTGCTGCTGTGGCTGATCCTGTTGGGTTGTATGGTCAAAGTCTTCGTACAACTGGAACTGGGCCGATTCACAATCAGCAGCGGCGAAACAACACTCACAGCGCTGAATCGCGTTCCCGGACCGCGAAGCCGCCGAATCAACTGGGTAGTCGCTCTTTGGTTCATCATGGCACTGGCTACCGTTGGGCAACTGGGAGGCATTGTTGGAGGCGTCAGCGAAGCTGTCGCGATTACCATTCCAATCTACGGCGACTACCAGGAAGCTGTGCGACTTCCAGCGGCTGAAAATATTTTGAGCTATGCCGAAATCGAGGCCTCTGATCCATCCTCGACTCAACTCAACTGGGTAGCAGATGACCTCGATAAGCTGTCACAGAAGGATGCCCTGCTGGCACAGGCTCGAAAAACAGCCTCCGCGGAGGGTGATCAACGAGCAAAGCTCTTCGCAGAGCTGAAAAAAATGACAACACGCAAGACCTGGGATAATCAAATCTGGGCAGTGATCATCGGTCTTTTCACCGCCGTCACGTTGTTTTTGGGACGCTATCGATTCATCCAGAACTTTTCCGTAGTGCTCGTCGTCTCATTCACGTTCATCACCATCGGCAATGTGATCGCGTTGCAATGGACACCATATGCGCTCGACAGTTCTGACATCATAAGAGGGCTGTCCTTCGGCCTGCCCGAAAGAGCCGACTCAATTATCATCGCTCTGGCCACGTTTGGCGCCATCGGTGTCGGAGCATCGGAGTTAGTGATGTATCCGTATTGGTGTCTTGAAAAAGGATACGCAAAAGCAGTGGGCCCTAAAGACGAATCTGATGCCTGGCTGACACGAGCCACAGGCTGGATCCGCGTGATGAAGTATGACGCCCTGGCTTCGATGGCTATCTACACTCTTTCGACCGTTGCCTTCTTCCTCATGGGCGCGGCTGTCCTTCACCCCGTTGGACGCAACCCCGACAACCACCGATTGGTAATCACTTTAGCCGAGAGCTATGTGCCGGTGTTTGGCGATTTTGGAAAAATTCTGTTGCTCGGTGGAGCGATCGCAGTTCTCTATTCGACCTACCTGGTGGCTAACGCGTCGAATTCGCGAGTCTTGGCCGACTTCACCGCCGTCATTGGTTTGTCAGACCGACGGCTGGAATCAAAGCAGCGTCAGTTTCTGATTGGAGCATTCTCGTTTGCTCTGCCACTGATCTGTGTAGTTATCTATTTACTGGTCAGTGCTCCGGTGCTGTTGATGATCATTGGCGGGATCTGTCAAAGTCTTCTGCTGCCCGTACTGGGCGTCAGTTCGTTGTATTTTCGTTATCGTGAAACCGACAGTCGTTTACGGCCCGGACGGCTCTGGGATACAGCGTTGATCACTTCATGCATCGGCATGTTGATTGCCGGAAGTTGGGGCGTTTACAACGTCTATGCGAACATCATGTAGCGACGGCTGGTACGCCCTCTTTCGAGACAGCACTCGCCATCCACTCTTCGGACAGGCCACAGCTATTGCTGCCAAAAACTGCGATCCAGTGTGCGGAAGTTGATAGCTTCGCTGAGGTGGTGTTCTTCGATATCGCCTGCGTCTTCCATGTCAGCGATCGTTCGGCCGATGCGCAGGATCTTGTCGTGGGCTCGAGCAGACAGCCCCATTTCGTCCATGGCACACTTGAGCAGATTTTCTGCAGCCGGGGCCAGTTTACAGTGAACACGAATCTCTCCGGGCTTCATCTTGCCATTCACCGAGGAGGATGCATGCTGGAATCGCGACAATTGGCGCTGACGCGCGGCTACCACCTGGTCTCGCATGATTGCGCTGGATGTCCCTGCCTGCTGATCAGCCAGCTCACGAAAAGGGACTGGTGGCACTTCAATGTGAATGTCGATGCGATCGAGCAGTGGTCCGCTGATGCGACTCAGATAGCGTTCGACCTGCATGGGAGTACAACTGCATTGACGCCGGGGATCAGCTCGAAAGCCACAAGGACACGGATTCATTGCAGCAACCAGCATGAGATTCGCGGGGAATGTAACGCTCCCCAGTGCGCGCGAGATCGTAACGGACTGGTCTTCCAGCGGTTGACGCAAGACCTCGAGAGTTCGACGATTGAATTCCGGAAGCTCGTCCAGAAACAAGACTCCATGGTGAGCCAGACTGATTTCTCCCGGCTTGGGAACACTACCGCCGCCCACCAGACCAGCTTGGCTGATTGTGTGATGAGGAGACCGAAACGGCCGACGCATCATCAATGGCTGACCGGGTTCCAATCGAGCAACTGCGCTGTAGATCCTTGTCGTTTCCAGACTTTCTTCCGGCTGTAGCTCAGGCAGAATCGTACACAATCGCTGCGACAGCAGGGTCTTGCCGGTGCCGGGGCTTCCAATGAGCAGTATGTGATGACAACCGGCCGCTGCGACCGCGACAGCACGCTTAGCGGATTCCTGCCCTTTGACATCCTCATAATCAATGTCGTACCGGCCGTAGTCAACTCGGGCATCCTCCCAGCTGAACAGCACCGGATCGAGCTGCAGATTACCACTC
>Ga0315315_10005082_pt1 | contig 12144 bp, 12 predicted proteins | sample M140m3416metaG_FD_203699 | JGI IMG/M metagenome (GOLD analysis project Ga0315315, IMG submission 203699) | Ammonia-oxidizing marine archaeal communities from Monterey Bay, California, United States - M1 40m 3416 | ecosystem: Environmental > Aquatic > Marine > Intertidal zone | place: USA...
TGCTACTTAAGTAGGTACTTAAGTTGAAAAGCGCCTTGCGCATTTCTTCTAGAGTGCACTAGGGTTCAGAAAGCGAGCACCGCGCACCTGGTAAGTGGCATTAAAGTGCCACTAGAGTGGCACTAGAGATGTGCTCGCTTTATGATGCCAAAGCCGCAAGTCGCAAGGTGCGCCTTCGCACGCGCGCGGCATTGCGGCTTTTGCGCCTGTCAGTTGGCAGAGAGCCAAGAACGAGGTCGTTCCGCGCCAGACACATCCACACCCCCCCGGCGGTCCGCAGCCAAGAAGGGAGCCATGGTCGAAGCGCAGCCGCCCGCGGCCGTCGTCGCGCCGCCGCCCCCTCCCAAACCGCCGGCTCGTAGCCAGCACAACGAGTCGCGGTACCGGTCCTACAAGACAGTAGCACAGGAGTTTGTGGAGGGCGACATCTACGATCCAAACGAAATTGCAAACATGTTTCACGACATGCGGTGGGACGAAGTGCCGCGCGCATGGGCCGTCGCACTCCACAACGCCGCGCGCCGCGGGCCCATCCGGTCGGACATCGGCGAGAGCTTTCGCGGCCTCGCGGCCCTGAGCGTCTTTCACGCGTTTGCCGCCACCGAACGGCTGGCGGTCCAACCGTGGGTGCTGCAAAACTGGGACTTTTTTTTCGTCGCCGTTGCGGACGGACTTTTGCTCCTCAACCAAAAGAACTCGACATTGCGGTCCCGCGTCGACAGCTTGAGACAGTCGATCTGGGCGCTCTTCGCCATGGTCGAGGCGGCTCGCACCTACATGAGCCTGGACAGCGCGGCCAAGTCAACCGGAATCCACGCCTTCTTGGCCGCGACCACGTCCTCCAAGGCGTGCTTCATCATGAACGGCATCTGTCAAATCTGGGGCGAGTCGTCCGGTTCGGAACAGGAGTACACCCCGGCGGCGAGGCGCGAGCTCACGCTTGCGCACGCGGTCCTTGTCGACCTGATCGCGGAGGCGATCCTGAAAGAGCCGAGCCGCGACATCACCACGTGGAACCACGCGTTTGGCTTCTACGTTGGCTCCGACGCCTGGCGCGGGTTTGCCAATCGCTGCTATCAGTACATGCCCTTTAGGGCGTACACAAAGCACGTTCACGCGCTCGAAAACACAATCGAGCTTGGTCACGAGCGCCTCAACGCCCGTGCCATCGCCCTCAAACAACGGCTCCACTACGAAAACGCCATGCGCGCGACGAATACGTCTGCCGTCGCCGCCAAAAAGAACCGCTGCGTCATCATCGACATTCAGTCGTCGGACGACGAACAAGAAACCGCTTGCGACCCGCACGACCTGGCGGACGCGGTGATGGCCAAGGTGCCCAACCCGCTCTCGGCCGACGGCAGCGTGTCCAGAGAGCGTCTGATGGAACAGTGCGTAGCGTTTCTCAACGCCCGAAACGACGTCCTCGAGCGGGAGAAGCTCGTGCAGAATGGTACGCGCAAAAACGAACTTGCCGCGTTGCGCCGGTGCACCGCCTCGCCTCCGGAGATGGTGCCCGACCACCTGGCACCACAAGCACACCGTCGCACCGTCGCGGCGCCTCGCCGCCAAGTTACGCCCGAGAGCAAGTCGCGTCCAGTAGCGGCCAGAAAACGCAAGATCAACGGGGAAAAGGAGGAGGAAGAGAAGCCCAAGCTCATGCGGGTGCTGGACCCACAAAGCAAACCGGCGTCGCCGCCGCGCGACGCCGACAATCCGCCGCCGCCCCCCGTCCCGGTCCGCGGGCGACGCTCCGAACAGCTCACGGACCCGTTGGTCCGCGTCCGTCTCACGGGCGCATTTGACATTGCAGCACTCGAAGGGAGTGTCGCCGCGTAAGTAGCATTTAGAGGGCCGCGGGATGTGTTAGAACAAAAGGCAGCGAGCAAAAAAAAGGCAGCGAGCAAAAAGGGAAGAGAAAGAGAGAAAGAGAGACGCTAACAAAACAAAATCCCTCCCCCTCCCTCCCCCCTACTCCCTCACACCCCCCCCCTCAGCCTCCCTTCCTCACACCCATGTCGACCCACTTCCACTGGGCCGGACGTGTGAGCGCGGCCGCCGGTGTGGGCACGCCGCCGACGCGCGCGGTTTCCGAGGCCGCCGCCACTGCGCACGTCTACCCAGACGAGGACTTTGTTACGATGTCGTTGTCGGTGGTGGGGGCAGGCTTCATTCTCATAATCGCGGTGCTTGTGCTGATTTTTGCGTCCTACTGCGGACGCGGCGAGCAAAACGGGCGGCCCGACCTGTGCCTCTACAGGGTGACCATTCGTCAGATCGAAGCCGAGTATCGCACGACCTGGGCGCCGAGCACCCCTTTTCCCACCAAAATGAACCACAACGACCGCAAAGGCAGCATCCTATACAGAGTGGTGTGGATCTTCTTGATGATGTGGCTGTTCATGACGGGCGTGTACCTAGTCATCGCCGGCGCAGCCGACACGATCGAGGTGTATCGCACGCGGCAGCAGCTGACCGCGGCGATCTGCGTAGGCGTAGCGTTGGTGCTCTGCAGCCTGTGGACGGTCGTGTTCCGCACCGGGTCGTGGACGCCCGAGGAGAAAGCGCGGTGCATCAAAATCGAACACAAGTTGCGCGAAAACGTCCAGGACAAACAAACGCTCGAGGCGGACGACTTTTACGAGGTCGACGACTCGTCCAAAAAGTTTTGGCTTGAGCTGGCAACGTTTGTTCTGTTCTTGGCGTGGGCCGCGTGCGCGTTCGCCACCGCCCAGCTGCAGGCATGGACGTTGCCGGGCGAGCAGTACGGCTTGATGCTCTTTGTCGCGCCCGGGTACGGCCTCCTCACGGGCTGGCTGCTCTACGCGACGTCGTTGAACTTTGGGATTGCGTACTGCGCTCGCTCCTGCCCCGACACGGTGCGACCCCCGCCGTCGGACGCCAACGCGTACGCTTACCGCGGCTCGGTCTGGCCAATTGTGGTCGCAGTGGTCGCGGCCATCTGCGCGGTCTGGATCCCGGATCCGACGCAGCCCTTGCCGTTTGCCATCGCCGTGTTTGTGTTTGCGCCGTGGTACAACGAGAACCTCGCCGCGTGCGCGATTGCGGTTGGCGGCGTCCTTTTAGGTGCGTGGAACGTGTGGCGGTTGCGAAGCGAGTTGTAGAGAGAGACAAGAACAAAAACGTGCGTCTTGCGGGTTGTGTCCGCCCCAAAGAAACGGAGGGGGGAGGGAGGAGGAGCCGCATGGCCGAGCTGCTGGTGGGCCGCCTCGACGCCGACGTCGTGCCCGCTGAAGCCGCCCCCAAACCAAATCTTGCGTGCTCCCACAAACCTCCAAACAAGGTCTTACAGCTTCGGATCGGCTTTCCCGGCAACGACGAGGTGTTCTTCGTGCCGGAGGAAAACGTCTTCTCGCTGCCAAAGAGAAAGATTCATCTCCTCAACAGTGCGAGCATTCGCAACCTCTGCGTGGAACCGGAAGGTGCCTTTCGCAACGATTGGATCGAGGCGTGGGCCAAGCTTCTTGACCCCGACGCGTTGCTCCAGCTCGAGATTGGAGACCGCAAGTTCCTGTGCGTCAACTTTGCGCTCAAGGAGAGCCCCGACGAAGAGCAGATACTGCGCGTCGTTCCGGCCCGGGCCGTCTCGAACGTGTTTGGCACTCTTTACAAGTACCGCTTCACACCTCCCAGTGGGCGCGAGGACCTCAGGTTGGAGGATTCGCGGCTCCATCGCAGATGGAGGGTTTGCAATTGCCCGCAGGAATACATCAACACTCTGGCGCCGGAGGACGTCTCGTCGTGGCCGTGCGTTCCGGAGGAGGAACGCGTGCGTTCGGCGGCGGACCCCCTCGTGGTGGAGTGCACGGTCTGTTTCACGGAGCTCTTAGCGATTAAGACATCCGACTACGGAGACTACGACGACGACGACTACGAAGGATACTACGAAAACGGGACCTCGTGCCACAACAACCACCCGCTGTGCTTTGTGTGCACGGCAAAACTTACGGTTACAGTGGGCCGCAAGCGCCCCCACGACACGGGCATTGGCATGAGGTGCCCCACGTGCAGGGAGCACACGTCCTGGGACCGCGACGAGTTGATCGCGATGCTCGCTGGCTCGCGCAAGCACTTGCGACAGGCTTTTTGCGGATGACTAGTTCTCGTCGTGCACCATCGCCGGCCAGAGGTGCGTCTGTTTCGATAGGATGATCGCCCTCATGGCGTCGTTGACGATCCTGATGACCCTGCCTTCCAGGTTGGCGGCTTTCGCGAGAGCATTGTACTCGGCGAGTTTCGTCTTGAGCTCCCAAACCGACCCGTCTCTCGCGAAGGGGTGCACCTGCATCTTCTCGATTGTCTTTTTCACCTTTTTTAGGTGTGTGGTCTCAAAATCGGTGTTGGCTGCAAACTGTACGTTCTTCTTAGGCATCTTGCGTTGGGACTCTGTTTTCTCTCGTCCCTCCGTCTACACACTGTCTACAACCCGCAAGTCGCGCGCGCGCGCGGGGGGCTGCCGTTTTTGCGGCCCCCGACTCGGCAGCTGCGGACTGCTCACTTCTTGCCGCCCGGCTTGGCAGCTGGCTTGCCGGCCGACGCGCTCGAAAACGGCGCTTTCGCGTCGTGCTCCGCTTTCTTGGCGTCCGCGTTGACCTTGCCCACCTCGGCCCGCGTCTTCTCGACGCTCGCCCGCACCGCCTCCACCTCCTCCGTCGTTTTGGCCGTCTGTGCCGCCTTCAACTGCACGTCCGCGTCGCCCAGCTGCGCCGCTGTGTGTGCCTCTATCAGTTTGGTGTCCGTGCCCGCTTTGTCCGCCTGGCGCCGTCGCTTGAGCGCGCCGTCGATCTCGACGGCGGAAGCGCCGAGCGAGTGGAGGGCGGCCGGAAGCGCGCTTTCAATGTCGATGAGACCAGCCTCGAACAGCGCTTGCACCTCGGTCGTCGCCGCCAACGGCGCCGTCAGCAGCACCAACTCGTCGCCCTCGATCGCGTCCGAGTAGCACGCGTGGTAGCTGCAAAAACGCAACGAACGTGAGCAACACAACGCATCATTAAACGGGATTGGGCGCACCAGGCCGTCAAGACCTTGTTGACGTTGAGCGCCATGGACTGCACGGTGGTGTTGAGCCTGCGCGCACACGCAGCCGGCATGAGCGTTCGCGAGCACCAAGCCAGGGCCTTTCTCGACGCGTGGCGCATTGCGGCTTGTGCGCTGCGCACAATTGCAGCTGAGACATGGAGTTGGACGAGAATTTACCTGTGTGCAAAGAAGTAGCAACAAAACGTTGTTCTGTCAGAAATGGCAATCCACAGAATACAATGACAGCGGGGGTTCGAGTTCAAACTAAATACGGGCGCACCTTCAAAGATCACGCTTGCAGGGACACCCATAGCAGCCGCGACTGCCGGACGAAAGTGACAATCGTTAGCTGTGGGTGTTTTGTGTCTGGTTTGAGTGTAAAGGATTACTGTGGTCGTTGACCACGCGCATCAGGTCGACGAGGTCGCCGCGAGCCTCGGGAGGGCGTACGCCCGGCACGGCCTGTTGCTTGTCCGGGACTGCAAACAGCTGAGGCGGAATGGGCGGGGGAATGTGTCCCGCCGGCGCACCAACGCCCGGCCGCTCGCGTCCCGTGTTCGGATCAATGGTCTGGAGCCGGTTGATGATCTGCATCATCTTGGCTTGGGTCGCAAGGCTCTGCGCTTGGGCCGCGTCGTCTTCGGCCGTTGCCGACGCCTGCACGGCCCTCGATTCGCTGTCAAAGAAAAGATTGGCCGGGTCCAGGTTTTGGTTGCCCGCCACGCGCGTCATCGGCTGCGTGACGAGCATCTGCCGCGCTCGGACGACCTCCGCCTGCAGCGCCAGCTCCTCGAGCGCCGAGATGAAGGAGGCCGACTGGAAGACGGTCGCGACGGGCGAGCACACGTTGCCGGCGATGTCGGGCGGGGTCTTGAAGAAGATCTCGGAGGTGTAGTCTTGGCTGCGACGTTAAGCAGCCAAGAGTGAGTCAATAGGCGATTTCAGCGTGCCTATTTGCTCGCGCACCGGTAGATGTTGTCGCTGTTGGTTGTGAAGATGCGGTACTGACGACGATAGTTTGAATCACCCACGTGGATGAAGGAGACCTCGTACTGCCCCAGGTCCCTGCAAAGTGAAAACAGGAAGCGCTAGTTGTGGCCAAGGATGCTTGCGTGTTGTGGCCTATATGTAAGCAAGTGTAGACATGAGCGATTCGCGCGTGTGCGGATCATGCCCGCGTGCGTTCTCTGTGTCGATTTGGAGCTTCTCAAAGTCATTTGGAACGAACGTGCCCATTCAGGGATGGGCTGATCATGTCTGCGTGTATGTCGTGCGTGATTCTAAAAAGGGTGTGAGTTCGAAGCACCGCTCACGGGATGTGGGGCACAAGGTTGCCCCCGCTGTTGAGCTTGTTCGTGTTGATCTTGGCGTCGAGCCGCGAGTCGTCGGTGATGGGCAGCTTGCGCTTGCGCACCTCGGACGCGCTGAGCGGTTCGCGTTGGTCGCGCACGCGGTCGCCGGGCGGCCCCATCTGCGACGTGGCGGCCATCTGCTTGCCCTTGACAAAGTTGGCAAAGGGCGGCGGCCCCTCCTCCTCGAGTGAGACGACGGCAAACCCAAACATCAAGAAGCTGTCGATGACGCCGCGCGCAAAGGGCACCCACACGTCCTCGAGGTGGCGGGAGAAGGTGTCCTTCAGGTTGACGTCGCGCCCGCCGCGCCGGACGACGCAGCCGCTGCTGAGGAGCTGTCCTTGCAGAATGGCACGGGCCGCCTGGATGGACGGACTCGAATTGTAGAGGTGCTGGAGGGCGAGCATGACATCGGTGCTGACGCGGATCTCACCGGGGGAACCGGCGTCGATGGCGGTCAACGGGCTGGGGCGCTGCGCGCGCCCCGGGCCGCGCCTCTCGGGGTCTTTGCGGGCGCCGCGTTTTCTTAGATCCAAACCGGACGACATGAGACGCACGTGTTTTCGTCTACCACACCAACGCACACAAGCGAGTCTAAATCTCGTTAGCGAGACCTTCGCCGCACGCGGGTGCGGCCGAGTCTAATCGCTCCTAGATGCCGGGTCCGACGCGGTAGCCCTGCGCTTTGAGCTTCTGGTCGCACTCGAGTTCCATCCGCCCGTCCTCGAGCGCCTTTTCCATCTTATTGAGCGCATCCGCCGGGACGTACGCAAAGTTCTCGCCGCAGTCGTCGTGCAGCCTGAGAAGGCCCGTGGCCAACGACCGGACGCGGTTGAGACGCCTGATGATATCGGACGCCTTTTTCGACGTCGACGCGTTTAGGATGGGGTCTTCTCCCACAAAGTCGATTCGGACGGTGTATTCGGGAAGCGGGGCGGCTGCGGACTCGTCTTCGGCGCGCGCGCGCTTTGCCATGGTTCTCTTCTTTTCTTTTCGACTCCACACACCCACTGGCCACAACCCGCAAGACACCCCCAACTCTAATTGTACGCACGGTTGTCCTTGCCGGCGACAAAGTCGAGGCGCCGCTTGCGGACGGCGTCGGCCAACGCGAGCACGAAGTTGAGCTCCTCCTTTGCCGATCGTTTCACTCGCAGCGCAGCTTGGAAGTCGGCGTCCGCGCCGGGTGGCAAAGGACCCGTCTCGGCGAGGTGGTCCGGGAGGCTGCTCTTGACGCGAAGCGCGCTGACAATGTCCTCGAGCATCGCATCTTCTGCACTGTAACGCACAGCTTTGCGGTCTTCGCCGTCGTCTTTGTCGACCATGTACCCGTCGTAGTGGAACTTGGTGTCGCGCCTACGTTTCCCCGTCTCGCCCGTGCCACCGATCATCTCCAAATACACGTCGATGACGTCCCCGTCCTCCATGTCGAGCTGCGCTGGCGTGTGCGTCGCCGCGATCCGCTTGCCGTCAAACGTGAACCGCACCGAGTTGGACCTGCACCCTTTGCGTTTGCAGAAGGCGTCCATGAGCTTGCCCATCTTCGTGCTCTCCTTGACCTTGAAGAAGAGCTCCTCCTTGTGTTGCGTGACCACTCGCAGGTTGATGGGAGCGGCTGCTTCCTTGGCTGCCTTTTCCGCGGCGGACTCCTCCACAATCTCCACTTCCTCGTTCTCTTGCTCTTGGGCTGTTGCTGCCGCTGCTGCTGCTGCGTCCGACATGGCTCTCTCTTTTTCTCTCTCTTTCTCTCGATTCCCTACCTCCACCAACACCCCGCCCACAACCAGCAAGATCCCCGCCCTGACGGCGCGTTCCGTCACTGCACGGCGCACGAGGCGTCTGCGGTCGCCTGTGCCGAGCCGAAGGGGCTCGCGAAGTCGTCGGGCGGCGGCCGATAGAGCAGCTGGTCGCCACGGTCCGCCGACGGGTCGCCCGACCCAAACGCGGGCAGCACGGCCTGGAAGCGGGGACCGATCGGCACCACCCCAAAGCTGCCGCGGCGACGGCGGTGCGCCTCCATCTCTCCAAACACGCCGCGGCCCACGTCCGCGTCGTGTTTCGGTTTGAATTCGGACAGCTGTTGCAGGACGCGCAGCTGCTTTTTTTTGTTGGCAACATTTTCCTTGTGGGGCCTCAAAGGGGCGCGCGTCATTTGCAAAAACGAAAAACCTTCGTTCGACTACTCTCACGTCGTTCTCACCTTCACCCAACACCCAGTTCACAACTCGCAAGGCGCCCCAGAGTTTGGCGTTCACTCCTCTTCCCCAAACATGCCCAGCCCAAACTCGCGGGAGAGCCGTTCGGCGACTGCGAGGCTCGCCTCCCGTCTCCGGGTGGCGCGGCTCCAGTTGGGGTCCTCTTTGCGCAGCTCTTCGGCTGCCATGTCGTGCCCGATGGCGAGCACGAGGTGCACGGAGCGTCGTTGTGTCGCGACGACGGCGTCGTGCTCAGGTATTGTCGTGTTCTCTTTGTTTGCGCCGTTGCCGTCGAGCGCTTCGCTCCGATCGCCACTGCCTTCTTCCTGTTCTTGCTGCACGTCTGACGAGCACGACGCCTCGTGGTTGCAGCTGCCTGTCCGTTGCGATGCGCACTTTTTCGCAGCCTCCCATTTGCGTTCCTCCTCCTCCCGTTGGGTGGCGAAGGAGTGCTGAATGGCTTTGCTCACGTCGCTTTCTTCGTCGTCAGCGTTCTCTTCGTTGTCGGTGACGACGCGCCGGTTGGGTCCGCGTCTGCGCTTGACACGGCAGGCGAGCGAAGCACTGTCCCCTTCCTCGGCATCGTCGTCCTCGTCGCTTGTCCGCGCCTCCACATGCGACGCTTTCCGCTTCTGAGCTGGTGCAGCATCACCGGTTCGGCCCTGGCGTTGGTCCTCTTCGGCTGACGTCACCGAGGCCTCCGTAGCGCAGTGGACTTCGACGGCGTATTTGTCCGGATCGTCGCACATGGCATCCGGTTTTGCGCCACTTCTGCGCGTGCGACGGCTGACGCTGTCCTTGCCGGCGTCGTCTTCGTACCTGACGATTAGACCTCTTAACTCATCCTCTTCGTCGTCCTCGTAGGAGGGGTCGTCTTCCTCATCGTCTTCTTCCCCAGAGCTTTCGTTGACCGGCGCAAACAAAGAGAGCAATGCCTTCTTTGCGCGTTCGCCAAGCACCCGCTGCAGTTTCTTCTGCTTTTGCGGCGATCCATCGATCTCGTGCTCGTCAAGAAACTGCCGGTAAATCCTCCCCCAGAGGTGACGAAAGCGGGCCGGCAGTTCGGGCAACCGGGCCGTCGGGCTGTCGGTCCTCAGCGCGTGTTCGGCCGCTTCGATCTCCTTGACGAAGAAGCGGGCGTTTTCAACTGTGGCGACGTAAAACCCGTCCCATGCCTGCTCGCAGGATGCCGTGGGTATGTGTTCAGAAAGCTGGTCGTCGATCCAGTCGTAGAGGTACGGCAAGAAGTTGTTTGCCCAGAAGGCGAGGTGCACCTTTCGCAGGCACGTCTTTCCAGTCGCGAAGCGACCGAAGAACGTGAGGCTGACATCCGGTCCCGCGCAAGGAACCTCGTACTTTTGTTTCTGCTCCCAAGCGACGCTCTGGTTTCCGAAGCGCACTCCTTTGGAATCCAGAAACCGTGTGCCCTCCCGTCGGTCAATGGTTGCCATGTCAAAGCCCCACTGGCAGGTCTGCTCGCGTCGGTTGCAGACCGCGCATTTGCCGTTGTACGAACGGAGCAGATCCTTGTCTTCGGACGAATGCAACGGACGCATCTGGATCAGGGACGCACTTCGCAGGAGTCGCACAAAGTTTGGGTTCCACGCGACCGTCTCGGCCGCCGCGCTCAAGTACTTGAGCTTGCTTTGCAGATTGCGCAACGCCTCGTTCCAGCGGTGGCTCTCGCACGCTTTGTGATCCTGGTCGAAGGCCATGTTGCGACAGATCGCCTCTGCCGCCTCGAGCACGAGCCGCATCTGCTCGACGGCCGTGGGATCGGGTTCGTCGGGCAGAACGGCAGGGTACGACGCAGCGTTCTCTTTGGCCCACTCTTCATGCAACCGCCTTTGTTCCCGTAGCTCATCGACCACGAAGTCAAAAGGGAGGTTCAACGCCTCATCTTCGTTCTCGTCGTCATCCACATCGATGACCTCGTCCTCCGATTCCACTTCCACTCCGTCTTCAATCTCTGCGACCTCTGGCTGCGCGTGTGCGTCGGACGACATGGTTCGTGTGAACTCGTGAATTTTGTTGGCAAGAAAAAGACGAATGTGCACCTACGCGCTCTTCCTACCTCCGTTCTCGGGTCGGTTCACATGCCGCAAGGCGGAACGCACACACACGCACGCACGCACGCACCGACACACACACGCACGCATGTTTTTTTTTTTTGGGGGAGAAAGGGGGTGAGGGGGGGGGGGGGGTTGTGCCGCCGCCGCCGCTGCTTCGTCGCCCTGCGCGCGCGAGGCGCAGCTCATGGGTTGGCTGCCTCCTCTTCCTCCTCCTTCTCCTCCTCGTTGTCTTCGTCAGCCCCGTCGTTTCCAGAGACGACAGCTCCAGCAGCAACCGACGCTGCCTCCCCTTCATCCTTCTCCTCCTCCTTCTCCTCCTCCTCCTCCTCCTCCTTCTCCTCCTCCCCGCGCTTCCGTTTGGCGGACGTCTTCTGTTCTTCAAACTCCGCTTTGGCCTTGGCGGTCCACTCGGCCCTGGCCTCGTCCGACGCCTCACGCCAACGGCGCCCCGCTTCCTTGACGGCTTCGATTTGCAAGTTTGGCTGCTTGCCACTCAATGTCTCGCGGCGTTCCTCTTCGGTCATGGCCTTCAGCTCGGCCTCCCGGGCGGCAATGAGCTCCTCCTTCACGGGGCGCGTGAAGAGAATGAATCCGTTGCGAAACGTGGGCGCATCCGGGTCTTTGTCCCGCTTGACCTTCTTGGCCGTTCCGTTCTTCTTTTTGTTGCCTTTTGCGTCGGCTTGGTTGTCGTCCGTCAGAAGAACGTTGGAAGGCGCGCCGCGCGACGACGGAAAGTCAAGCGCGTAGCCGTCGCTGAGCGGTGGCCCTTCTTCAAGAAGGCACCGTTGCTCAGCGCGGAACCCAGAGACGGCTGCATCCAACGCTTTTCCGATGGCTTCCTGCTGTTCCTCGTTGCAGATCATGTACACGGCGCGACGGTACGTCGCTGCGACTACTTCGTGGTACTCGCTGTGGCGCTCGACGCGCGCAGCCTTCTGCATGCGAAGCTTGCCGCTCATGGCGTAAAAGTCCTTGGGGTTGATGGGCTGCACGACGATGGCGGTGCTGGCACGTTTTTCCGCCGCCGGGGACGGCTTCTGTTTCTTCTTCTTCTTCTCCTTCTTCTTCTGGGCGATCACGGGCCCGGGTGCGGAATCGGGTTCGGGGTCGGACTCGGACCCGGACTCGGACCCGGACATGGGGCCGTCGGGGGTGACGTCCGAGTTGTTCTCCTCATCTTCTTCCTCCACGGGAGGAGCCTTGTTCTTCTTGCGTTTGCCGTTTGTCGGCTCTGAAGACGGTTTCTTCTTGTCCTTCTCGGCGGGCGGCGGCGGCGGCGGCGGCGGCGGCTTCTCCTTCGTTTGTCTGGCAACCCTTTTGACGGGCGGGCGACGGCGCTCCTCCACGCCCTCGTCGCCCGAGGTGTCGGGTTCCTCAAACAACGACGCGGGGGCTGCGCGCTTCTTCTCGGCTGCAGCCTTTGCTGCTGCCTTCGCTGCGGCGGATGGCATGGCTGAGGTGCGGGGTGTATCTGTTTTCCCCTCC
>Ga0315315_10005084_pt1 | contig 12142 bp, 5 predicted proteins | sample M140m3416metaG_FD_203699 | JGI IMG/M metagenome (GOLD analysis project Ga0315315, IMG submission 203699) | Ammonia-oxidizing marine archaeal communities from Monterey Bay, California, United States - M1 40m 3416 | ecosystem: Environmental > Aquatic > Marine > Intertidal zone | place: USA...
CCTCCCCCCCCCCCCCTCTGGTTCTTGCCATCCTTGGTCTCTCGCCCACCCTTTCCTCGTGACGAAAAATGTACAACTACGCCGACGCAAAACCGCCCCACTCCTCTTCAGCCGTCCATAAGCTGGAGCTCAACAATCTTCACTCCCTCAAATCCCACGGTGGGGTCGACCGGGCCCTGCTGTCCTTCGACATCCATGCGGATCTCCGCCCGGCCTTCCACTGGAACATCAAGCAGCTGTTCGTGTACGTTGTGGCCGTGTACAAGACTGACGCCAACCCCCTCAACCAGATCGTCCTCTGGGACGAGATCGTCACAGCCGAAGGTCCCGAAAAGGACAAGATCATAAAGCAGGACAACGTCTTCGTCAAGTATGCGTTCGTTGACCAGGCCGACGGGCTCAGGGGGAAGGACGTCGAGCTCCAGCTACACTGGGACCACATGCCCATCACCGGGGGACTTCATCAGGACCAGCAGAGTGCCGACAGCGTCGACAGCTTCACCCTCCCTGCCGAGTATCAATAGATTGGAGAGGTAGATGTACTGTATTAACAATAATCTTGCGAATGAAGTGAAGAGGGAAGGCTGTCCTCTTATTCCTTCTCTGTGAATGACTGCACGTCTATGCATTGATCACTTGTGTAGCTAAAGTATTATTGATAAAGGTGCGCATCCCACCCAAAAGCTTTTCCTAGTTTGCGTACGTGGAATCGCGCTATAGCTGCCTCCACATCTATCCACATCTATATGGATGTCAATTATTTATATCTTCTCCCCTCTCTTCTAATTAACTGCTTCTTCCACATCTATATGGATGTCAATTATTTATATCTTCTCCCCTCTCTTCCAATTAACTGCTCCTGCTCTTGGCCTCCTACTTCTTGAACTGCCCCTGGAACAGCAGCCTAGGCAGGTATGAAGACGACCGGCTGTCCCGGGCCCCGTCGACGGCGTTGTACGCCATTAGGGCCGCCCTGGCCAGGTTGGGGTTGTAGTGTATTCCGCTTGCTGCCTCCCCGTCCCCATTAGCGCCGGTCATGGCGTCGGGCTTGACGACAACATCGTCCAGCCACTGTTTCAGTCCCATCCGCAGTTCGTCGGGGTTTCTGCCCAGGCCTCCGATTAGGCGCTTCGAGCAGGCCTCCTCAAGGAGCTCGTCGGCGACGGTGTCCAGATCAACCTTCTGGTTGACAAGGAACTCGTCGGCGGCCGCTACCTTTTGCAGGTGGTTGATGACGCTACCCCGAACGAGGAAGAGGGGAAGGAAGCTGGACGGGGGAGACTCGGCCTCGATAACGTTTGCCAGCCCTCTCATGAGAGGCTTGGGCATGTCAACCAGTTGCAGCTCCTTCTTACTCGGTGTCTCGCGAGTATAGACGTGGTCTTTTAGGGCTTCCAACACCATTGAGCCTCCCTTCAACCCATCGACGCCTTGTGCGGCGAGCATGGTGCCACCCGTGGCAGACAGTCGGTCCATTTTCTCCAGGAGCCGCCTCGTTTTGGCCCCACCGAAGGGGTTCATCTTGGACAAGGTCGGTGCAACCCTTGCTGACCTCTCCAAATCTAGCATTGTCTTGACGACCGAGTGCGTCCGCTGCCGCGAGATTTTCTCCCACCGAGTTTCCTCCACACCGGCTCGGGGCGGGGTCTTGAAAGAGCTAGGCATCATCCCGGGGTTGAACATGATGGCGTAGGGAAGGAAGTTCGGGGCGAAGAACATCATAAAAAGAAGGCTGCCCACCTTGCCACGGTCGTCCTTCCCCTTCTGGAGGAAGTCATAATCTCTGTATGTGATGCCCCCCGTCGTGGGGGTGCGCTTGGCTAACCCTATGCTCTCAGCGTAAAGCTTCTGCTTGGATCGGATGTGGTTACACTCTTTATGATTGGAGTACATCTCTACCGTCCCATCCTTCATCCGCACCAACTGGTCCTTCACGAATCCGACGAGTGCGGTGACAGGGTTTCCCCCACCTTCTTCCCCTGCGCCCCCAGCGTCCCCTGCGCCCCCTGCCGATGCCAATCTGGGCGCAGGGGGGGTGGCAACCGACGCAGTGGTGGAGACCGACGAAGCAAGTGTGGCAGTTGCAGCGCTGGATGATGCCGCCATCACCAGAGCGACACTATGAGAAAGTAATAGAAAAATTGCTGCCGTCGCTAATGGCCGCCTCTTGAAGGGGTGGCTCGCCGGCATCGTGGATCGGCGCTTCAGCATCATCGGTGAAAGTGAAGATACTCCCTACTGTAGTATGAGCTGACTGCTCAGACAACGCTAGAGCTCCTCCAGCTTGAAAATTTATTTATTTACGAGAGTACGAGAGGGTATTTATTTATTGTGAGGTAGGAAAGTGAGTCTGGTTGACGGCCAGACGATACATATCCGGGTACTTATTCCCTTCTTCGCTGTTTTTCGTAAGATATTGAGTTAGTGTGTTCGTTCGGATAAATCATTGTTGCTCATTATACTAGCTAGAGTACTATGAGGAGTAGAGTACGACGTAGTATGCATATTATATTTTATTATTTTATTTTATATTAGTCAGCCAAACAGTACTGCCGTGCTCATCGAAATGGTATGATTGGATCGTCTTGTTAAATATAGTTAGCGTTCATCTATTTATGGCTACTTTGTCGAGCTCCTTCCATGTCTAGTGTTCCCAAGGTTCATGCACTTGTCGAGATGGCTAGCAAATCGGAGAGCGCTCACGAGCTTACCGCACACTTCACATTTCGCCAAAGTCTTGGGCTCTTTAGGAGGAAGGTTGCCCCAGATATCCACCCACCCCTTCGCTGTGGGCTGCTCAGATTCTGCTTGGGTAGTCGTCGCGACCTCCCCATTGCCATTGTCTGTTGACAGCGATGAAGATTCGACGATTCCGGCTATATGGACGTCTGACTTTGCTCCAGAGCTCGACACGGAATCCAATCTGGATCGCTTTGCGTTGTCGGCATTGTTCCTGACCCTGCTCGGGAGATCGTCAGCCTCGGACGGAACTAGCGAGGACGAACGCCTCTTGCCAGCCTTAGTGGAGTACGCATCGTTGATCTTGTCATCCAGCCCCAGCGGTCCCGATGGCTCCATAATGGTCGAAAGGGGCACAACGCCCGTTTTTGCCATCCGGTGCGCATCCCATGCGATTTCAATGCATATCTGAGAGACAAGGTCGGTCTCGATAGCCTCAGCGACCGACAGCTCCAGCGGTGTCACGGATGAGGACGTCGTTGCCTTGTCGTCTTGCGAAGCTGTGGCTGTGGCAATAGCTGCCGTCCCGTCGCTTGCTTTGCTAGAAATTAGAGGAACGACCTCCCATCCACTATTGTCGCCCTTCTGAGTCATATCTGGGTCGATCAGAGGGTTACTTTGGGGCAGAGGTTGGTGCGATCGGGTGGAAAGCTCAACTTGGGATATCAATGCAAGTCACTGTCCCGGCAGACAATGTCTGCATCCATTATTGTGCACTCATACTGGCTGGAGTACATACGAGCTGGAACGGATACTACTCTAGTACCACTATAGTAGTACTAGCTAGGAGTCTATAGTATGCATAACAGAGTACGAGCTCGTAATAATACTATATTCATGCATACTATGCATACTACGTACGGAGTCGCCAGTCTCAGTCTCAGGATCTCAGAACTCACAGTCAGTAAATCTCGATCCCATCTTTCTTCTCGCCCTCAGCGCCCGCTTCGAGGCACTCGGCTCCAAGCTTGCTCACGGCATACAAATACGACCAGTCCTTTAAGACAATCGCTATGTTCGCTGGACAAACTGTCGCGCGACATTGTCGGCTAATCTATGAAATGTCAGCTCGTCCACGTGGGCTGCACATAATGTCCTCATGCCACCTGCTGGCTGTCGCACCTGCAACCCTGCCGCCATCCTCTTCCAATATTCATAAATCAGCCTGCAAGTCGTGCGGCGTCGTGACCTCTCAACGATGTTTTTCGGAAATTCCACGGGGAGGGGCTGAGCTCCTCTCGGCCAAGTCCGCCGATGGAAGGAGAAAAATCGTTTTAGATGCATCAATGCCTACAGGCTTCGATGTTATGGGGATGCTCGACCACGCGAAGGACTTTGTTGACGATAACGACGAGACGAATTCCAAGTCAGACATACTTCATATGAATGGATCCATCCTAGCATTCCCGCACTCATGCTTCCTCTGGAAAGTTGACAGTCCAAGGGAGGTGACACTGGAAACTTTAAGCCTGGTGGTGCTCCGTGATCCGAAAGTAGAGTTCCTTTTCATCGGCTGCAACAGCCCTTTGCCCCCCCGGGAGCTAAATCGAATCAAGAAGGCTATGAAAGAGAGAGGGGTCGTGGTGGATCAAATGGATTTGGTGAGTACTTTTCTGGGCTAATCACACTTCTACTGTTTGAGAAACTTTCCTACGGGCACAAATCATATCACATTTCTTTCGCCGCGCTTCCATCATTATCCTCTAACAATACCCTTCTCCTCTCGCTATGGACTCGCCTTCTTGAATTATTAGACAAATGCAATGGGTACATTTAATATATTGAATGGAGAGGATAGAAGGGTGGCAGCCGCTTTAGTCCTGGACAGGACGTAGAGACTGAGCAGTCGTTCAGGCTAATCTCGTACGCAACGTCCAAGATAGCAAGTCGCTGCAACACAGTGTCGTACTTCTTAGATTAAATTTATCAGTATAAATTAGCGCGTGCACGAAAGTAATAAACTTTAACCCCTATAGTTATTTTGAACGTCCATCCCCTGAGCCTTCGATCTTCAGGCGATAATGCCTTCATCTCGTCTATTACCTCTGGAATGATTGTCAAGGAGCCTTACGGTGTCTCCTTCTGCGACAGATACTCCGGCGACGCCATACAGTCTGAGGTCGTCATTGACTTGTCCCACAGCTGGAAGCCGAAAGCGCCTATGAAATGTTTGATAGGCTTCATCGTACAATTCATTAGGCATGGGAAAGGAATTCCTCGTTTTGCCCAAAACCAACTTGAGGAAGGCAGATACAAGGTAAGACAAGCCCGCGTAACAATCGAAGAAAATAACGTTCATTGATATAAAGAGAAGAACCAGCAGTCCGAGAGGGGCATTACCCATTGAACCTGTCGGTGGAGAGTCCTGACTTGATAATACTTCATTCCTCTCTGCAATTAGCCAATCCATAGCATTTGCTAGGATCTGGGCTCCAGCGTCGTATACGTAATGCGGGTAGTGGATACCGTCGAAGCTTTCGTGCACCACCTCCTGGGTGAAGGCTTGGCCGTCTAGAACAAATGAGGCTGCCATCTCAACCCCAAATTGGCTATAAATTCTCCTCATTTCTTCAATTCCCTCCTCGCTCATTTGATTCCTTTTCTCCTTGCTGCTCAGTGCCTTCGTGTTGACCGTCGTCGGGGTAACCCAGATCACGGGCATTAATTGCTTTTTGAGCTGCAAAAGTTCGGACGTGAGCTTCTTTACCGTCATTTTGTGCGACTCTTGATCCTCGTCGGTCGCATAAACGTGAAGGCGGTCCCAAGCGCCTCCCCCCACCACAACGAGATCTGGCCTGACTCCTGACTTAGATTCCAAATGATATTGCTTCAGCTTGTCTGCTTGGTCTACAGCCAAAGGAGCCCATTTGTATTCAAGCCTGGTTTCTTGCACAGTAAATCTCTCGTCGGTGTGCATTAGTGCAGCCCCATCGAATGCCCCACAATCATTATTTCCCAAGGATCGGCACACTGCGTAAAATGTTTCTCGTACCATTGTGTCCCCAATAAATACGAGGTGGCGACGTGCAGTCTTTTTCAAGAGTTCTTGGTCTCCCCTTCGATGAAAGTTACATTTCGTGGATATTTTCCACGCCCACTGCTGCACCTGTTCCTCTTCGCAGCTAGACATTGATTCGTGAAAATTTGCTGTCTCGTATTCCCGTGCCATGACACCACGAGAATATAGAGAACAAGGGTTGATGTGCAGCCAGGTGCCATCATTGGCGAAGTCGGCGCATGAAGAGGGAAGTGGGCGCGATTGACTGTTTGCGCCTGTTAAAGCAGCAACGTGCAGAGCCAGGCCGAGGAGAAATATCATTAGGGTCCCAATAATTGAGGGACTTGCCCTTACAATCGGTGTATCACCCACTCCAGCTCTGACTCCCAGCCCCCGTCGGTAGACATTCCAAGTCAAGTCCATAACGATTTGATTTATCACGACACCCAAAACGACTGCTACGGTTGCGATTGTTCCGAGAGTTACCATTCCTAGGACCCGAAGGAGCAGCGCAACGAGATAGGCAAAGAGAATTGCGCTACCTAGCACGACGACATTCATCACGCTCTTCCCTCCGTCATTGGAGTGTATCATCATTGCCGTCAAGATGTCTGTTATCGTCTTGAGGATCTTTGACGCGTACAGAAGAACAATAGCGGCAAGGACAGCGTTGCATTTCGGATAACCGGGGATGAGGACCAGCACTGATGACCCATCGTTCGACAAAAGTAGGTGGTGATGGAGAAGATATATCTCCAAGGAATATCGACCAATACTCTTGAATAACCCCAGAGCGTGTTCCCTCATGGTAAGATTAATGTTGCGCAGGTACAGATAACAGAGGACGGGAAGAAAGCCAAAGTATGGGTGGGAGGCATCAAAGGAATACTTCGGCGCATTCAGCGGTCCCTTGATCCAAAACCAAAGGGCCGACATCAAGGCAACCGCCGTCAATCCCTTGGCTATTGATTCAGCGATACCACCGAGCGCCTCGAGCTTCCGCAGCATCAAGCTCGTTATCGGGTGGTTTACGGCAAAGCACATTCCCATCAATGCCGCCCAATGGTGCAGGTGCGAGTGGTAGTACCACTCAAACATGGGTCCATTGGGAGCTTCCAGCAGACCAACTGGCACACTTGAAAAGAAGGGGGCATGCAGCAGACGGAATAAACCGAGATGGCAGTCCCATATCAGAAAGACGGTAGCTGCCAAACTCAGGATCTTTTTTCTCGTTCCAAATTTGCTGTAGTTCCAATCCTGGCGAATGGCCAGAGCGCCGTACACGAGAAGGAAGCTATAAGAATGCAAAGGACAAATCTGATAGAGAATGTAACGATTCCCGAGGGTGAGGCACAGAAACGCAACACCGAGATTGATCCGAAAGAGTATCCAAAGGACGCGGACGATGGAATAATCTTGCTTGGCGTAGAAATAAGTTGTGTGGTTGAAGCCCGTCATGAATATGAAGGAGGTGATGAAGAGGCGACCAAGGTTCCGGTATATATTGATATCACCAGCAGCAATGTCGCTTTGCCCATTGAGTGATCGTTCCCCATCGACATCAGCCGAAGACATGTTTTGGGTGGCGTTGGCCATTTCGTACGCTAGAAATGCCGCCGACATCCAACCTTTCCATTCGAGAGACTGAGAATAGTTCAGGACGTCGTTCATAGGCTCGACAGAGACGGTCCCTCTAGAACCGCCGAAAATTCCGTTCTCTTTCCTATAGGATCTGTCCGTCTTACTTGTATCGGTGTCCATAAGGATCTCGTCCAGTTTCATGTCGACCGAGTGCGCCGTCGCAGCGGAGGCAAGGCTTTTGGCTGCCGATGTCGCGCGGCTCTGCCCTCCCACGCTCTGAGACGAATTCGCTCCCTCGTAGAGCCCCGTGAGCATGGATTTGTGCTCTTCGCTCCTGATGCTGGCCCTGCTCCCCGTGTCAAAGTCTTTCTCCTCCTGGAGGAAGATTGTCTCGCCTGAACTGGCCGATTCCCTGAAGCTGCCGCTGGCCTCAGAGGATCTCCGGCCGCCGGTGCCTACGCTCCGGTGGGACGCCCGCGATGCGCCCGTGGCGACCGTGGTATCCCCTCGGAAGGACACCGACTTGCCGCCATCGATCAATGCCGCCGGTCCCCCGTCATTGCGCTCCAGGGTGAAGCAGGCCGCAACGAAGACGAGCGCAATAGCGAACACCATAAAGTCGGCGTCGAACGCGGTCCGGTCCCCGTGAGGGAAGGGAGGGTGCCGCTCCAGCAGGTAGATGGCAAGCAGCAGAAGGCCGAACAGGGAGGCGTGGTAGGCGAAGGCAAATATGGAGATGAAGTTGGTCTCCAGCGGGTGGACGGCCGGCCGGTGGCCGTGCACCTGGGAGGCCTGCACCCGCCTGGTGAGGTGGACGGCGTGAGTGATGGCGCGGAAGTCCTCGAGCAGCCACGTCCTGGCTGCCATGGCCACAGTGGCCAAGATGACGGAGCCAAACAGGAGGAGCATGGCGACGGTCGAGGCCCCGAGGGTCTCCTCCGCGGGGGAGGGGCCACCGGACATGGCGACGAGCTCGCGGCTGGGATCCCCCCCGAGAGAAATAAAAATTATGAGATGAGATGATGAGTTCGCGCCGAGAGGTCATCTCTGATTCTCCGATGTACTACTAGCTAGTAGATTGGGGGGTCATTATGATGAAATACTCGTAAGAATGTACTAATATGTAAGATAGCTACTACCCTATTAGCTAGTATGCATCCTACTTAGTATGTGCATATGCAGTATGTATAGTACTCTCGTACTCCTGCTACCCTAGTACGAGCTATACATAATTTACTAGTGGGAATTCTTAGTGGCGCTATAATAATTTTAGTGGATAAGGTGTAATACATTTTTGAAGAACCTCTCCCTAAGTAACCCGCATTCGGCATGATTCAGGACATCATGCTCCATCATCATGTATGTTGTATCATTCCGATCATGCCCTGTAGTATGCCGTGGACGATAGATTTTGTATGATACGATCATATTTTTTTGTGTGTGTGCGCTCCCGTCTCCCGTGAGATTGTTTCATTGCCATTATATTACATGTAAAAACCAATCCACCAGTACCTGCAACGGAGCAACACACCATCGTCGTGGCCTTGCCGAGCTTGCGGTGTCAGACAAGAGTATCCGGGCCCCAGTCGGTGGAATATGCGGCAGCAGCTAGCCTGCACAGGCGAGCCGGGAGATGGCACCGAGCCGCGGTCAGAGCGCTTCCCGCTCCATGGGCAGAGCTCGTGCCCTCCCGGTCCCGCCGACAGCGGCGATCCCGCCGACGCTGGTGTCGGGACAAAGGAGCAGATCGAGATGCTAGGTTCCTGTCCCGAGGACCCGTCGGCGATGGGGAGTCTGCCTCCGGAGCCTTGCGCTTTCGCAAAGCGGCGGCGGAGGATAAACATGCTCGTCGGGGCCGCCCTCGGCGCCCTCCTCTCCCTCACCCTGCTAGGAGCCTACGCGAGCGCCCCGTACGTTTTGCAGCTCTTGGGGGGATCTGCCTGCGGAGGTGGGGGTTCGTGCTGGGCCCGCTGCAGCCCGTTCGCATCGTTCAAGGGGTTGTGGAGACCGAATGGGCTGCGGTGGGGACGCGCGGACCCCTCTTACTCATGGAGGCGCCTAGCCGATCTGGGGGCTGTTGGCCTCGACGGCTCCCAGGGGGGGGCGTCGGACTATCGGTACGACGAGGACTCAGCGACTGCGGGGCCGGTGCCCGCGGAAGCGGATCGACAGGGGCGCCGCAAGCTCCAATCGTTCTCGTATGCCGGGGGCATATCGTCGTCAACTTCCTCCGATTCGGAGGATGGAAAGGCCGACAAGCCCGGACCGAAGCTCGTCATTGCAGGCAGGATGACTGTTGAGAGCGGTCAGTGCAATGTGGCTGAGATGAATCTCGAGAACAATGACTGGAGCACCAAACAGCGTATCCAGCTCAGCCTGTACAACTCCTACTCGGGCGGCGAGGTCTACTCGATGCTCCCCAATCACACCTTCCCGATAGGAGTCGGGGGCGGCGAGGGAACAATCGGATCAGGAATCGGGAGCGGGGGTGGCGCAGGAATGTTTGGAGTGAAGAAAGGAAATATCGAACGGAAGAAGGCCGGACATGAGCTCATCCTCGTGGGCGCTTTCGACACAACGTATCGAAACAGCCAGGTGACTTACTGCTCTGTCGGTAGGTGGGATGGCGAGGAGCTTTCCAAGGTCGGGGAGGGCCTGTGTAACTCAGCCCTCTCCAGAGGGATGAAGATTACGACCGCCGCCATGGCGGGACCGCAGGATGTCTTCGTCGCGGGTTCTTTTGAAACGCAAGTATGGAACGGAGACAGCCACGAATTTGTCAAGATCTACAACATTGCTCACTATAACGCCGCCGAGCAGGTGTGGATGCCGCTCCCCGTTGGGCAGCTCACCTGCTCGTGGTGCACCGTTACGGTACTGTCGCTCGCCTGGGATACCAAGAGGCAGCAGCTCCATGTCGCTGGGAAGTTTAACGCGATCGATGGGCACAATATACCCGCAGGACTAGCCATTTACGATAGGGGAAGTGGACACCTGGTCGCTCATCCTGGAGGGGGGCTGGCCATGAAGAACGTCACCCAGGACGGAGTAGCAACGTCCCTGCAGCTCGACGAAGAGAGAGGTGTCCTATATATGATGGGATCTTTCGATCGACTTAGGGGTGAGATGTGCGCTGGTTTGGCTGCATTTGAAATCGAGACGAACCACTGGACTTGTCTCGCAGATGCTGCTCACTCGGTCCTCCCTAGCGGCGGCGGAAATATGCTCTTAACGCCTTTTGGACTCATGGTGGCTGGAAAGGTTACCGAGAGCACAACATGGCCAGACCTCGATCGTCCATACACCATTGCTCTCCTCAAGACCACTCTAAAGGAGAATGTTGACGAAGACGACGGAACGGAGTCCTCCAAGGATGACAAGAGTGATAACGATGTCGATGGCGGTGATGAAGACGACAAGAGCGAACATAATGATGACACCATACATATGATGACAAGGGACACAAATAGTACTGGCCCGCTGCATGACTTCGAGTGGTCGTGGCTTCCTGGCTATGATGGATGGATGGAACCAATCCACACGCTTGCAAATGGTTTCGGCGACCACGAAGGTGTTGTGTTCATTGGGGGAGATAATCTCGTCGCCAAGTGGTATTATGAAACCAAGACGAAGACCGTCTCGGGCACCAGTAACACAGGCTCGCACCACTCCGCGAACGGAAGAGATCTGGCCTCCACAAGCCAAACAACGACGACGGTTAGCACACCAGTAACCGTGGACCTATCAGAAGGTCGTGTAACGGGGGTTATCATGGCCATCGCACAATTAAATCCTCCCGATATGAATGGTCTCGATTATTTGACAAAACGATCATCAGTCGTGGGTCTCACCATTGTCGTTTACTGTGTTGCACTCGGAGCTGTCTTTGGTATGCTGTTGATGCTCCTTTGCAATGATAACGTGAACTCGACCATTACTTCATACTTTTTCGGGAGGGATGCCAATATGAAAGGAATTTCTCTCGACACTTTGACGTATAGCGCGGTGGAGAACACCAACGTTGCGGAGGCGTATCAGAGAGCAATGCGAACCCGATTCGTGAATCATCCACACTTACTGACTCTCGTCGATCCGCAAGAGATCATACTCCATAGAATCATTGGTGAGGGCACCTTTGGCCGAGTATGGAGCGCACGGTGGAGAAGCTCTGGCGTCGCCGTCAAGGAGTTTGTCTTCGCCCAGGCTGCCGTCGCCGGAAAGTCGCAGCAACAGAACGAGATCATCGAGGAGATCATCGGAGAGGCAGGAATGATGGCCATCTTGCGACATCCCAACGTGCTTCAATTATTCGGCTGTTCACTGACTGCTCAAGCCATTTGGATTGTCAGCGACCTTTGCTCTTTGGGCAGTCTCAGACAACTATTAGACGATCCGGAACGAAAGCTCTCCACTAGGATGCGGCTGGGCCTAGCACTGCAGGTCGCAGAGGGCATGGACTACCTGCACACTCAGGATCCACCCATCATTCATCGTGATCTTAAGAGCCATAACATTCTTTGCCACGAAACATTTGAAAATATCGATACCGGTAAGAGCCAGGTGAGGAATAAATCCAAGAAGAGCTCGTCGAGGAGCAAAAGCAGGTCAGATGGGAAACAGAACAGCAACCATCCAGGCAATGGGCAGACCGCGCCAAAGATTTCTCCAGGAAGTGTCAAGATGAAGTCAGTATCAACCATCAATGCCAAGATTGGAGATTGGGGATCTGCCCGGGCCACCCTCGCCGGATCTAGAACTATGACACACGGGGTCGGCACCGCCTGTTGGTTGGCTCCGGAGGTCATCACTCACGCCCGATCGTCA
>Ga0315315_10005086_pt1 | contig 12138 bp, 14 predicted proteins | sample M140m3416metaG_FD_203699 | JGI IMG/M metagenome (GOLD analysis project Ga0315315, IMG submission 203699) | Ammonia-oxidizing marine archaeal communities from Monterey Bay, California, United States - M1 40m 3416 | ecosystem: Environmental > Aquatic > Marine > Intertidal zone | place: USA...
TTTCTTCAACGTCTTCCTGAGTAGTCATAATAGTTTGTCTAATTAGTTGGTCCTTCATATCGAATTCCATACGTGTTACTTCTGGTTCTGGTAATTCTATTATTGGTAATTCTTTTGCTTCTTGAATGTCAGCTTGCAAAATGAACCACATACTGATAATTGTCGCCATACCAGCACCTATCCCTAATAAGGTTTTTATAGAAACCTTAAATGATGTATCTTCGTTTAGTTCTTTATCACTCATTGTTTTGTTATTTTAAAAATATGTAATTAGCACCCACTTTAAAGTCATGCCATTCTCTATTCCAGTATTTGGTATAGTTTCCTTCTAAAAATATCCCAAAACTTTTAGTCAGCCTCCAACCAAATATTAATCCACCACCATAATCTACCCAGTTTTTATTTTCGTTAAAACGATGATAAGAGTAGTCTTGTTTTAAATCTAAATGGTAAGGTAATACGTTTATCCAGGAGTGTACCCAGAAGTCTTTTGTGTAGTGATAAAAATCAGCCCCTAAAATTAATGAGTGGCACCACTGAGACGGTATTTCGTCTCGTTTTTCTCTACTATAATCAGATATTACTGTAGGAATTACAGTATTTTCAAAAACCGCACTACTTGTAGCAACTAATTCACCGTTAGGGTCATAATAATTTCCGTCACTAGGGTTGAACGTATAACCCTCTTCTTGTGCTAAATAAGTGTAATCACTGTACCCATTTTGAATTAACCATTCTTCTACTGGGTCATAACCATAAGGGTCAGATATCCTCTGCACCAATCCTAGATTAAACGATAACTTATTAGTTAAATTATACCTATACCTTTGGGAAGACTCAAAGTAAGTAATATCGGTAAAATTATTTTCTAAATATTCTACTTTAGCCAACCAATGTTTATCTACATATCTTAAAAAATAATGTTGGTTTAAATAATTTTCACCTAATAATCTTCTATAGTCAACTTCTGCCAGATATTCAAATCCTTTTATTTTACCCACAGTAGATGCGTCACTTAAAGATTTTTCTGTACCATCATAAAATATATTAGCTCTATTTTCATACCCAAATCTAGCTCTTTTTCTAATTCCTACAGCTATAGAGAAATCAAAAGGTGTTTGAGCTTTATCATAAGATAGTTGTCCTTGTGGTGTAATACTATATAAATCACCATCAGATATAGAATTATTACCATTCATTGCCGCGTAAAATGTAGAATACTTAAAAATTTTCTTCACTCCTTGTGAAAATTTAGAAGGTTCTTTTTTTGTTGGTGTTGTGTCTACTTGCCCTAAAACTATTAGTGGGTAAAGTAATAATAATACTAGTAATTTTTTCATTGTTTTATAATTCTTTTAGTTACTATAATTTGGTTTGATTTAACAGTTAAATTGTACAAACCTGTTGTGAGAGATGAAACATTTATTTTACTCTCATTGGTAGAGGTTAATATTAATTTACCCATAACGTCTCTTATTTCTACAATTACATTGCCATTCAAATTATGTTTGATATTGATAGTTTCTTGTGTTGGGTTAGGGTAGACAATTATTTTTCTAGTGTCCTCTGATACCTCATCTAAATTAAGTGGTGTACCGTCTTGACAAAAATTATATTCTGCTTGACAAAATGAATCCCAGGAGTTATCACAACAGTAAGGGTCAACAGATATTACCCAAGCGTAACAAGTGTCGTTTAACCAATATGGTACACCAGGGCCACCAATACAACCAGCATCATATAAACAACTACCATCATCTACATTAGCGGATGAATTGTAATTATACGCGTCTATGTCTGTACATCCCGTAATCATTTCTACACAAGTTCCATTATCTACATTAGCCGAAGGATTGTAGTTAAGCATTGTACTATCTGTACATCCAAAAATTGCAGGTGTGTAACAGTAATCTATACTCCAGTAATCTACCACTGACGAGTCTGCTTCCCAAAATTCTACAAATCCAGCATTGTCACACCCTGGGTTATAAAAACAAGAACCATCATCAGTATTAGCGTTAGGGTTGTAAGAATCCACATGAGCAGTGGAATCAGTACATCCAAAAATTTTAGGTATACAATTGTAACCACCAAAAGGGATACCCGTGTATATGTCTTGTGGGCCATTAAATTTTTTCAATTTATTACCATTAGCCCAAGGGTACGTACCTTCTTCTATTATTATACCATAATCGTTTTTAACTATGACTGAATTTTGAATTGTTTGTATTTGTATTTGAGATGGGTTTTGTTGTGCTAGAGGTATTTCAAAATAAAACATTTCTAGAGGTGTTTGATAAACGTCTACAGTTAAGTCTATTAAAAACGTATCTACAAAAACCCCAGGGTTTAATTTAAAATCCCATAACTGATTTCCTTGTCGTAAACCAATGAATGAATTACCCCAACCATCACCACCATCGTCTTCTAGTATTACTTGGTACTGTACAGGGTTAATATATTCTGGAGAAGTAGCGTTAGGGTCATAGTTAAATGAGGTACTATCCATACACCCGTAAATGTGTAATGTTTGACAACTACCATCATCTACATCAGCTAATGGATTATATTCTTGATACTGTGGGTCCATACAACCAGGTACAACTAATAAACCATTACATAACATAGGCCAAGGTGTTGAGTACGTCCCGTCACTTGAAATGGAACTACCAAAAGCTGGGTTAGTTAACTCAAATATAGTGTCTCCACAAGAAATATTTTCAACCATCACATCACCATCAATTACTCCCCCAGTTGTCGAACCAGCTAGACCATCACCGTAAGAATCTGTAAGTGTAAAAGTTATAAAAGTACTTAAATTAGCTGGTACACAAAAATTTGTATTTAGGGTTGACCCAGCTTGACCAAAGTTATACGTTCCAGGTAATACTTGATATATTGTATCTACAGAAGTACCATTATCCGCGGTTATCAACCATCCCGTTTCACCAGGATAGTTATCTAAAGTTAAAGTTACCTGACACTCAAATTCTGTAAAACCACAGGAGGGTGGTAAAATACAACTACCATCATTATTGTCCGCCCAAGGATTAAAGTTAATGGCTGTACTATCCGTACACCCAAGAACCGCTAAAGTTTGACAACTACCATCATCAAAATCAGCAGTAGGGTCGTACTCTATATAAGCTGGATTAGTACATCCTGGATTATAATAACACTCTCCTATTATCCAGGAATCTTGGGAAGTTACTGGGTTTTGTAACATCCCACCGATAGAGGTCCACGAACCATCAACAGAAAAAGGGCTGTTAGCAATATAAATTAAAGCTACATTGGAGTTACAGTTGGTTGGGAGTGTTATAGCGTCAACCCAATAATCTATCCCAGCTACATTTATTTTATCACCTATAGAAAAAGCTGAAGAGTTAGCGTTATAGAAATTTAAGTTTATCCCAAAGTAATTTTGTGACCAAACTGGATTACAATACGAACCTTCTACACCACCCTCCAACTCAAGTACTGCGTTAGGGTTGTAATTAAATGCTGATGTGTCAGTACAACCAAAAACATAAGAACAACTACCATCGTCTAAATAAGCGTTAGGGTCATAGTTAGTAGCGTTTGTGTCCGTACAACCCATAGGGGGTGGTGGACAAGGTAATATTTGAACTACAGTATCAAACTGAGTAAAATTAAAAGCTGCGTCTAAATTTAAAATTGACCCTTGACACTGATTGGATATTTTAACCCAAACGTCCGTTTGATTAAAGTCTTGCCAACCATCACCAAAAGAATCATATAAACTTACAGTGAAATCACCCGAATCTACATAAACTATAGTTTGAAAATATTCATATGGTTGTGTTGGTTGGTGTGTTAATATGGTGTCCCCATTTCCGTTAATTAAAACCGACGATTCTGACGGAGCATAGAAATCGTATTGTATTTGTAAGTTAAACCAACTATTTTGACCTAAGAGTATAGTTGGTATTAAACACAATAAAAATATTAGTTTTTTCATCCTTTAAATAATTTTTTTTTGCCACCTTCATACACATAGGCGTGACCTTCCTTTATTAATGTTTCGTTTATGTTGATTGGGTTATCTTTACTGTCTAAAATAAATATTTCACCTAATACTCTTCCGTATTTCCCTACACCATATGATTTTAACCTAAAATATCCTGGTTTAGAACTTATTTCCTCCAACAGCTCCTTATTACGGTCTTTAGCGGCTAAACCTTTTTTCTTTTCATCTAAATTCCTAGTTCTAGATTCCCAAGTGTCAATTCCTTTATATCGGATTCTTTTCTTAACCCAAATGTCGAAACCTACGTCAATAAGAGCATCAATGGTATCCCCATCTACTACTCTTTCTAATTTTGCTCTGTAAATGTATTTTTCCATTATTTCTCTAATACTAATTCTCTATACTGTGTTCCCCTACTATTGGTTAAGACTAATATGTCAGCAAATGAAGTAGTTACAGTCCAAATTTCATTACCTATGGTTAACTGGTTACCGTTTAAATTGTACTCAAAGTTAGTGGTATTACACAATGGTTTTTCTTCACACCACTCCCAACCCAATAAAGAACTGTCTTCCAACGTAGAGCTTTCGTTATTACCCCATCTCATTTGAGAAGTGTAACCTTCATCACGAGTCCCATATATGGAATTGAATTTTAAAGTACTATCAATCATTACAGTACCTAAATTAGTAGTGGAGTCTTCTACGTCGGTACATTGGTTAATTTCTCTAAATTTAAAGATTGTTATTTCCCATTCCCCTATTAAATTTTTTTCAGTAGAATCATACACTATAGGTTCGAAATCTTCTTTCTCACAAGAGAATAAAAAAGTCACTATTAAGAACAAATTAAAATATATTAAGAATTTTTTCATTATATAAAAGTTTTACTATAAATAGTTAAGTTTGTATTAAAGGTGTCTCTTTAAACTGTCCTAAAACGCTTGAATTTTTAATGTTATTTACTTAGTTTTATTAAAAATATTTTAAATGAGTAAAGAAAGATTGGGTTCCCTGTTATTCTGGGGGTTTTTTATTGGGATATTCTATCTATGCAGTGTGAGTCAAAAAAATAGTGCTAGTGAGGTTATAAATGTAAAAAATGTAAAAAAAGATACTTGTAAAGTATTTAGGACTGAAGAAATTTTATTATGGACTGATGGCACTTGGGACAGTATACCGTACAAATTTGAGTCTGTAGACTCTAACCACAATGGTTTTCCTGATAATGAGGAGAACGATACAATATTTAATAGGATATTAGAAACTCATAGTGACATAGAAGATTGTAAAAATTTAATCGAGAGGATAGAGGAAAAACTAGACCAACAAGATGCCAACTAACTGGGATAAAAGATATTTAAATTTGGCTCATTACATTTCTAAATGGTCTAGGGACCCTAATAGAAAATGTGGTGCTGTTATAGTAGGACAAGATAACATTGAAAAAGCTATAGGGTATAACGGTTTACCCAATAATGTCGACCTCAACCACACTAATGTTAAAGAAAGATATGAAAAACCACACAAATATATGTGGGTAGAACATGCAGAAAGAAATGCTATTTATACTGCAGGGAGAAATGGCATATCTTTAGATGGTTGTAAAATGTATGTAACATATTTTCCTTGTTGTGATTGTGCAAGGGCTATAATACAATCTGGAATTAAAGAAATTTATTCACCTAAACCTGACTGGTCACACCACAAGTGGGGGGAATCGTGGAAAGTTTCCAAACAAATGTTTAACGAATGTGGTGTAAAAATTAAATTTATAGAAAATGAATAAAGATGTATTTTGGAAAGAGTACCACCAAATTAATAAAGATGAATTACCTTCTTGGGTAGAAGGTTTAAGTCCTATTGAAAGGGACGAAATAAGAAAAAGGGTCAGTCAGTTAACTATGGAGATATCCCATGGTCGTTATTACGATGGTTGGACGTTAGATGGCATGAAACAAGAAAAAGAAAAACTTTCTAGATTATTAAGCGAAAATATCTAACATAGACGGAAGTCTAGGTTCACTCTCATCTTCACAAACTTCTAGTGTTGGGAATATACAATCTTCATCATTTTCCGTATCAAATGGAAAACATCTATTTGTGTACATACCGTTATCACACTTTTTACAACAACTTAAACTTAAAGGTCTGTTAATTTCATCTTCTGATGGGGGAATGGGTGTCGTTGGTGTCGATATTGGTAGTTTTGGTGGGCCTAACATATCCTCAACGTCAATAATTTCTAAATCATCACCAATAGTAATGTCACCAATATCTATATCGTCGTCACCAATATCTATATCATCATCGTCATCACCAGGTCCTGTGATAAAAGCAATTTTAGGTTCAAACTGAAATCCTTTACTTCCTTTGGTTATATCCACTTCTTGTGGAAGTTCTCCGATGTCTCTTTCTCTACCACTAGTTGTTAATGGTCCTTCACCTACAAATGCGTTACCATCATATTGACCAGAAGAACTGGTGTTGGTACCACCTTTTCCAGTAGCACCTCCCTTTTCCAATATAAGTGCTTTCTTATGTAATTTTAAAATTCTATTTTTTTCGTTTTTATCCATTATTTTCTAAATTTTCTAGCACCTCTTAATTTTTTAGGATTTTCATCTAATTCTATTTCTAAATCCCCACCTATATGTATATCCCCAAACAAGTTTAGTAAAGAATCTGGTAATACATCACTAGTTTTTTGTGGGGTATTAAAATCTTTTAAAGTTACAGGGTCATCCATATCTATAGTCACATCAAATGACTCACCATCAATATCCTCAGGCATTTCAGCAAAATCACAAGGTCCTTCATGACATTTACCACAGGAAGAACAGACATTCATTCCCATATCCGTAAACCCACCTATATTACCACCTGTAATATCTACTTCCGAAGGTAAATCTATACCTAATTCCACACCCATAATTTCTTCTCTATGTGATTGTGTAAGTTCACCACCTGACTGCCAAGCCATTGGTGTTTCGTAGGAACCTGATGATGTTGTGGAAGTGGATTCTCGTATAATTTTCCCTTCATTTAAGGCCATTAATTTATTGTATAAAGCATCACTATCTTCGTCTGAAAGTTCCGACTCCAATGCAGAGGCAATATTATCTTTAAATGTTTGTGTTCTAAATTCTTCGGGTATTTCCATACCTGGTTCCCAACCAGATTTAATAGCTTGTGTTAAAAGTTCACCGTCTTTTCCTGAACCAGAAGAACCAAATGACTTTTTAAGTTCTGCCCAAGTTTCCTTATTCATTTCATAACCTTTAGCTTTTAGTAAAGCTTTAGGCCCCGCAGAACCACTTTCAGCGTAAGCTTGTCCAGTTTTATAACCGCCAACACCAACAACTCCCATTGTAGTTAAGTCTTTCATGGTATTAACAAATTTAGGTCCGTATTTTTGTGCTAAAGTTTTATCAGCTAATACTTTTGCTGAATTTTTCTTTACTTGTTGTTGAACGGCAGGTTTAATTGCTTTTTGTATCGCGGGGTCTTTTAAGGAAGCTACTACCGTTTTTTCTGTATTGGTTAAAGTTACTTTTTGTCCTTTAGACATTGATGTGATTTTAGAAGCTAGTTTTTTCATACCGTCCTTACCTAGACTTTTAACTCCAGGTATTTTTTTAACAATAGAGCCTAAACCAGGTAATATACTTAATGCGGCGACCAAGCCACCAGTTGCGTAATCACCTTCTTTAGCGTACACCGTTGCGTCTGCCATACCTACACCAACAGCTAAAAAAGGACAGACTGGACAAACTGGTGTAGCTAACCATAGTCCTATTTCTAAAATAGGTAAATAAACATGTGGGTCAGTAAAATCAATGGATGCTATCCAGTCTACTGCACTATTAAAACCGTTTTTCACCATCTCGGTGGTACCGACACCACCAAAATCAGGTATTAAACCTTCGTTACCTTTTGCCCAATTAATTAAATCAGTGTTTAAAGCTTTATCTACTTTACCAACAGCATTTTTAATGTCTTTTTTGAGTTGTGTTTGGTCACCAGGAGCGTATCCTGATTCACCTCTTAGGTATTTCGCTGTTGTACTATTTCCTTTTTGCCACGCGTCGGGGATTTTTCCTTGATTACCACTAACATAATCTACGGTTTCTTCTGCAGCGTCTGTAATAGCATTCCACGCGTCTTTATACCACTGTTCATTGAGTTGCTGGTTTTCAAACGAACTAAGTCCTCTCTCATAACCCATGAGAGATAACATTAATTTTTGTTCCTGTATAATTCTATTTTGCATTTTTAATATTTTTTATATTTCATCATTTTGGTACAATTGGGAATGGTACACCAGTGTCAACAGCTGTTTTTAACCATATCCCAGCATCCTCAATGCTTTTAGAACCGTATCCTCTTTCCCAACCATCAGATTTAATAAACCATTCTTCAGGACCACGTACTAATGAACCATCAGGTTGTTTTATCCATTTAAATCCACTAGTGTCTAATTGTCCACTAACGACTCCAAAATACCCTTTTGAGGTTGGAGCGTCTAAATGTGAATTTTTAGGACTAAACTTCACAGCTTTTCTACCACCTCCTGAAGATTGCCAGAACATTAAACTTTCACCATTAGGGAAAGTAACTTCATATATATCTCTACCACCTTTATTCCCTAACTTTTTGGCAGCTAAACTGTTAAGGTCTAAAGGACCTGCCTTATCTATTTGTTTTCCTATTTGCCCTATACGACCGGTAGCTTCAGCTGTAATCTCACCCATTTGTTGTCTATTAAGTGCTTTTCCATAGTTTTTAAAAGTGACTCCTTTAGCCATAGACTTAACTCCTTGTTTTGTCAGGCCAGATTGAAGTGCATTCTCAGATGCTGCGTCCGCTATATCACCCAAGTACTTTTTATATGATTTTCTAAAGTCAACTATTTTATTTGTACTTTTATCTATAAGTTCTCTAGGGACCAAAGTCATAAACTCATCTATGTTAGCTTTAAATGCTATTGGATTTTCAAAAGCTTTTTCCAATAACCCCAATACGTTTCTATGTGACATAGGTTTTTGACTAGCTCGGGAAACGTAATTAGCTAAAGATTTAATAGCTTCGGTATTTCCTCCTTGAGTTTTTAAAACTAAGTTCAGTATTTTTTCTTGTGCTTCACCCCAACCCGCTTTAGCTGTTTTTAAAATACTTTCTATAGATTCTTTACCAATTTTTTCTAATGCCTCTTTTCCAGTTTTTTTAAAAAATTGTCCCCATTCATTGATTATTTGACCACCTTCCATCCTATTGATGAGGTCTGTCATTTCATTAATATTTTTATGTATTCTATAATTTTTCATACTTATGGGTTGATTATATCAATAAATATCCTACATATTGATTAATGACAACAGTTTTAACATACATAATAGTGTTAGTGGTTTTAGCTTCCTTTTTTTGGTCTGGATATTTTTTTAGAATATGGCAAGAAACCAAAATTCAAAGAAGAATGTGGGCAAATATTGTTAAACGAATACATGTCATTAGACCTAACTTAGATATGGGTGTTCCTTCATCAGAATCTACAGAATTTACTGACTTAGAAGTAGAAAATTTAAAAAATGAACTTAAAATCGCTCTTTTAAATGAAGATTATGAGGAAGCTTCCAAAATTAGAGACTTAATTAGACGTTTAGAGTCATAACCACCTATTTTTCTTGAAGTATTTCCACATAAATATGGTGGTTCCCACGGTTAAAGCACAAAATATCCAAAATCCGTGATGATTACTTAAAAAGGGTACGTCATCGAAGTTCATACCAAAAACTCCAGTATAAAATGAAAGTGGTAAGAAGATAGTTGACCAAATGGTTAGTAAGTTTAACCTTTTATTCATTAAATCGTTATTAGACTTCTCTAACATAGCTTCTAAAATTAAATGTAACTCTAATAAATCTTTATGTTTGTCCTTAGAGTCTATCAAAATCTTTTTTAAAGAGTAAAATTCTTTAATGTTTATACTATTACCCGCGAAAATAGCTTCTTCGAACTCATATATACGTTTTTCTATGTCTTTTCTATTTACTGCCATTTTTCCAAATGTCTATAACCCACAATAATGACTCTACTAGGTAAAGTAAACCTACCATTAACATACCGTAGTGTGTCCAGGTACCCGAATGTCCATAATTAATGTCTTGATATATGGAAGGTATTGCGGATAACATGATAGATAGTGAAAAAAGTAACTTTACCCACTTATTTTTCATAAAATTTTTCATTATTTCACTTTATTTTATTAATAATTATTTGGTTAATTAAAAAAATATATTTATATTTGTAGTATGAAAACAATAACACTTACCATATTCACGACATTTACTGTATTTCTTACAGACATTTCTAACTTATTAAACTTTAATCAAAGTGAAGATACTTTTGAAGTTATATATAATTCTCCATCTGTAGAGGTATCTACTAATGGAGCTATTGACATATTAAAGTTTGACACTAAAAACACTAACTTCGGCGTTAGTGAGGGGAAACCTACTAAATCTAATTTTTATTTAAATACTAACTTTTTTACCCCATCTGGAGACCCTATTGGTTTGGTGGTTGTAGATGGAAAAAGAAAATCTAATCGTGTTAAGGGTGGGGCGTACTTCTATGTAAGAAATGGTGAAGCACACGTAAAAAGTAGAGGTTGTCCTTATGATACAAAATTTGCAACCCAAACTATATTGTGGGGTATCGACAATAAAAAAATTAACCTTCCTTTGACTAAAAAAGGTCACGCTAATCAATTACGTTATCGTATTTTAGTAGGTGAAAACACTAAAGGTGAAATTGTAGTATTAGTTTCTAGAGTTCGTCTAACTATTAAAGAGTTATTGATTGTTGGTGTAGACCAAAACATTGTCGATGGAGCATTATTTGATGGTGGTTCATCAGTTGAGTATTCTTTCGACGATGGTAAGTTTAGTCGTTCTTTTAAATCTATGTCAGATTTAATTAAAGTAATCATAGGTACAAAACAACAACCTACTTTTATGACTATGAATCTTAAGTAATTATTTTCTTTTAACCCAAGCAATTGGTAATTTGTCCGCTGGGTCACTTTTAACATTACCGCCAACATTATGGAAGATAAGTGGTACACCATCCTTAATTGCACCAACAATACCTACGTGAGTATTCATACCCCAACCGTTACCCTTTCTAATTGTATTTCCAGGTTTACCATCTACAAACCACGCTTTACCTCCATTATAAAAGGCTTCCTCGTGATGTGATGAACCATTCCAATAGATTCCAACCACATCATCTAATTGTAAATTAGGGTTTAACCCACTACCAACTAATCCCTTAATAAACGATTTGACCTTTCCATTAGTTATGTTACTACCCACTTCAGCACCACCAGCTTTGTGTATTTGTTGCCACAACTTAATTGCTTTATCTTGTTGTGATTTGTCCAAACCTTTAAATTTAGAAGATATCGTAGGACCTAATTTTGTATCATTCCTATAAGCTAACCACGCATTACCAACGGAATCAAATTTATCTGAAAAGTCATTTACAAATTGACCACACTCTTTATCGTTTGGTGTACATATTCGTTGTGTAGTTCCATCATCTCTTAAATTACCAAAATCTATTTGGTTTTTAAAATCGGGGTTGATTTTATCACTAATTTCAATATTAGATTTAACTACTGGGTCTGGTTGGTCAGTTACTGGTGAAGTTCCAGTACAACCAGGTAATGTATTTAACATACATTTACAAATACTGTTTTTACTATAACCATGTCTTATTCTTACACTTTTAGTTAATCCCATTCTTTTAGCAGCGTCGTACCACCTTTGTGTTTTTGGACAACCTCTAGGTGCTGTGTCTGGACCAACAGGTCCTGTAGTTTGTCCACTATCGTCATCACGTCTGTCGTCATCTCTAACGTTACCAGTACCAAATAGTGCACCGGAAGTATTATCACCCACTTTACCGTCTACTTTTAAAGGTGGGTTAGCCTGTTGGAATTTTTTAACAGCTTTATATGTTTTAGTACCATATTGTCCATCTACACCATCTCCATTGGGCCCACTAGTCCCTAAGTCGTAACCTAAGTCTAGTAATTTTTGTTGTATTTTGTTAACTTGACTACCTCTACTACCTAACTTATAT
>Ga0315315_10005087_pt1 | contig 12137 bp, 6 predicted proteins | sample M140m3416metaG_FD_203699 | JGI IMG/M metagenome (GOLD analysis project Ga0315315, IMG submission 203699) | Ammonia-oxidizing marine archaeal communities from Monterey Bay, California, United States - M1 40m 3416 | ecosystem: Environmental > Aquatic > Marine > Intertidal zone | place: USA...
GAAACGATCATGGTGCCGAAACAGGTCGTGCAACGTGTTCCACTTTCCTACACTGATCCGTTCGGGGCTGCTGTGGTTAGCGGCTACTCATCTTTTGGAGCCCCCGAAAACACGACCGCGAGCAAAGCGGCTCCATCTCTCGGCAATTCGATCCTCCAACCCAACCCAACCGTCGCTCCGGCAGCAGAAGATGCACCTCGAACACGGATGCAAAAGATCGAGATAGGAGAGCCCACCAGCGAATCAGACGAGGCTGACGCGACACTAGAGGCAACGATTGAGATCGAAGAAGAGCTCCTTCCACCGGCGCAGCGTTCAGGGGACGATCGCTCTGGGAGCGAAAATACCGAGGCAGATTCAGCCGAAGGCAGCAAAGCTGGATGGAAGATTCAATGGAATCCCATGCTCACGCGAGAAGCCTAACCGGCCGGCTCTAAGCGGCTGAGTTGCAATGGCTCATTTCTGTTCTACAGTGCGCGGAAACGTTTCATCGCTACCAGCAGACCGACTGGCAAAGCAAGCAGTGCAGCGTACTGAACTGGGCATGGTTACAGTTTACAGCAAGCCTAGCCTGCAGGAACGTAGCATTAGGCAGCGGCGGCCTTAAAACGCTTCTCTGCAATGCTTGTCGAGAGTGCGTGTCGAGAGTGCCGAGTGCTCCATTGAGTTTCACTGCGAGGCACTCCGCTCATGCGGGGTTCAACCCGTGGCATCTACATCGAAGTACTGACGTTGCATTGCGTCAACGATAAAACAGCGCTGTTTTGATTAGACGCCAGACGAACAGCATGAATGCCATCAACCCCAGCATGGCAATGCAGAGCCAAAGTAAAGTCGAGCCAAACATCAAGAGGTTTGCTCTCAGCCATTCTTGATAGACACTGTCCCAGAACACAATAGTCAACATCGTTCCTGCGCAGAGGTAGGGACCGTAAGGCGTCTGGGTATCGCTGGTGATTACATATCGAATCAGAACGATCGCGATCGCTGCAAATGGCGACAGGAAAAACGCGATCAACACTGCCTGCCAGCCGATAAAGGCACCAATCATCGCCATCAACGTGACGTCCCCAAACCCCATCGCCTCGATTCGCAAAGCCCAAGTTGCAACAATACGAATCGACCAGATAGCGCCACCCCCAGCGGCGAGCCCCACCAAGGCAGTGAAGAGACCATGCCAATGTTGTCCTCCGACACCCCAAACCGAGGCAACGATACCACACCCGACGATCCATAACCCGAACATCACTTTCCAGAATTGGTGATGAAAAAGTCCGTTAAAAAAATGACGGACGGCACTCTGGAAACCGCGACGTCGCCAAATTGCACCACTCCATCGCCTATCGCACAGGGCAAAGCACCAAGCAGTCCAAATCCCTAAGCCCCACGCCAGGCCACGTTCACCAAACCAACTCTGTTCGCCACTGAACCAGGGTGCATCGAAAGTGGTAGGCCGGTAGATAGCGATGTCGCCATTCTGCAAGAAGCTACTCGTGGGCATGAACGGGAGGGTTCCCGCACCATCACCTGCTCCCGTTATCAAAGTGGCTGCAAATAGCAAACCCAACAGAGTGCCGGGAATGGTAATCAAGTCAGGAATGATCCTTTCATCAAAATCAATGAAGGTCGCTGCCACCATGAGAACAAAAAGAATCGCGTGAGCAAAAAACAGGGAGTTTGCATAGGGCGCAAAATCAGCCAGCACCTCAGCAAGCCTCATTCTTGCTGGTAAGAGTTCACCGCTTTGTGTTTCAAATTGAAAGAGCCAAACCAGTGAGATCGCAGTCCCCAACTCAATCAGTAAGGGCCGAATCCAAAAGCCTCGGCCATGCACCTCTGATTCACGCCGCAGAAAGTACCATCCAACGACCGGCAACCGATCCCAGAAAGTTCGAGGAGTCGCAGCATCGGGACGCGGTCCCCAAGGGGAAATGGGACGAGGATTGAAGTAGGCAAACCGGTAGATCATCCAGTTTGCCAACGCTCCGCCGAACAATCCAAACACGGCCACAAGGACACATTGATTCTCGAAAGTCAGGTCGAGCCAAACAGAGGGCATAGGCAGAGATCCACATCGTGATTAGGGGCGACCGGCATTGGTCTTTGTTGCAGTCCCGTTTCTAGCATAGCTTCCCGCGATGCCTGCCCGTAGAGGGTCGAAAACCAATGTCAGCAGAACAGCGAAAACCTCGTCGAAAATCAGATTCTGCGCACTCAAAACGACCATCAGAACGGCGCAACCGGAAACAGACACAGGGAAAGGAGCTGAAAGGTCCAGCAGAAGGTTCGTTGTCCAGTGAACGAGTTTGACTGAAACCAGCACTGACATTAGGCTATCAAGGTAAGAAAGAGGGGCCATTTACCGACGAATTGTCGCAGTGGTTGCTCAGCCTCCCGCCCGCCCAACTCCGGGCTACCCACAGCACAGGCCAGCGCTGTTGGATTGGCTTTGTTACTGACTTCATGTTTCCTACCTGAGTTCGGCAAAGTGGCCCATTCCACTGACAGCGAGAAAACTTCGGATCAAACCGACCCGCGGTCGAGTTTCAACGCGAATTTTTCGCCCGCCTCATTGCTCAGAAGACATTGAATTTACATCCAAGAGTCCGAATCGTGCTCCCGAAAATCGAACGTCATTTAATCGCAACTTTGTGTTGCACGTTACTGACTACATCCTGCTTAAGTGCTGAGGAATCAGCTGATGCAGATGCACCACCAACAACCTTGGCCGTCAGTTTCACCAAGGATGTACAGCCCATATTCAGTCAGCACTGTTACGGCTGTCACCAAGGCGCAAAGCAACTCGGTTCTTACTTGATGACCGACTTCAATGCGATGGTAAAGGGTGGCGAGACAGAGCAGACAGCGGTAGTTCCGGGGAAGCCCGACGAAAGCTATTTATTCAGACAGATAACGCCGGTCGATGGACATGCGGAAATGCCCGACGAGCCCTTCAGTCCACTCAACGATGTCGAACTTGAAACGATACGCAAATGGATTCTTCAAGGAGCCAAGAATGATTCCGTCGCTGATGACGGACCAAAATACACGCCTGATAATCCTCCGGTTTACATCGGCCAGCCATCACTCTCATCGATCGACGTATCTGCGGATGGTAGCAAGATCGCTGCCGCAGGTTTCCACGAGGTGGTCATTTTAGATTCAGATACTGGCAAACGCGTTTCTCGATTGGTTGGAATGAGCCCACGGATCAACACGGTAAGGTTCTCTCCAGACGGCAAACGTTTGGCTGCCGTTGGCGGGACTCCAGCGGTACGAGGCGAGGTTCAAATATGGGACCTTGAAACGAACGAACTAAGTCTTTCGCGATCGGTCACTTATGACTCACTGTGCGGTGCAAGCTGGTCTCCCGACGGTAGCAAACTTGCTTTTGGTGCAACCGACAATGTAGTTCGCGCGATTGACACGACGTCTGGAGAACAAATTCTCTTTCAGGGCGCGCACAACGACTGGGTGCGTGATACAGCATTCACTCCAGATGGCAAGCATGTGATCACCGTCGCGCGAGACATGTCATGCAAGCTTACCGAGGTAGAAACAGAACGATTCATCGACAACATTACCTCGATCACACCGGGAGCCCTCTCCGGAGGTTTGAGCAGTGTTAAGGCTCACCCTGAGCGAAACGAGATTTTTGTAGGTGGTGCAGATGGCATTGCCAAGGTCTATCGTGTCTTTCGTCAAACGGCTCGCAAGATCGGAGATGACGCGAATCTCGTTCGTAAATTTCCTGCACTACCTGGACGCATTTCAAGTGTTGTCATCAACTCCAACGCTACACGCTTGGCCGCTGCTGCAACGTTGGATGGCAAAAGCGAAATTCGTGTGTGGAAATACGATTTTTCGAGTGAGATCTCTCCCGAACTGAAGAAAATTCAAGCCAAGCGGGTCGCTGACCGCAACGCAGAAGAAAAGAAGCAACTCGAGAATCATCTTAACTCGAAAATCACGGAACTCAGCAAATTCTCGATCGACAACGCTGCGGTCTTCGCCATTGCGTTTGGCAAAGATGATGCCTTATTCATTGCCTCTGCGGATGGGAAAATTCGCCGACTCGATGCAGCGGGAAAGCTGACTGGAACTTTTGATGCTTCAAAAGTGGCCGAGGATGCAAAACTGGCAACCTCACGCTTTGACGCCAAGGCATGGCAAAAGCAACTTGAAAGCAAAACCAACACGACCACGTCATCCGTTGATAGGACTCAAGATGACACAGCCCAAGACGTTGCCAAGCTACTCATCAGTCCAACCCAGATTGAACTGGGTTCGCCCTACGCCTACACGCAGCTGGTCATTACTGCGGTCAAGAGCGATGACAGCACTCGCGACATCACACGCATTGCGGACGTCAACATCCCCTCATGGGCCACGATCACCTCGCGAGGTGTCATTCGTGCTGCCGACAACGGCAAAGGAGACATCGTCATCACTTACGGTGGCATCACTTCCAAGATCCCCATGATTGCGAAGGGCATCACGCCGGAAAAAGCTGACGCCGCAAATCATGGATCGGTTGACTTCATTCGTGATGTGGGACCAATCCTCAGTCGACTTGGCTGCAATCAAGGAACCTGTCACGGCGCCCAGAAAGGCAAGAATGGTTTTAAGCTTTCGCTTCGCGGTTACGACCCGGTTTATGACCTTCGAGCGCTCACGGACGATCTTGCCGCCCGTCGGATCAACCCTGCTTCGCCAGACGAATCACTAATGCTACGCAAACCGCTCGGCCTGTCACCACACCAGGGTGGTGTTTTGATGGAAAAAGGTGACCCCTACCACACGGTTTTGCAACGATGGATTGCTGACGGCAGCCAACTGAATCTTGATTCTTCTCGAGTCGCTCGCATCGAAATTTTCCCTACCAATCCTGTCGTGCAACGCACTGATGCAGAGCAACAGGTCAGAGTAATCGCCCACTATGAAAACGGTGACCAACGTGACGTGACCCAAGAAGCTTTCATCGAAAGCGGTAACACGGAAACAGCAAGCGTTGAAAAGGGCGGACTACTGTCAGCCATTCGACGTGGTGAAGCCGCCATTTTGGCAAGATATGAGGGTGCCTATGCAGCAACCACACTCACTGTGATGGGCGATCGAAAAGGATACGAGACCGTCGCAGTTGAGCACTGGAGCGACATCGACAAACTGGTTGCTGACAAGTGGCAACGGGTAAAAGTAATCCCAAGTGGCATGTGCGATGATTCGACATTCCTGCGCCGTGTGCATCTTGATCTGACAGGACTGCCACCAAGCAGTGAACAAGTTCGAAACTTCCTTGCAGACGAGACACCTACTCGCGAGAAGCGTGCCGGTGTAATCGATGAATTGATTGGCAGTGAGCCGTACATTGACTACTGGACCAACAAGTGGGCCGATCTTCTTCAGGTCAATCGAAAGTTCCTGGGCGTCGAGGGCAGCACAAAGTTCCGAGAGTGGATACGGACGGCAATCGCTGAGAACCGACCTTACAATATTTTTGCTGAGCAGGTCCTGACTGCCACAGGCTCAAACAATGACAACCCGCCCGCATCGTACTTCAAAGTCCTGCGGACGCCTGAAAATACAATGGAGAACACCACTCACTTATTTCTTGGAATCCGCTTCAACTGCAACAAATGCCATGATCACCCATTCGAGCGTTGGACCCAGGATCAGTACTATCAAATGTCAGCATTCTTCGCTCAAGTCGGGCTTGAGAATGACCCTGCCTCTGGAAAACGAAAAATTGGTGGCACCGCAGTTGAAGGTGCCAAGCCACTGTTTGAGAAAGTTGTTGATCGCAAGCAGGGTGATGTCAAACATCCCAAAACCAATGCGGTGGTCACTCCCAAGTTTCCTTTTGACGTACAACACGACAAAAAGCCTGAAGCCACACGACGTGAGCAACTGGCAAGTTGGATCACCCACAGTGACAATCCTTATTTTGCTCGGAGTTATGTTAACCGACTGTGGGGCTACCTCCTTGGCGTTGGCCTGATAGAACCGATCGATGACATTCGTGCTGGCAACCCGGCAACCAATCCAGAGCTACTGGACTACCTTTCGGAATCGTTTGTAAAATCCGGCTTTGATGTCGCCGGCATGCACCGAGCGATTTGCAATAGCCGAACGTATCAACTGAGCATCAAAACGAATCCGTTGAACGAAGACGACTCCGTCAACTACTCACACGCATTGCCGCGTCGACTTCCTGCCGAAGTAATTTTCGACGCAGTACACACACTGACGGGAGCAGTCAGCAATATTCCCGGGATGCCCAAGGGAACTCGTGCAACAGCGATCACAGACGCAGGTGTAAAACTTGCCGATGGTTTCCTTCAAAACCTTGGACGTCCAGCCCGAGAAAGTGCCTGCGAATGTGAGCGAAGCTCTGACCTGCAACTTGGACCCGTCATGGCCTTGGTTAGCGGACCCACCGTTGGTTCTGCCATTGCCGACCCTAAGAATGTGCTGGAAAAGATTGTCGCCGAACACCCTGATGACAATGACTTGGCCGAAGAAATTTTCATCCGGGCCCTTGGACGTTATCCCAAACCGTCTGAACAGGAAGCATTCTCTGCCATGAAAGACATCATCAAAGAGAGCCACGAGGAACTCTTGGGGCAACTCACCACCGCCGAATCAAATTGGAAAAAACGCCGCGAGGAGTTGGAAAAAGCACGCGAGGCAAAGCTTGCGAAACTAAATGAGGAAATCGTTAACCGAACCAACGCTATCAAACCAGAGCGGGAAAAGCTTGCGAAGGAACGCGAGGATCGGATCAATGCCGCGAAAGCTGCCTTGGAGAAGGAAAAGGAAAGAATCGCGGCCAAAATTGAGAAGATGGCCAATGCACAGCGTAAAGCGATTGAGTGGCATCCACTTTCCTACCAGTCTGGCAACTCGACCAACAAAGCGGTTCTGACACCACAACCGGACAGATCAATCATTGTCAGCGGCGATGCCGCAAAAACTGTCTACACAGTCACGATGCGGACTTCACTGAACAACATCACAGGAATCCGATTAGAGGCTCTCAGCGATGTGAAACTCCCCTCCAAAGGCCCTGGGCTTGCCGACAATGGAAACTTTGTTGTCACAGAATTGGAAATACTATCAGCCTTGTCGAAAACACCTGAGAAATCAGACAAGGTGAAAATCGCCAGCGGCCGTGCCGACTTTACGCAACCTAGCTTCAACATCAATCAAGCGTTTGATGGGAAAACTAACGACCAAAAGGGGTGGGCAATCTCACCGGCGATGGGGACATTCCACTGGGCGACTTTTAAATTCGACAAGCCTCTGCAAACCGAAGGCGATGCGATCCTTACCTTTAAGATCCATCAATTTCACAATGCAGCCAAACACACATTGGGACGATTCAGGCTCAGCGCAACGACGGCAGTAGGAGACATTCCACTTGGAGTTGCCGAACCTCTCGCCGCGATGCTGCTCACTCCGAAGGAACAACGCGATGAGCCAACCGTTGGATTCCTGAATGAGTATATCACTAAGACCGACGGCGACATCCGCAAGGCCGAGGAGGGCGTGGCCGCGGCGGGGGCAGCAGTCCCACCAGATGCCACGCTGGTCGCACTCGAAAAGCGTAAGGTCGAACTCTCTCAACCCACAGTGGACGATCCGTCACTCGTCCAACTCAGAGACGACGCCAAACAGAGCACGCAACAGTTGGAACGAATCCGCCTGACTGCTGCCGAAGACCTGACTTGGGCTCTTATTAACAGCCCCGCATTCTTATTCAATCATTGAATAAAACCCTACAAACCATCCTCACAACACTTTCCTCGGAGACATTGCCATGCTTTCATTCAAAGGCTTCAAGGCAAAAGACCTCTGCGATCCGCATCTTGCCGCAACACGCCGATCCTTCCTCAGGGTAGGCGGATGTGGTGCATTGGGATTGTCACTGCCATCCGTGATGCAACTACAATCAGCTGCTGCTGCCGAGAGTGTCGCCGGCAGTGCACTGAAAGGTGGTGGTCCTGGCTGGGGCAAAGCGAAGAGCATCATCATGGTTTACCTGCAGGGTGGTCCCAGCCACCTTGATCTATGGGATCCGAAAGAAAATGTTCCGGACAATGTGAAGAGCATCTTCAATCCGATAAGCACAAAAATCCCAGGGATCAAATTCACCGAAAACCTTCCCAAGCTCAGCCAGCTGAACGATCGCTTCTCGATGATTCGCTCGATGTCCTACACCCCAAATGGACTCTTCAATCACACAGCAGCGATTTATCAGATGATGACGGGGTACACGACTGATAAAGTAAGTCCATCCGGACAGCTGGAACCTCCCTCACCGAAAGATTTCCCTAACTACGGCAGCAACATCGTCAAGATGCGGCCAATCGATGAACCCATGCTGCCGTTCGTGATGCTGCCAAGACCACTGCAGGAATCAAACGTGGTAGGGAAGGGTGGCTCCGCTGGTTTCCTTGGAAAATCATTTGACCCCTACACGCTTTACCCTAGCGGTGATGACCTCGACATGGGGAAGATGGATCGGATCAAGATTGATGACCTGAAGTTACGGCCTGAGGTTTTCAGCGTACGCCTTCAGAGGCGTGCAAAATTGCGTGATCTCTTGAACCAACAAATGCCTGATATCAACAAGGCGGTTGAGTCTTTCGAACTTGATGAGTATTACGATCGTGCCTTATCACTCATTGTCTCAGGCCGCGCCCGGCAGGCATTCGACCTAGCCAGTGAAAGTTCCGAGATGAGAGACATGTACGGCCGCAACACCTTCGGGCAAAGCTGCCTGCTCGCGAGGCGTCTGGTTGAAGCTGGAACGAGAGTGGTTGAGGTCATTTGGCCAAAAGTAGCCAATAGTGACAACCACTCCTGGGACCATCACACCGGACTCAGCAAACGCATGAAGGATCAATCAGCCCCCATGCTTGATGGGGGCTTATCAGCATTGATCTCTGACCTCGATGATCGTGGAATGCTTGAAGACACGCTTGTGGTAGCGGTTGGGGAATTTGGGCGCAGTCCGCAGCGTGGTGTCAGCACGAGCGGCAACAACAATTCGGATGATGGACGTGACCACTGGCCATATTGCTACACCGCCGTGATGGCGGGCGCTGGCGTGAAGCGAGGTTATGTTCATGGCAAAAGTGACAAGACCGCATCTGCCCCCCTAGAGGATCCCGTACACCCAGCAGAAGTCTTGGCAACGATCTATCACAGTTTTGGGATTCATCCCGAGACGATTGTCTACAACCATCTCAATCAGCCCCGCGAACTGGTCAAGGCGGCAGCATTGACTCGCCTGCTGTCCTGACACAGAATTCGCAACGCTGACACCACGCAGGTCCTAGTCAGGGGAACACCGCCTGAGTGGTTGAGCCGTTGAATTTCGCGTCAGCAGTTATTTTCAGCAGCGGTCACTTTCAGCAGCGAATCCACTGAACGCTGGTAACAGACGCTACCGAATCTCAAGGTAGCTGAAACAGCCTTTTTGCATTCTCTGTCGTCACGCCCGCCAAATATTCCGCTGTGACCCCACGAGTCTCTGCGATACACCGGAGTGTGTGTTCAACGCGTGCGGGTTCATTCGGACGTTTGCCGCGCAGAGGTTCCGGACTCAAGTACGGTGAATCTGTCTCAACCAACAAACGATCCTCTGGAATCGCCTTGGCAACGCTACGAAGCTCTTCGCTCTTCTTGAAGGTCACCATACCTGCAAAACTGATGTATAGCCCCATTTCAAGACATTGCACGGCAAGTTCAAGATCACCGGTGTACGAGTGCATGACACCTGCCGGAACCGTGGTCTGACGTCGCAACTGTTCCGCGATCAGCTTACCGCTCTCTCGCATGTGGATGACCATCGGTAAAGCGGTGTCGCGGCACAACTGCAGGTGCCGATCAAAAAAGTCATGCTGCATTTCGAGCGGCGTATCATCCCAATAACAGTCCAAGCCGGTTTCACCAATCGCTCGAACTCCGGGGCAGCCGGCGAGTTCCTGAATGACAGAAAAGTCATCCGGGTGGGACTCGGCAACTGAATTTGGCTGTATTCCAACCGCCGCGAAAAGGAAGCCCGGGTGAAGTGCAGCGAGATCACATGCTTTTCTGCTGGTCGCCACATCAATACCGATCACCATGATCCCGGTAACACCATTTTCTTTCGCGCGTTGCACCACCACATCAATGTTGTCAGAGAACGCATCAACGTTTAGATGGGCGTGCGTATCAAAAAGTGAAAGTGTCATATTGACCAGAAAAATCGCGTCAGGTGATAGAACACTGGGGCAGCAAAACACATGTTATCAATTTGGTCGAGAATACCAGCGTGCCCTTGAACGAGCGTGCCGGTATCGGTAACGCCACGGTCTCGCTTGATGGCACTCATCGTCATCGTTCCCGCGCACGCCATGACCGTCACAACAGCTCCCAAAATTCCGGCTTCCCACCAGTAGAAAGGCGTCGCCCATGCGAGCAAGGCGGCGACAATCCCCGTGGTGACCATCGACCCGAGAAAGCCCTCCCAGGTGCGGGAAGCGTTGATTTTTTCAGCGATCACATGCCTGCCTGCCAGGTAGCCCCACCCACGCTCAAACACCGAGGCAAGTTGGGCGATCAGCACAAAGAAAACAAGCACGCTTCCGGCGCTACCCTGCCACTGCTCCGGTGCGGATAGTGGTGGGCGAAGGGTGGATGTGAACTTGAGATCCAACAAAGCGGGTGCATAGCTAAGAGAGTAAACGCAAATCAGCAACCCGAACTGGATTTTCGCACTGCGTTCGAGAAATCTTTTATAGTCACCCGCAATCGCTGCACGCGCTGGAATGAACAAGCTGGCGTAAACCGGAATCATGATGCTATAGAAATCATAATAGTCAATGTGCTGGTTCCCCCCAAGAAAACTTGGTGGATCACTGCCCAATGCAATCAGCAGGTATTGCAACGGTGTGAATATAAAAAAGACCCAGAACAATGATCGATGGTCGCCACGTCGTGTCGGCGTCATCGTAATGAATTCACGGAGCGCCCAAAACGAGACAAACCCAAACAGAATCACGATACCGATTCGGTAAAGCAGAAAACCCAATGCGAAAATCACGACCATCATCCACCACACTTTCAACTTATGGTTGAAGCGATGGACCAAGGCCGACTCTACGCCAATCTTCTCACGCCGCGACAGGATGAAACCTACCACCGATGCGATACTCAGCGCTGCCAGCACGATAGCTAGCAGAATATAAGTCCTCGGATCATGCCAATTGGACTGCCCAAGAAGATTTGTCATGTTGCAATGCACAGGCATTCTCAAACAGTTAAGCGTTCAACCACAGCCGAGCCCATAAGCTCGGTTCCAATAGCTTCGCCGCCACGAGCAATGTCATGCGTCCGAAGACCGTCGGACAGGACACTCTGAACCGCCGACTCAATTGCCGTTGCCTCAGATTCCAGCCCCAAAGAGTGCCTGAGCAACATAGCCGAGGCCAGTATGGTAGCGAGTGGATTGGCAATCTCCTGACCAGCAATGTCGGGCGCGGACCCATGAATGGGCTCATACAGCCCAGGACCACCGCTGCCGAGAGAAGCGCTGGGAAGCATGCCCAAAGATCCTGGCAACATCGAAGCCTCGTCAGTCAAAATATCACCAAACATGTTACCTGTGACGACAACATCAAAGTCACTCGGACGATTGATGAGATGCATCGCCATGGCATCAACCAACACCACATCATATTGAACATCAGGAAACTCTTCCTGCATGACTCTGGCAGCAACGCGTCGCCACAAACGACTAGGCTCCAGTACATTTGCCTTGTCCACACTCGTGAGTCGATTACCTCGACCCTGAGCCGCCTTCGCCGCAAGTCGAACAATTCGCTCCACTTCGCCGACACTGTAAATCATGGACTGGTAAGCAGACTCAGCCTGACCGCTGCCGCTGGTTCCGGATTCACCAAAGTAGATTCCACCGGTCAGCTCCCTGAGGAACAAAATATCAGTGCCTTCAATGATATCCCTCCTCAGTGGCGATGCGTCCAGCAATTCATCAAATAGGCGAATGGGGCGCAGATTGGCAAACAAGCCCAACTCTTTGCGAATTTTCAGCAAACCCACCTCGGGCCGTGTCTTTGCCGAAGGATCAT
>Ga0315315_10005088_pt1 | contig 12137 bp, 15 predicted proteins | sample M140m3416metaG_FD_203699 | JGI IMG/M metagenome (GOLD analysis project Ga0315315, IMG submission 203699) | Ammonia-oxidizing marine archaeal communities from Monterey Bay, California, United States - M1 40m 3416 | ecosystem: Environmental > Aquatic > Marine > Intertidal zone | place: USA...
AATTAACGCCGGGTTTTCCGCTTTTATGATTAAAAACTTCTATAGATTTAAATTTTAACGCTGAATGTTTTTCATTGGATGAAGTAGCCTTTTTAATTGCTTCTTTAGCTGCAAACCTTCCTGCAAAAAATTGTGCCTCGTTATCTTTCAACTTTGCATCGTTTATCTCATTTGAAGAGAAAACTTTATTTAAAAACCTTTCTCTTTTTGATGAAGTTAAAATTTCTTTAATTCTATTTATTGATACGATGTCAACACCAGTTGATAATTTATTTTTCATTTTCAGATTCAACAATATTTATTAATTCAGAGATATCATCTATGTCCCAATTTGCCCCAGAATTTTTGACACCAAAAGTATCACCATATCTAGCAAAAATTGTTTTTATTCCTAGACTATTAGCTCCAACAACATCTCTTTCTGGCCAATCCCCAATCATAACAACTTCATCCTTATTAAGATCTAATTTTTTTAAAACAAGATTAAATGGTTTTGGAGAAGGTTTTCTTTCTTTGGAGTCATCAAATGTAACCACAGCGTCAAACATATGGTGTAGATTTAAATAATATATTCTCATCCATGCTTCTCTACTGGGTGCATCAGATACAATAGCAAGTCTAATTCCATTTTTCATTAAATGATTTAGTGTTCGATGGACGTTGGGATAAGCCTTAAGATTTGCTTCTTTTCCTCTTCTATAAGCTACAATAGCTGCAGCGAGGTATTTATTATCTACATAGCCGATTTGATCATTTAAAAACTTATCAAAAACTTGCTGATGCTCCCATCCTTCAGACTCATAAATTGACATAACTTTTTTATAGGAGTCTTCAATATCAATTTCAAGACCAGCTTCCTTCATTGATAAGAGGGCGTTCATTACCGCCTCTCTTTTCATTTTTATAAAATCTAAAAGCGTGTTATCTAAATCAAATATTACAGCTTTAATCATGAAGATTAATTAGGTGCGTTTATTTCATAAGTGATAAAGTATTCAGCATTATCTCTAAAGTTTCTATCAATTTTAGCTCTTTTCATACTATTTTCAGACTTGGCTTTATCTCCATTACCATTACACCATTGAGCAACACCTAGCTGGTAAAATCCTCCGCCAAAATTTTTTCTTCCTTGATTTTCAATTACTTTCTCAGATGCTGAGATTGCATTTGCACAATCTTGAACTCCATTATATGCAGAAGCTAAATGAAACCAGTAATATAAATTGTTATCAAATTTATTTGCTGGGTCATCTTGATTTAATAAATCTATGGTTTTTGCAAAAGAATTTTGTCCATTATAGGCATTTGCTAACGATAAGTAAGAAGCAGTTTTAAGCTTATTGTCATATTTTATTGCTGAATTTAGCGCTTGAATTGCTTCAGGATAGTTTTTTTGATCTAAATAAATATCTCCGATATTTTTGTAAGCAATATAGTATTTCTCATCTAGACCTATAGCTTGCTCAAATGTTTGTATTGCATTATCAAAATCACCTATTGCTTTGAAACTTCTACCTTTTTGAAATAAAATTTTAGGTTGATTTTTATCTATTAATAAGGCTTTATCAAATCTTTTAATGGCTTCGGAATGATTTCCTTTTTGTTGATAAATTCTTCCTGCTTGATAATGAGCTTGATAAAGCTTTGGATCATAACTTAGTACATTATCGTACATTTCTATTGCCTTATCCATCTCACCTTTACTTTTAATTGATGCTATAGATTTATAGTATCCTATAACCGAATTTTTATAGTCCGTTTTAGCCTTAACATAACTGCTATCAATGTCTAATGCTTTTTTAAAATAACCCAATGCCTCAATAAATTCTTTTTTATAATAATGTGCTTTTCCAGCTCCATGTATTGCTGGCAAAAGATTTGGGGCTTCAGAAATTACCTCATTAAAAGTTAAGATTGCTTCATCAAATCTTCTATCTTGAATTGATCTATTTCCATTAGTTAATTTATTTCCAATATTTCTTATTTTTTTTTCAAAATTTCTAAAGTCTTCATTTGATTTATCAGAATCAATTGCAGCTAAAATTTTATCTTTAGCCAAGTTTAAATTTCCTTGCAAAAGAGCCTTTTGAGATTCTTCATATAATGCAACTGCTGAAGTCTGAGCATACAATGCAGAATAAGTTAAAAGTATTATAATGAAATTTTTCATTTTGTCACCTTATGTTTATTTCAAATTTTTCTTAATCTAATAATTCTTTTAAAAATAATGTTTAAAAATATTTGTGCCGAAGGCGGGACTTGAACCCACACAGAGTTTCCTCCACTAGCCCCTCAAGCTAGCGTGTCTACCAATTCCACCACTTCGGCAAAAATTAGTTAGAAGAATTTTCTTCTGGAATTAACTCTTCCGTAGTTGGAAGTGAAAATTCTTGAGGAATCATTTCATCTGTCTGTCTTGATTCAGCATCCTTTTGCAAGATTGATTCAGATGATATACTAGATTCTCCGCTTAAAGCACCAATAAGCATCGCCAATCCAATAAAAGCAATGCCTAAACCTGTTGTTAATTTTGTTATAAAATCATTAGCTCCGGAAGATCCAAGCATGGAATTAGCAGTACCACTCATCATAGAGTTTAATCCGCCCTGTCCAGACTGCATTAAAACAACTACAATCAAAAGAATGCTAATAATAGTATGTATAGTAATTAAAAATTGAACCATGTTACCTCATTTTATTTAAAATATTTTCAAATTTTTTAAAATCTGCGCTAGCGCTCCCAATTAAAAACCCATCGAGTAATGGTATTGTTGACAGCTCTTTAACAGAATTTTTATCCACTGATCCTCCATAAAATAATTTTATGTTTGAATCATTTTCATTGGAATATAAGTCTTTTATTAAATTATTTATATATGAAAGAACATCTTCTATATATTCTTTAGATGCTACCAACCCTGTTCCAATTGCCCAAACAGGCTCGTAAGCTACAATCAATTCTTTACCTTTGAGGTCAGTCGGCAAAATAGAAAGTTGTTTTTTGATAATTTCAAATGTTTGATTATCCTCTTTTTCATCAAAACTTTCTCCAATACATAAAACTGCCGATTCAATATGCTCTAAACAGTTATTAAGTTTTTTCTTTATTATATCATCATTTTCTTTAAAAATAGTTCTTCTTTCTGAATGTCCAACTAAACAAGAATCAGCTTTAATTGATGTTATTGAATTTGATCCGGTAACAGCTCCTGAAGTTAAAATATCACAATCTTGCATACCAACTCTTATATTGGGTAAGTCTTTTGCTAAAACTTGAATAGCCTCAAATGATATATGGCTTGGAAAAATCATGATATTAAATTCTGAAAAAAAATCTCTGTTGGAATTTATCTGTAACATAAAATCTTTAGATTCGTTGCTGTTTAAGTACATCTTCCAATTTGCCGCAAATATTTTTTTATTCATTTTTTTAACAACTCCAATGCTGGAAGTTTTTTTCCAGATAACATTTCAAGGCAGGATCCGCCTCCTGTAGAAACATGTGAAAGATTTTCAATCATACTCTCATTATAATTTCTAACAGCTGCCACAGTATCTCCACCTCCAACAATTGAAGTTAACTGGTTTTCTACTATAGCATCAACAATTCTATTTGTTCCAACAGCAAAATTTGGATTTTCAGCAACACCTACAGTTCCATTCCACAGCAGTGTACTAGATGATGAAATTATATCAGAAAAAAGCTTGATTGAATTTTCTCCAATATCTTCGCAAATCATATTTTCAGGAATCTCTTTAACATCAGCAATGCATATTTCTCCAGATCCAAATGAGTCTAACTCACCAGTAAAGTCTGAAGGTAAAATAATATTAGTTCCTTTTTTTGATGCCTTTTTTAAAAGATTTTTTGCAACACTTACTTTATCTTCTTCAACTAAAGACATACCTACACTATAATTCATAGCTAACAAAAATGTATTTGCCATCGCCCCGCCAATAATAATATTATCAGCAAGGTCTAAGAAATTTTCAATAACAGCAATTTTTGTATCAATTTTTGAACCACCAATTATCAAACAAAGAGGTTGTGATGGATTTGAAAGCTTATCTGAAAGAAATTTCACTTCTTGCTCCATTAAAAGACCCATTCCCTTAGTAGCAAAATGCTTTGTTATTCCCGCATTTGAAGCATGCTCTCTGTGGGCAGTTCCAAAAGCATCATTTATGTAGATTGAACCATGTTTTGCAAGCTTTGAGGCAAATTCGAAATCGTTTTGGGCTTCTTCGTTATAAAATCTCAAATTCTCTAGTAAATGGATTTCTCCATCTTTTAAATTTCTTGAAACATCTATAGCATCTTCTGATATACAGTCATCTGAAAATTTTATTGGCATCTCTAACAGTTCTGCTAATTTTTCTCCTGCTGGGATAAGAGAAAGCTTTTTATCAATTTTACCCTTTGGCCTTCCCATATGAGACATTAGTACAACTTTAGCTCCCTGCTCAAGACAATACTTAATTGTTGGTATTGATTTTAGAATTCTATAATCATCTGTAACTAGTTCATTTTCGACAGGTACATTATAGTCGACTCTTATTAGAACCGTCTTTCCAGATGTCGTATTTGACGACTTAAAGTCTATTGAAGAGATCTTACGCAACATGACTGCATAAGGTACAAATTAATTTAAACAATTCCTTGGTCTATCATGGAATCTGCTACTCTAACAAATCCGCCAATATTAGCACCATCAACATAATTCACAAAATCTCCATTATCACCATATTTAACACATGTTGTATGAATTCTTGTCATAATGCCTTTAAGAAGGTTGTCAACTTCTTCACTAGTTAAAGGCATTCTTGTGCTATTTTGACTCATTTCAATACCAGATACAGCAACTCCGCCAGCATTTGCAGCCTTACCTGGACCAAACAGAATTTTTTCATTTATGAAATGCTCTACAGCTTCGGTTGTTGAAGGCATATTTGCACCCTCTGCAACAACGAAACATCCATTTTTGGTTAAAGTTTTAGCATCATTTTCATTTAATTCATTTTGAGTAGCACAAGGCAACGCTATATCACATTTTATCTCCCAAGGAGTTTTACCTTCAATAAATTGGACGTTATACTTCTTAGCATATTCAGAAATTCTTGCTGAACTATCTTCTTTTAGCTTTTTAACAAATTCAAGTTTTTCAGAGCTAATTCCTTCTGGATCATATATGTACCCTGAAGAATCAGATAAAGTTACAGGCTTTGCACCAAGGTGAATAAGTTTTTCACAAGCAAACTGTGCTACATTACCGGATCCAGAAATTGTTGCAACTTTGCCGGAAATAGATTCACTTCTAGTTTTCAACATTTCTTCAACAAAATATACCGTTCCATATCCCGTTGCTTCTGGACGAATTAAACTTCCTCCCCAATCAGTCTTTTTACCAGTTAATACGCCAGTAAACTCGTTTCTGATTCTTTTATATTGACCAAACATATAACCTATTTCTCTGCCACCAACTCCAATATCTCCAGCTGGAACATCGGTATTGTGACCAATATGCCTCGAAAGTTCAGTCATAAATGATTGACAAAATTTCATGATTTCATTATCAGACTTTCCTTTCGGATCAAAATTTGATCCACCTTTACCACCGCCTATATTTAAACCGGTTAAACTATTTTTAAAAATTTGTTCAAAAGCTAAAAATTTTAAAACACCAAGATTTACTGTAGGATGAAATCTCAATCCTCCTTTGTAAGGTCCAATAGCAGAGTTAAACTGAATTCTATATCCAAGATTTACGTGAACACCACCCTTATCATCAATCCATGGCACTCTGAACATAATGACTCTTTCAGGAGTAACAATTCTATCTAAAATATTACCATCTAAGTAATCTTGATTTTGTTGCACAGAGTCCCAAATAGACCCTACAACTTCTTCAACAGCTTGGTGAAATTCTTTTTCATTTGGAAATTTTGACTGAACATTGTCTAAAAAATCCTCTTTTGATTTATAATTCATCGAGTTAGTATCTCCTATTTATTTCGTCAATGAATGAAATTACAAAACATAAAAAAAAAGCAAAGACTTTTTTAAAAAATTTTATTTTAAAAATTAAAATAATTTAGACATTTAAAACATTGTGATATAACTTAAGCCGTTTATGGCGGAGTAGCTCAGTTGGTTAGAGCAGCGGAATCATAATCCGAAGGTCGGGAGTTCAAATCTCTCCTCCGCTACAAAAAGAATCAATAAGCTCATTTTCCTCGATTGTTAAAATTTCAGAAAAATATTTATTTGAGTAGGACTTATTATATTTTAAATCATGTTGAACACTTTCTTTTGGTGTGATACTCTTTGAAAATTTATTTGAAAGAAGGTTTACCTTTTTTCTTAAATCATTTGTGAATTCAATATTGAGCCATAAAAATAATTTTTCAATCTCATTATGACTATTTTTGGCAAATTCATCTTGAGAAAAGAAAAATATATTATCGTTTGAGATAATACCCTTTTTATATATTGAAACTAATTCGTAAAACTGTATAGCGCCTATAACATATGAAGAAACATTTTTTGACGATTTATAATTTTTAGCCTTAAGTCTTTCATCATTAAAGTAAATTGCTAATTTTTCATACTCTTTAAAGTTCCATTTCATTCTTTTAAAACTAGCGCTTAAAGGCTTTATAGGTCGCTCACAAAAGATAATTTTATATTTTTTACTTAACTCTTTTGTGGCAAATACTAAAAACGGATCTTTTACTATAAGATTTTTTTTATTAAGAAGTTTTGATTTATAAAATGAGATTGAACTTTCGTTTCCAATTAACTGCTTAAAAATCTTTAAGATTAGTGAATCGTTTGTATTGATTCCTTTTCTAAACCTGGATTCAAAAGCTATTAAATCATTAAATATTTTATCAAATTTTTTTGTTGAAATATTCTTATTTGGGAAAGGATAATTAAACTCAATTGATGAAACTCCCTGATTAACGTTAAATGGCTCATAAATCATTGAAAAATCATCAATTGATGACAATATTTGACCTAAGGGGGTAGTCCCTGTTCTAGGCATACCAGAAATGATTATCAGATTTTTGATATTTTTCATATTTTATAAAATGCAACTAGCTAAAAATAAAGAAAAAATATATATAAAATGCATTCAAAGTGTTAAAAACACTTTAGATAACAACAAACTTCAATATATCTCCAATATCCTTTTTGAAGCCTTTGATGACTGGATTTTTTGTGGCTTTTATTTCCAAGAACAAGATGAATTAATTATATCTGAATACAAAGCTAATAAATTGCCGTGCAGCCCAATTGGATTAGATGGAGTATGTGGAACTTCAATCGTAAAAAATCAAATTTTAAATATTAAAGATGTTTATCAATTTGAAGGTCATATAGTGTGTGACGAAAATAGCAAATCAGAACTTTGTATTCCTTTTGAAATTAACAGCACTAAATATGTACTTGATATTGACTCAAAAAAAATGAATGCTTTCTGTGAAATTGATGAAAAGTATTTATTGAAAATAGTTAAGGAAATTTAATTATTCTTTAACTTCTTCTTCAACTGAAACATCTTCTGTAACATCAACGATATCATCGTTTTCGAAGTTAAACTTATCTACAAATTCAATGAGAGATACTTTAGCGGCATCATTTACTCTTGATCCAAGCTTAATAATTCTGGTATAACCTCCAGGTCTGTCAGAATAGCTTGGAGCAATTACATCAAACAGAGTCTTTACTGCATTATCATTGTGGATTTTTTTCAAAACTTCACGTCTATTATGAACGGTATGATTTTTAGCTTTTGTGATCATTGGTTCAATAAATTTTCTTAATTCTAAAGCTTTTTGATGTGTTGTCTTAATTCGTTTATGCTCAATTAATGAACTAGCCAAATTAGACATCATAGCTTTCCTATGTGCTGACAATTTACCAAACTTTCTTGATGATATTCTTTTTCTCATTATGCTTCGTCTTCAGTGTAAGGACTAGTATCCATTCCGAACTTTAATCCCATTGTTTCAAGTTTTTCGATAAGTTCATTTAATGACTTTCTTCCAAAATTCTTATATTCAAGCATTTCAGCTTCATCTTTATCTACAAGCTCACCGATTAAAGTAATACCTGCTGCTTCAAGACAATTATGACTTCGAACTGATAGTTCCATCTCATCAATTGATGATTCTAGAAGTTTACGAATTTGTAAAATTTCTTCACTTACAGGTTTATCAATTTCAAGAATTGATGGATTACTGATTGAATTGATAATATTGTAATGCTCAGATAGTACAGAAGAACAATAACTTACTGCATCAATTGGTGTAATTGATCCATCTGTTGTAACGTTTAATGAAAGCATTTCTGTGTCTTCTTTTGCACCTGGAAGTGGTGAAACATTGAAAGAAACTTTTGTTACTGGATTAAAAATACTATCAATTGGTATCATACCGACTGGTGAGTTATTTAATTTATTTTCTTCGCTTGATTTATAACCTTTTCCAATTCCAAGTCTTAATTCAACCTCTAAGGTAGTGCCTTTTGCTATATCAGTAATATAATGATCAGGATTTAAGATAGTAAAATCATCGCTTACTGCTTGAATGTCGGCAGCTGTAAAAGCTTTCGGTCCTTTAACCTTTAAAAAAATTGGTTCAACTGAACTTTCAAACAAATGAAAACGAACTCCTTTTAAATTCATAATAACATCAGCAACATCTTCTGTTACTCCGTCGACTGTTGAAAATTCATGATGAGCACCTTCAATCTTAACATTAGTAATTGCTGCACCAGGCACGGCTGTTAATAGAGCTCTTCTTAAAGAATTACCAATAGTAATACCATAGCCTCGATCTAAGGGTTTGATAGTAAAATTGCTTGAATTATCTTCTGTAACTTTATGTGAAATCTTAAATTTTAAATCATTGCTCATGTTTCTTCCTTTATCTTGAATAGTATTCAACAACTAATTGTTCGTTCATAGTTAAATCAATTTCATCTCTTTCTGGAAAACTAATAAATGTTCCTTCCATTTTTGCTTTATCTACTGATAACCATGAAATATTTAAATCACCTTTTACCATTTTAATGGCATTTAAAATAAGGTCTAATTTTTTACTTTTATCTCTTACAGTTATAGCATCGCCTGGTTTCAATCTGTATGATGCAATATTAACTTTTCTATTATTAACTAAAAAATGACCATGACTGACAAGCTGTCTAGCAGCTGGTCTAGTAGGAGCGAAACCAAGCTTGTAAACAACATTATCTAATCTAGACTCAAGCATAACAAGCAAGTTAAGTCCAGTTTCACCTTTCATTTGTGAAGCTTTTTCAAAATAATTTCTAAACTGTTTTTCAAGCATTCCATAAGTAAACTTAATTTTCTGTTTTTCCTTTAATTGTACAGAATATGTTGAAAATCTTTTCCCAGACTTTCCATGTTGACCTGGACCATACCCTTTTTTTGATAATAAACGATCAAACTTAGGATTTCCAAAAATATTAACTCCCAACTTTCTAACTAACTTACCTTTTGGTGTATTTAATTTTGCCATTCTTTATACTCTTCTCTGTTTTTTGGGTCTACATCCATTATGTGGTAGAGGAGTAACATCAGATATTGATGTTACTTGCAATCCTGCGGCAGATAATGCTCTAATAGCTGATTCTCTTCCTGCTCCAGGACCCTTAACTCTCACAGCTACTGTTGTCATTCCCATGCTCACTACCTCACTGGCTACTTTTTCAGAGGCGACTGTTGCTGCATAAGCAGTATTTTTTCTTGAACCCTTAAACCCTGCCTTTCCAGCTGTTGCCCATGCTACAACGTTTCCAAACTCATCAGAAACTGTTATGTTTGTATTATTAAAAGTTGCTTTAATATGAACAATACCGTTTGGATTTATTTTTTTCTTCTTTTTATTAGATCTTGTTTGAGTTGCCATATTATACTGCCTTCTTACCTAATGAAATTGTTTGTCTTTTTTTACTTCTTCTAGTTCTAGAATTAGTCTTTGTTCTTTGACCTCTAACTGGTAAAGATTTTCTATGCCTAACCCCTCTATAACTACCAATATCTTGCAATCTTTTAACATTCTTTAAATTTTCACTTCTAAGTTCACCCTCAATAAGTAACTTTAATTCCACAATAACTTTTCTAATTTCATCTTCTTGCTTTGATGTTAAATCTGTAACACGAGTATTAGGATCAACCTTTGCTTGCTCACATATATCTTGAGCAGTCTTTAAACCTATTCCATGAACATATCTAAGAGAATATGCCACTTTTTTATCTTTTGGTATATCTACACCTGCTATTCTAGCCATTATCCTTGCCTCTGTTTAAATCTTGGGTTTTTCTTATTGATTACGTAAATACGCCCTTTTCTACGGACGATAATACAATCTCTTGTTCTTTTTTTAACTGAAGCTCTTACTTTCATAATTATTGCCTAAATGTTATTCTTCCTCTGCTTAAATCATAAGGAGATAATTGTAAATCAACTTTATCTCCAGGAAGCATTTTAATAAAGTGCATTCTCATTTTACCGCTTACATGCGCTAAAACTTCATGATCTTTTCCGCCGAGATTTATTGTAACTCTAAACCTTGCACCAGGTAAAGCTTCCTTTATAATACCTTCTACTTCTATTGATTCTTGTTTTGCCATTTTTTTTAAGTTAAAATTCTGGGTTGGAACTTAGTAATAAGAATTGAATGTTCAAAGTGTGCACTTGCATTGCCATCTTCCGTCCTAATTGTCCATCCATCACTGTCCGTTTTTATGTGTCTAGTTCCCATATTTACCATTGGTTCGATTGCCAAGCACATTCCTTCTTTTAATTCTACATTTAAATCCATTGTCGCAGGATTAGAAAAGTTAGGAATCTGAGGAGTTGTATGTAGTTGTCTTCCAATACCATGACCTACCAACTCTCTAACAATTGAAAAGCCTTCAGATTCAACATATTCTTGGATAGAATTACTAATATCAAAGACTTTGTTTCCAACTACAGCATTTTCAATACCAATCTCTAAAGCTTTTTTAGTGACATTTAATAATTTTTGCTTATTTTCTGAAATTTTTCCTACAGGTAAAGTTCTAGCAGAATCACTATAAAAATCATCTTTAATTACTCCGCAATCAATACTGACAATTTGGCCTTCTGTAAGAAATATATCTTTAGGAATACCATGAACAATTTCATCATCAATAGAGACAGTTAAGGTAGCAGGAAAACCGTCATAACCTTTAAATGCAGGTTTTGCATTGCATGAAAGAATATAATTTTCAGCTATTTTATCCAGCTCCATAACAGATTGCCCTGGAGAAATATGCTTTTCTATCAGATTTAATGTGTCTGATAAAATCTGACAACTATCAGAAATAGCGGCAACTTCAATATGATTATTAATATCAACCACGTCTACTTCTAACCTTTCCTTTATTTAAAAAGCCATCGTAATGTCTTGATAAAAGATGAGATTCAATCTGACTTAAAGTATCTAATCCAACTCCAACTACAATTAACAAACTTGTTCCTCCAAAAAAAGATGCATAGGCATAATCCAGTCCAGCAAATTGTTGAAGAAAGTATGGCATAAGAGCTATAAATCCTAAAAAGCATGCGCCAGGAAGAGTAACTCTTGTTAAAATATTTTCAATAAACTCTGCAGTCTTCTTACCAGGTTTTACACCAGGAATAAATCCACCTTGTTGTTTCAGGGTAGAAGAAACTTGATTAGGATCGAACTGTAATGCTGTGTAAAAATAAGTAAAGAAAATGATTAATAATGCAAATAATGAATTAGAAAACCAATGATCCATGGCAAACATTGAAATAAAATTTGACTGAGTTGCGTCTTGTCCAAAAAAAGTTGCAATAGTACCTGGGATCAGAATTATTGATTGAGCAAAAATAATAGGTATAACTCCAGCAGTATTTATTTTTAGTGGTAAATAAGTATTCTGACCTCCATAAACTTTACGACCAACAATTCTTCTAGCATATTGCACAGGTACTTTTCTTACACCTTGCTGTACAAGAATAATCATCATGACTAAAAAGAAAAATAGTAGCATTAAAAATAATTCAGATAAAATTCCCCTTACACCTTGCTGAAAATATGAAATTTCAGAAATTAT
>Ga0315315_10005090_pt1 | contig 12135 bp, 17 predicted proteins | sample M140m3416metaG_FD_203699 | JGI IMG/M metagenome (GOLD analysis project Ga0315315, IMG submission 203699) | Ammonia-oxidizing marine archaeal communities from Monterey Bay, California, United States - M1 40m 3416 | ecosystem: Environmental > Aquatic > Marine > Intertidal zone | place: USA...
GGGCAAAATGAGAATGATTCCATGTTGTTACAGACATATAATCGCTATCACCATCTATGGTGTAAATATGTGGACCCTCATCAAAATGAATGTGAGAATCGCGTTCGTGAGGGTATTTATTCGCTAAATAAGTAGGAGGTTCCATTTGAGTTATTGAATACTAAATTCTTTTTAAATTAGTATTCAATTTTTTATGTTTTAGGGTTGTGGAAGATAGATTATATAATGTGAGCCAGCTGGTGCGGTTAAACTGGGGGTAGTGTAGGTTAGGCCGTTGTTATATGTGAAAGTTTGATTGCATAAATACCAACTATCGTTCCCGTTGGGTCGCTGTGCTGATGGTGATCCTCCGGTGGTGACATTTCCGACCCAAAGAATGACACTGCCGCGGATGACGCCCGCCCCAGTTGCATAAGGAAAGATACCAGGTCCCAAAGGAAAAGCCGATGACGCTGGCGTACCTTGAGCACCTTGAACGCCTTGTGATCCTGTGGAACCTTGGGTGCCTGTTATTCCTTGAGCACCTGTAGAGCCTTGAGCACCTTGAGTACCTTGAGCACCCTGATTAGCGGCCGCTCCATGGATCCCTTGAGCGCCTTGAGCGCCCTGTGCACCTTGACCACCTAAATCAATTTCTATCCCGTTTTGATAATACTTTCCAGCATTAATATTTGTACTCTGAAAAAAATTACTCATTTTAATATAGTCAGAAAATTGAAATGATTTTTAGCCATAAAATGAATGTAAACACAATCTACTAATAACTACTATAATCTAAATATGAGTATGAGAGGAGCAGGACCATGGTATGAAGTAGAATCACCAAGCCCTAAATATGTCAGGGATGATCAATATCGTAAAATGATTAGGATGGGAAGTGTCTGGCGGGGCGTTGCGTTGTCCATATTCACCAATGTTCATCCTAAACTTCGACTTACCGAAGAAGAACATCTGACAGTTATTAAACAGTCACTATTGGAAGTTTTCCCGGACGACAGAAAAAACAGCTGGGGATCATTTCGGGGATATGGTACTTGGGGAATTGGCAAAGATTTAATGAAAGAGATGCAAGAAAAATGCATTGAGAATATTCAAAAGGCTTTGAACGTCAAGAGAGAAAAATGGGGAGAAATGATCGGACAAATGTTAAAACCTTACGTAAATCATTATGTTTGGAGCATCCCTAACGGCATGGTGTACAGAAAAGCACAAAGAGAATTCTCTGAAAATGCATCTAATCAGTAATCGATATTTGATTAACCTACAATATTGTAGGTATTTGTAGTATAAAATTTTATTTTTTTCTTAAAAATAAAAATCTTTAGGTAAATCATAATAATGTCTTATAGATTGGAAGTAGCGTTTAACTTGAAAAAAACAAGTGGCGCTTTGGAACTGAAGAGAGATTTAATAGAGATTGCTAAAAATGGTGGGTGCGAATTAAGCTATTCTGATTTTGAATTTGAGGGTAAAAATAGAACAATTACAAGAAATCATATTTTTATTATTTTCTTTTTTCCGGCAGATCCTAAATACATCATAAATTTTTTAACATTTTTAAGAAAAGATAGAAGAGTTTATGTTGAATCAATAGGATTTGACGATTTTATATTTAAATTGCTGTACGCTTCTAGAACGTATCTTAATAAGATGGATAAATATAAAGCGAAAGAATATTTATCCAATAGAAATAGTGTAGAGGATGAAGACTTCAAAAAAGTAATACTGGCTGTTTAATTTTTTTTGCCTTTATTTTTGTTTCTTTTTTTTCTTCTTTTTTTAGTTCCTCGATTTTGTTTTCTTTTTTTTTTAGTACCTCTTGCATTCCGCTTTTTAACTATATGACCGAGCCTTTGCTTTAAAGTTTTTTTTGAAGCAGGCATTGCCATAAGACTTATAAGTTGATTATTTGTTAATGTATGATATGATTTTTTTCCGTTATTGCTACACATTATATTTGCTTTTTTACCATCATATTTGATAGAAGTTTTTTTACTCTTTGTCTTTTTATTTCCACTTGTTTTTGAAATAGAGATTCCTTGGATTAATACTGTCATTCTTATATTAATTTTATATTTTTTTATATTAAATGAATAAAACGATAGATAAACTACCAGTCCCTATGATTAAAGAAGCAGTGCAAAAACCTAAGACAATTCACAGTGAAAAAAAAGATGGAAATATTAAATTTTTAGATGATATCATGGCTGATAAATTTTTAACTACATACTTTAAGAAAAAAATCAAACGATAATATAAATGAACGCTTCTGATGTAAATTGGTTAGACCAGAAGGAAAAAGATAAAAAAATAAAGCAAGGTCCTTGCATATTTCCTTTTAAACATGAAGGCAAAATGCACAATGCGTGTATTAAGACTAGTAGAGGAAGTATATGTGCCACAAAAGTCACGCCTAAACGAAGAACCCTTAAAACATTTGGATACTGTCCAAAAACAAAAAAAAAGAAAACATTAAAAGTACCTAAAAAATTCAAGAAAGTAAAAGTAAAGGTAATGACCAAAAAAAATCGAAAAATTGAAGAAAAAAAAGTATTAGATGCTAATGTTAAACATACTAAACATACTACAACAACTATGAGTAAAGCACGAAAAGTAATCAAAGTCAAAGGTAAAAAAAAGAAGGTCGTCATGAAAACCAAAAAAGCATCGCTAAATGAACAATTCATAAATCTTTTGGAAGAGCTTGAAGATCTGATGAAAATGAAAGGCGAGGGATTCAGAGCGAGAGCCTATCATACCGCTGCTGAGACTATTATGGCATATCCCACGGAGATCAAGAATCCAGATGAGTTGAAGGGGCAACCAGGAATAGGCGATACCATACTAAAAAAATTTAAAGAATTCATGGAAACAGGAACTCTTAGAGCGATTGAGAAAGAAAAAATGTCTGAACATAAGGCAAGATACCTATTCGTAAAAGTCTATGGTATTGGGCCTAAGAAAGCTCTTCAACTCGCAGAGTTGGGGCTAACTTCTATTGTTCAGTTGAGAGAACGGCAAGATGAACTCCTAAATGCGGTTCAGAAAAAAGGCCTCCGTCATTATGAAGATATATTGAAGCGTATTCCACGAGCAGAAGTGGTTGAGTACGAAAAGGTCTTTAAAAAAGTCTTTGATAAAGTGAAACAAGATGGTGATGAATTTGAGATTCTTGGATCTTATAGAAGAGGTAATAAAACATCGGGAGATATTGATGTCGCAGTTACAAATAAACAAGGAGATGATGCAATCTTTAAAAAGTTTCTTGATGAATTGGAAAAAGAGGGAGTTTTAGTGGAAAGTCTCTCCAAAGGCAAGACAAAAAGCTTGACTGTGGGTAAATTACCTGGGTCAACTACTGCCAGAAGATTGGATTTCATGTATTCTAAACCCGAAGAGTACTCATTTGCAGTGCTATACTTTACTGGAAGCAAGGCATTTAATGTGGTTCAGCGTCAAAGAGCTGTCGATCTTGGCTATACGATGAATGAGCACGGTTTATTTAAACTGACCGGTCCAAAGAAAAATAAGAAGGGCGAGCGAGTAAAAGGAGATTTCCCAACTGAAAAATCCATCTTTGATTTCCTCGGGTTAGAATACAAAAAACCTACTGAAAGAAAGAGTGGGAAGGCAGTGATACTTAAAACTGGCGAACAAGTGAAAACACCAGTCGATGAAATGAATACGCCCTCACCCATTGTTATGTCTCCGACAAAAAACATTAAAAAAAGCACTAAAAAAAAGTCGCTCAAGAAAGCCAAGGTGGTGAAAAAGAAAAAAGGGACAATAAAAATTAAAGCAAATAGAAAAGTAAAAAAAAAAGACACTGATAGTAAACTGCGCACTAACTGGGAATTGTTAACCAATGAGGGAATTTCCGTGGTAAAACAGTTTTCAGAAGAGACGATATGTGAGATGGTACGTGTAGCATCTGCCGCATACTACAATAAACAACCATTTGTTGCAGATAATGTATTTGATATTCTGAAAGAGTACGGACAGCGTACTTATCCCAATAACCCTTGCTTTGATGAGGTAGGTGCCCCAACAGATAAAGCTAAGGTAAAGTTGCCATTTGAAATGCATTCCATGGATAAAATTAAACCCGATACAAATGCCTTGCCAAAATACAAAGCAAAATATCCTGGTCCAAAGGTAATATCAGGAAAACTTGATGGTATCTCGGTATTGTACTCAGGAGGAAAACTTTATACTCGCGGTAGATCTACACACGGAATGGATATATCCTATATGGTTCCATATTTGGATTTACCAAAACGTAAAGATGTAACATTAAGAGGAGAATTATTGATTAAAGAAAAATTATTTGAAAAAAAATACAGCGCTGAGTATAAAAACTCACGCAATATGGTAGCAGGATTAGTGAATGCCAAAAAAAGAGATACTGGTAAATGGGCAGATCTAGATTTTGTAGGATATGAGGTTATCGAACCTGCTATGAAACCTAGTGAACAATTGGCGTGGCTTCAAAAAAATGGTGTAGTTACAGTATTGCACGAAGTTACGGATGACATCTCAAATGAGATGTTGTCAGACCTGTTAGTGGAGTGGCGCAGTAATTATGAGTACATGATTGATGGAATCATTGTAAACGACGATAAACAACATCCACGTCGCAATAAAAATCCAGATTACGCATTTGCTTTCAAGATGGTTTTGAGCGATCAGATCGCTGAAGTAAAAGTGGTTGATGTGATATGGACAGCCAGTAAAGACGCTTATCTGAATCCAGTTGTTCAAGTTGAGCCTGTAAATATTAGAGGAGCAACAATCGAATTTGTAACTGCTCATAATGCAAAATATGTAGAGGATAATAATATCGGGGTAGGATCAGTTATTCAACTGATTCGGTCTGGAGATGTTATACCCAAAATTCAAGCGGTAATTCAACCAGCTGAAAGCCCCAAAATGCCGTCGGTACCTTGGGTATGGAATGAGAGTCACGTAGATGCAATGCTTAAAAATACTGAAAACAACCCAATGGTATTACAGAAGAACGTTGAATTCTTCTTCAAAAAACTCGATATTAAAGGCGTTGGTCCTGGCAATGTTAAAAGATTGATAAAGGCTGGATTTAATACCGTACCTAAGATTCTTCTTATGACAAAGGAAGAGCTTTTAACTGTTGAGGGTTTCAAAGAAAAAACGGTAGTGAAAATTAAGGGAAACATGGATGAGGCAATTCGCAATGCTTCCTTGGTTATGATTGCTAGCGCGTCTAATGTATTTGGTAGAGGATTGGGCTCCTCTATATTGAGAAATATTATCCATGAATATCCAAATATCTTTGAATCCAGCGAACAACCTGATACCAAGATTGATCAAGTGGCAGCGGTTGAAAATGTTGGCAAAAAGCGAGCAAAACTTTTCGTAAAAAATCTACCCAATTTCATATCTTTCCTTACTGATGCGGGTCTAACAAACAAATTAAATGAACAAGTGGGTCAAAATATTGACAAATCGCATCCACTTTATGGAAAACGTATTGTAATGACAGGTTTCAGAGACAAGCCTCTGAAAAAAACACTTGTTGATTTAGGAGCTAAAATCAGTACTTCAGTTAGCAAAAGCACCTTTGTAGTACTTGTTAAAGATTTAGAAGAAGATACATCAAAAGCGGAAGAAGCGCGAGAAGAAGGAGTATCTGTGGAGCTGGTAGATACGTTTAGAAAAAAATACAAATTATAAAATAAGAAATATATAAAAATCTAACTATTTTTATATATGGCCAAAACACGTAAACATAAAAGATCAAATAGAAAATCTAAACACGGAGGAAAACGAAAAAAACAAAGAAAAAAGAAGAGAACCATGCGTAAAACTTACAGCATTCGTAGAAAAAAAGCATTTGGGCGAAAGAAATCCAAGACACCTACCTCTCTTTCTATTTTCCCAGACAAAAGTCCACAGTTGCAAGATAAAGGAGTTCCTACAAAATTAAACTCATTTACCAGCAAGAATGTAGCAATTCGCGATTCTAAAGGTAGAGAATTCAATGCTATCATAAATGATAGACTTGCCTATAGAAGAGCACCAAGAGGACAAAATGTAGAGGATTTCTCTGAAATTTTATACGGTCCTTCTGTAGTGCAATTAAGCAAAGCAAATTACAAAAAAATGAAAAAGGGCGATTCACTTTATTTTGATAGAGGATCTGTGGCTCTTCGTGGTCCATTTAAATTTATAAATGTTACTCGTGGGCCAGAAATTTTATTGGAAGTCGCTGATACCGCATATAATAAAAAGTATTTATTTAGTATTTCTGTAAATCGATTAAGTAAAGAAAAACTTTATTTGATTACTAATAAGTCGGGTAAAAGTAAAAGGCATTCTAAAAAGCGCAAACGTAGATCTAGAAAGTAAATTCATATTGGACAATATTTCTTAGATTGAACTTCAAATGATTATATAATTTGAAGCTAATCTTCTTGGTTGATACTATTCTTGATAAAGATCCTCCCATTACCTTTGTAATATTTTTGTAATAACTCTCATCAATATCATTAAAATCCATGCGTTTTTGCTTTTTATCACTCCATTTAACAAATAAAGTATGTATTTTCTTATGAAATTTATCTATTAGCGCACTCATTTTATCAGCATCTAGCATTTCCCAGGTTTTACCGGTATATACAAACAATATATTCAGTTTTTGCTCAAAGGCTCTAATAGGTAATAGCGATTCTTTTGCAAGATCAAGATGTTTTTGCATTATATAATACATGCCATTCACAAAATCATGGTCAAATATTAGTTGAAGATCTTTTTGATTTAGCATTATTTGTTGTTCCCATTCTTCATAAGTAAAATCAGGTTTACAGTTTGTATTTAACCAGTCAATTACTGGTATCTTTTTCCTCTGTCTTTTTATCCATCTTTCTTGTGTTTCTACCTTTGTTTTCAGAGTATCGATTTGTACTAGAGCCGTCTGAAGAGCTAACCACATCTCTTGTTGAGAAGGCAAATTAGATAAATGTGAAATATCTTGATTACTTTTTTTACTTAAACGTAAAAGCTCACAAGAAGCTCGATGAATATGAAAGGGTTTAAGTCTTTTATATTGTTTGCCACAAGAACATTCATACATTTGGAAGTTACAAATTATATTATACTTTGTCTTTTTATCAATTTTTTATAAGAGTAATGTATATATGTCAAATCATAATGGAAATAATTGTACAACGTGTGTAGCTTGTTTTAATAATTGTTCTTCATGTCCAAAAAATATTTGTCAAGTAGATCAAATGAATTTAAACAATATGGCACGTGTAAATAAGCAGGTTAGAATGGATTCTTCAAGATATATGATGATGAGACGTTCTGGAACGGTTAGTAAACAGGTGGGTCAAAGTGCACAAAAAAGAAATTTAGGCCAGGCAGGAGGACCGGGAGATGCCGTGCACGCAATTCAAAAAAATTGTAGGGGAAGTTCAAAATATCCTAATGAATGGAAAAAGGTTACTTATAGAGTACCTACTGTAAAAGCGCGAACCGCCTATAGGGGTCAATCTGGTGTTGATAAAAAACATGGATCTTATGCTAGATTCTTAGCACGGAGAGTAGGTGGGGTCTTAAGAAAAGAAAAGATGCCTGGTATCATAGCAAAGACAGCCATTATCAAGCAACCAAGAAATAGAACCGGTACAAATTCTGGCGCTCGAGCAGAATCTAGAATTTCAACTAAAGTTAATTATTGTTTATCTGATAACGCTAGAGGTCCACAAGGATTTAGATTGCTAGGTGGAAAAACGGCCTACTCTGGCTTCCGTGATAAAGTAACTACTTATAACAAAACAAGAAACCCTTATGACCCTAGAACAGTAAACTGCCCTAGTCCTACTTCTGAAATCGGAATTTCAACCTGTTTCAGCACAAAATGTTGTGATAATAGAATTGGTATAGATTATACAAAAGTAATGGTGCCCCAGTTACAACCAAACACCGGTGCGAATTTAACATTTATTGGATATGACGCAGTATATCCAATCGGAAGTATATCAAATAATTCTTTGGGTAATGGACTTAGTATTTTATGGCTAGGATGGCAGACAGGAAATTTTACCCCGACATTAAATAATACATTTTACATTGCTATTAAAGGATTGTCAAATGAAAATCGAACTAATTATCCATTTTGTTCTATTACAATTCATACCTCTAATGGATTATTGACCTTAAAGGCAAATGAATCAAGGGGTAATTACGACGGTGTGAATTCTACCGAGTGGAATGCAGCAACAGATTCTATTTATATTTGGGATTTAACTACCAATCCATTTACATCAGGAACTCCTGTAAATATACGTTTTGATTTAGATAAAATTAATTGCGATGAAAAACGAACCGATTGTGGTCACGGAGGAAAAGCCAGATGCGGATGTTGTGTAAAAACTAGTTTTAAAAACGGTAAACAACAATTCGTCTAATTATATGTCTAAATGTCTAATTATATAAGGATAAATTGAATTAAATCCATATTGTGTAGTACAAATATAAACACATTATGGATAATAAAGACCGTATACAACAGTATACCACGGTACAAGCCGAGGCATTGAATCTTTTCACGAAGAAAAATAAGGACTATGGAGACTCCTTCGCAACATATGGTCCTGTGGGTGTAATTGTAAGAATGGGTGATAAAATCAGTCGTCTTAGTAGTGTGACAAAAAGTGGTATTACTTTAGTTAATAATGAATCAATTCGTGATACACTGATTGATTTGCATAACTATGCTGCTATGGGAATTATGCTATTGGATGAAAAGGCTGTAAATCCAAGAGTGGAGGAACTCAAAAGGAAAAATACTTCACCCACCGCAAATGGCGCGTGGCAGGATCATGCAAAATCGCTTCAAATGCATTCCTCTGATGATTAATTTAATTTACGAATAGAAAAAATAAACCCAGATATTTTGGAAATACATATACACGGATTTTCCTCATTCAATCGTCTAGAAATGGTAGAGTAATCTACACTTATATCTTCGGCTATTTTTCTTAATGATTTATAAAATGTTGTTGTTTTATCTGGAAAAACAACAAGATATTTCAACGATTTAACATATCTATCCATTTGACTTGTTGATGTAATATCCATTATAGTTAATTTGTTTTTATTTTCTTAAGTAAATTAACTTTTAAACGATCGCAAAACCAAATAAGTAATAAAATTCGGAACTTCAATTTATTTAAAAACCCAATACATAGTATAGAATTATATGAACGTGGAATATGGTTATGCGATTGTGATTCCAGTAGCTGTTTTCATTGCAGGTTGGTGTTTTTACGATACCACTTGTAGAGGGAAATGTCGAAGACGTCGAGAACCAGAGTCAGAATCCGGCACAGAACCAGAGTCAGAATCCGGCACAGAATCCGGCACAGAATCCGGCACAGAATCAGAGGAGAAATTAGAAGAAGATATACCTTGATTATTTGGCACGCGCTCTCATTTTTCTCCTTTTTCTCTGCAATCGGCGCGTTCTTTTCTTTTTCCACTTCCATCGCATTGAAGCCGTTGCTTTTTTAAATCTACATCCATGGGACATAATTATATATGTTAAAGATAAAACCTCTTTATATAGTAATGGAATGGTTAACATGTTTATTTACTAATGAAGTGGAAAAAAATAAAGAGATCCCTAACACTCCTCCTAGCAGAGCTGTATTTTATAAAGAAATAAAAGAGTGTTCAAATGATGGATGTATGCTTGAATTTACTGCATTGAGACCGGTTATCAAAAAGGCTAAAATTGCTTCTCGAAATTACTCATTTTGCTGCGAATATTGTTATGAAGAGTGGCTTAGCTTAAGTTCATTTAGATATTAGTAAGGATTTTGATAATTTTACATTAGTATTATATAATGATAGCTACTGCATTGTATATTACTATATATGCCATACTGTTCTCTCTATTAGAAATTGAGGCAGAGGGAAAACATGGTTGGGCAAAAAAATTACCCACTGTACCAGCGCTATTTACCATGACTACATATCATGTAATAATGAATATTATGGTTATATTTACACTTATTTATAGCCTATATCCCAATAATATTTTTACAATAATATTTTTCATAGTCGCCTGGTTTTTAATAGAAGACACAATGTGGTTCATGTTAAACCCTCATTATACAATTCACGAATATAAAAGAGAAAATATTTGGTGGTTGGATAGTCAAAATTGGTATATGGGAATGCCATTACAGAACTATATTGGACTAGCTATGATGACAGTAGCTGCATATTTGAGTGGTTCAAAAAAACTAGTATATTCAGGAATAACAATGGCAGTTACAATAGGTCTTATTTTGTATTTAGCACCATATTATCACGATTATTATATTAGTACTCACGGAGATTTTTTTGAAGGGCGGGTAAAATCAACTTAAATTGAATTTAAACCTATTTTATTATTACTCACAATAATATAATGGAAACGAATGTTTATACAGATGGAGCTTGTTCCAATAACGGTCAACGAGGTGCAAAAGCTGGTTTAGGTGTTTATTTTGGTATAGATGATCCAAGAAATTGTGCACAAAGAATCGAAGGGAAACAAACAAATAATACAGCAGAATTGAAAGCTATTATAAAGGCTGCTGAAATCCTATATCGTGAAATACTAGCCGGATTTCAAGTTAATATTTACTCTGATTCTGCATATGCTATAAGATGTTGTACAACTTATGGAGAAAAAATGGAAAAGGCATGTTGGATAAAGAAAAAACCCATTCCAAATGTAGATCTTGTAAAAAAGGCATACTATATTTTCAAAGATAAAGAAAATGTAGCATTCCATCATGTTGCTGCCCACACTGGAAAGACTGATGAACATAGTTTAGGAAATGAAGGGGCTGATAAATTAGCAAATTTAGCTATTGGACAAACAGAATGTCAATATGCAAAAAAGCCCAAGAAAATTTATCTTAAAGTGCCTTTTGAAGAAAAAGACAAAGGAAAGAAACTTGGAACAAAATGGGATCCTAAGAAGAAAAAATGGTATATTCTCTCCAGTATGGATGAAACAAAGAAGGAAATGATATTAAATCTATGGGGATAAGATATATAAGTAATGTTAGATGATTTGTTAATCGGAGGTATGGCAGGAGTGATTTCAAGAACAGCTACTGCTCCATTAGAGTTATATAAAATTCAACGTCAAAATCAATATCTTAAAGAAGCATCCATTAAGACGGTTCTTAAAAAAGAAGGGGTTCGATATTTATGGAAGGGTAATATGACAAATTGTTTACGCGTCTTTCCTCAAATAGCTACAAATTTTACCGCATTTGAAAAATCTAAAAATCATATTTTTAATGATATTGAAGATGAAAAAATTAAAAATTTTTATTCTGGAGGTGTGGCTGGAGTCTTTTCAATGGTTACTATATATCCACTTGAAACCATACGCACCCGATTATCTTTACAAATGAATAAATCTCATTATTCGAGCCCTTTTCAGGCGGCAAAACAAATAAAATTTAATGAAATGTATAAGGGATTAGGTATTAGTATACTAGGTTTTGGACCCTTTAGTGCTTTAAATTTTATGTTTTATTATCAATATAAAGATTTTTTTGATGGTTATGATTTCTCGCCAACAAGTACAAAATTATTATCCGGTGGATTTGCTGGCATGAGCGCTCTGACATTTACCTACCCCACTGATATGCTTAGAAAACATTTTCAAATGGCGGGATTTAGTAAAGATGTTCCTCGATATAATGGTATATTTGACGGATTTAGATCTGTTGTTAAAAAAGATGGTTTTTTTGGGTTATATAGAGGATTATTGCCTTCTTATGTAAGACTTTTTCCTTGTTTAGCTATACAATTTTGGTGTTTAGAGAAAGGCAAAGAAATATTTGCAAAGAAATAGATGCTTATTAATATATAAATATTTTAGATTTAGAATATATATATGTCTGGAATTTTTAATCTTGATATTAATTCTTATAATATAAATGAGTTGAAAAATATACTTAATTTACAAGATCCGTTTAGCTTAGAAGATATTGTTAATAATGAAAATATATTACGTGAAAAATTACTAACAGATAAAAGTATCTCGAAAGAAAAACGAAGAGATATTATTAAATTTCTTGATGG
>Ga0315315_10005093_pt1 | contig 12130 bp, 8 predicted proteins | sample M140m3416metaG_FD_203699 | JGI IMG/M metagenome (GOLD analysis project Ga0315315, IMG submission 203699) | Ammonia-oxidizing marine archaeal communities from Monterey Bay, California, United States - M1 40m 3416 | ecosystem: Environmental > Aquatic > Marine > Intertidal zone | place: USA...
CCAATTCCATGATGTTAACATTATCCCTCGCGCTAACTGCGAAGCTTCCAAGCACCGATGCGAGAAGCACGTACAAGGCCTCCGGGAATGGCGATGGGCGGAGTGGGGACGTGGACATTACCATCAACGAACGCTTGCTGTTTGGTGGAAGCGGTTGTGGGGCAGTGGTTGGCGGATCAGATGCGATCGAGGGCGTAAGGTAGAATGGAATTGACGCGGCCGCTGCTCCATCGGCGGACTTGCTCCCTCCACTCCCATTACTACCTTCGATGGCCCTTCGTCCCTCTTCTACCACCTCCATAGCCCTACGCTTCCTCTCCTCCTCTAGCCTACGTTCTCTGGCTTCCTTCTCCTTTTCCTCAGCCCTCGCTCGTTGCTCCTCAGCCTCCTTCGCCACCCGGTTCCTTCGATCTCCCTCAAGCTCAAAAAGAATCGCGCCATGATCGATGATACAATACCAGGAATGGACGAAATCTCTGGCGACCAAGTCGACGAACGCCCCTAGCTCGGCGCAGAGGCCGGCGGGTAGATTAGGGTACAACCCCTGGACGGTGGCCGCCCCTCGGGGTACCGGGGGTGGGCTGAATGCCGAGAATGCGCCTGGTACAGAATGTGGGTAGAGGGGATTCGGAACCTGTCCTTGGTTGGGCCCCGACGCCACCAGATTCTCCAGGACAGATGCCGCCGTGAGAGGGAGGCCTCCCGCAGTCGAACCGGACGCCGGAGGCACCGACCTGCGCAGGATTTGCCCTCGCAGAAGGCCCTGCGGAACGTCGAAGCCCGCCCCAGCCATGAGGACGTGGTAAGAATTCTCACCGTGTTCGGCGGTGCCCCCCCGGGCCAGGGCTGGAAGTAGCCCGGGCGAGGGGCGGGGCTGCTGAATTGGGGATGATTTCGGTGAGGCATCGAAACCTCCGCCCCGCTGCCCCTGTTTCCCGCGGCTGCCGTATTTGTCGTCGTCTGCACCGTCTTTCCACCGATCGAGGACATCGTGCACGTGGGCGGCGAGACCGAGGCCCAGCCCCACCCCTATGGCCGTTCCCAATGCCCGAAATAGGATTGACCAGAATATCGGGAGGCAGAGAAGCGATAGGCCCGCAAGAGCCATTAGGTGCCTCTGGGACTGGGTCAGTGTCTCGACTCTTGCCCGAACCGGAGCGGGCATCTTGGTCAGAAGAAGGGCAGGCAGGCCAACGTCGTTGGCGCCGGGACCAGCATCAGCATCAGCATCAGCATCAGCATCGGCATCAGCATCAGCATCAGCATCAGCATCAGCATCAGCATCAGCACGACCGACTTCACCTTGGCCATATTCCGCGCCAGCGGAACCCGGCTCGCTCAATATCGACTTCGCCGCCTCCGCTGCCGCAGCTGCGGCCGGAGATAGATTCATAGTTTTCGGCGTGGGTTTGGAGGCGATCCAAATGCAAGACACCGGAGACGGCGGCAAGGAGTCCAACTGTCGGTTACGTCTACCTCTTGTGGATTTTAATCGGATCTTGTTTCAAACCGATTGCTCCGCTTCGCACGTCGCACATTTAAATCTACTACGACTATAGTAAGAGAGTAGTACGTATATTGCTATACTCCTACTCCTAGAGTAGTAATTATTACTATGCATACTACTCTAGTAGCTAGTAGTATGCATAGTACTAAGTTGTTTTTCTAATGGCCACTACGAGCTATATACATAAATCGTAATGTATCCATACTACTCTCGTACTCTAGCAATAATATTATAAAATTTGCGACCACTAATACTAGCTACTGTAGTAGTACGTACTGGCTGGTGTACCTAAATAGATATCTGTACTACTACGAGTCGTAGTCTAGTAATCTCGTATGCATATTACGACCTCGTAGTAAGTTAAGTATACTACGCTCGTAGTACTAGCCAGTATGCATAATAGCTAGTACGAGCTTGTACATTGTAATATATAAACACATGATACACTAGTAATATATAATAATACATACTATCTAGAGTACGTATGCATACATAAATAATACATCATACATAATATTATAATATATTATGCATACTAGCTCGTAGAGTACATACGAGCTCGTACATCAAGTTCTCGTGTTACTAATACTTAGTCCTAGGCTACAGTATGCTCCTCTCGGAAAATCACGGGTCGAAGAAAACATCAGGACGACGCCACATACATGACACAAAAGTAAGTCAAAAGGACCATTCATGCGCGTTTGCGAATCAGCGGTCGCCGCTGTCCTCCCACTCCTGACCTCAGCCGCCTTCCTCCCCGGACCCTCGCTGGTGCGGCGTCCGCAACGTCAGCTCCAACCCACATGCTTCACGCGTAGCGGCGCCTCGGCCCGTCCAGGTCCGGCCGCCCTCTACTCCTCCCGGAGGAGGCGCCGAAGCCCCCCCCCCGGAGGTGGTGGGGGGTACGATCGCTACGATGAGGGCGACGACGATTCCTTCGGAGACAGACCGCGCAGGTGGAAGCCAAGAATTTTGGACGACAACGATGATGATGGGGGCGCATTCAACCCCGCGGATGCATTATTTCCAATCCCGAACGACGAGGACGAGAGGGAGCGTTCCAGTGAGGACGGAGGCAGGCGGGCCGTCGGCAGAAGAGGCGCAAGAGGTTGTCAGGAAGGGACGAGACGTTCACCGCGAGAGAAAGTTACCCGTACCGATGCATCGGATTATCAGTCTGCCGACCGCAGGCGGCGCCAAGGAAATGACTTTGGCGGCACAGGGGGCTCGACGAGATCGATGGCTGGTGAGGAAGATGAAGACAATGATATTTCAGACCTAAGGCGCCGAATGAGGGGAGAGCAAGTGTCAGATGACCTTGGTGATTTGAACTCAGAAAATAATTTGTCTGCGGAACCAGTCCGGCCAGTAGACGGAACTGTCGATCCTGCAGATTCTGTTGAAAAGGAGCACAAAGACGACGAGATCCTTACGGAAACGAAGGTCGGTAACAGCACAGTATCTTCAACCAACGAGCGCAAGGAGAAAACACGGTATGCAGAATATGAGACATATTTCGAGGAAAAATTTGATCCTTTCAATAGCGGGACAGAGAATTGGGAGTGGGGCGAGGACGAGAACGACGAGGGCGATTTTCCCTCAATTTTTGACCATGAAGAGATTGACGAGTACGATGATTGGGACTCGCCCGACGAGCGTTTGTTCTCTTCCTCTCCCGGTGCATCTGTGTCCAATAATGAATACACAGATTTCGGAAATGAGTGGGAGTGGGAAACGACGCCTTCTGGCGGTGCGTCTGTTTTGCTCCCCCCTCCCATCCCCAGGTCAAAAAAACTGGAGCTGCCTAACACGATAATTCATTTTGTCGGGGGAACAATTTTTGGTTCGTACCCCACACAGTTCTATTCGGATCTTTTGGAATCTGTTGCGAAAAAAACCAACTCGGTAGTCATCGCCACCAATATACCTATCACCCTTAATCAGAACCCACTCAACCACTTAGCCTTGTCAAATCGGATAGTGCGCAACTTTCGCGAGGCTTACTTTGAGATACTTTGCGACGAATATGGTGAAGCTGGGGCTATCACGAATGTTCCAATTGTTGGCGTGGGTCACAGTTTAGGGGCAAGGCTCCAAGTGGTTGTTAACACTGATGCAAGGCTGAGAAGGGGCGCCCTTCCAAGGAGCGGAAATGTCTTGATTGGATTTAATAATTATGGTGCTATCCAAAGCGTTCCAGGCGTCAAAACCCTTCGAAAAGGAGCCAGAGATGTCGAAAAGAAAAAGCAGCTAAGCAAAAATCGGAGTTTTCAAGATGAAGACCTTTATGAAGAAGAGGAGTTCTATTCCCGACGAAGCCGAACGAGGGAATACGATGATTATGGACGTAGGCAGCGTTCACGCCGAGGTGATAGATACAACAATGGGTTCGATTATGATGACAATGAGGAATTCGAAGATGAAGTAGAAGCCTTCTTCTCCCTTGTTTCAGAATCGTTTCAGAATGGTCTCAAAGAGGTGAAGACGGCTCTAACCCCCTTAGATGTGGCGGGTGGAAATCTCGAGTTTCAACCGAGCCCTGACGAGGTTTGGGAGAGTCTAAGCGACGGAGAGTATTGTGAACATATTCAGAAAACTTTAGTTGTTCAATTTGATAGAGATGGAATTGATCAAGGTGCGAGATTGGCGCGATCTGTTCTGGAGGAGGCAAATAATGAAGTCGGAGGCACGAAAAGGGTCGTTGATATCAAGTTTGCTCGACTTCCAGGGATGCATCTGACTCCTGTCTCGTATGACGATGGGCTCGGCCTTACTCGTGCCGTTTCGGCACTTTCGTTGTCATCCCTTTCATTCGATATGGCCTTGAAAGATATTATTGGGGAAGATAGAAAGGGTAGGAGCACCAAAGTTGGGCAGAAAAGAGAAGAGGACGAGATCGAAGCATTGATTTCCAGCGTATCTCGATACATTACAGATGTCGTCGTTGGAGACAATCTCACAGAGGCTGAATGATTTTTGAGCAATGGAAACAAGTACGCATATCGACCTCTCGGACAGCTTGATAGTGCTGTCATTTGAACATAATGGTAAACTGATTACATGATGTAGTGAGAATACTAGATCAAATATTTTCTAATTATACAAACCGTGGAAGACTACCGGAATGATCACGCCCTAGCAAATTGTTCGTCAATGCTGGAGCTCTGAGTCAGCTTCTTGCGATTAGCGCCCTCCTGATCGATATATCCACTCAAGGTCCGTTGTAAGTGACTGCGTTGCTTGTGCTGGAGCAGAGTTTCTTCGAGTTCCATATAACCCTTGGAAACAAGCATGTCGACAACACGGTCGTCCTTGATATGGTTATTGCGGTCGAAGTGAGCGCGAACATTCTCGCGGGCATCCTCCAGGGTAAGGTCAATGTCGTACAGGGTAAGGACGCGCGGCAATTCCCTGATGACAAAGAAAAGACATTGGTCACGTCGGGGATGAGTACAAAGAGGGCAAAGTTCAGTTTTGAAGTACCTACTAACCAACAAAAGACATAACCCTACTACAGTAGCTAGTAGATCTAGCTAGTAGATAGAGAGCACACCAAAAGCGCAAAATCCCCATCGGAACCCGGAAATCATCGGCACGAAGTCCAGGTCCGCTTGTCTTCCGTCTCCACGCCCAACGCACACGCTATCCCACTATTTCCAGTTACCAACTCACTTGTTCACCGCGCGATATAGCCGCGAGACCGGGTTGAGAGGTGCCGACGCCTTGGCCTTGGTTGCCAGCTGAAGGAAAGACATGACTCTGCGGAGAGAGAGGGCGGACAGAGAAAGTAAGTGTGCTGTAAAATTGCCTGTTCCAGTTTTGCAAGACCGATAAAAATCGAATGCGAGAGAGAGGCACAGGCAGCATAATGACGTTGCTGCATATACGATGCTCTTATGCATACTCTAGCTAGTAGTACGAGAGTATTAAGTTGGTCTTACGTATGCATACTCGGCTTGGAGTACAGCTACGGGGGGGTTACAAGAATCCAGGGTTTGTGTACTCTTCATCTTCATACTCTTCATACTCTTCTGGTCGGGGACTTTAACACAGTACGGCTGTACGAGTTCTCGTCTCAATACAGTACACAACTTATGATAATACTGATAATACTACTCTACTCTAGAGTATGCATAATAATATTATTACTAGGAGTACGAGCTCGTATTATGCATAATATTATAAATATACTACTAGAGTACGACTCGTAATAATATTTTAATATATTACTCGTATATTATATAATGCATACTACGAGTCGTACTCTAGTAGCTAGAGTACTAATACTCTAGAGTACTACTACTACGAGCTCGTATGCATACTAGCTAGAGTAGTATCCATACGTACTAGCTAGTACTAGCTAGTAGTTATACTTAAGTACTAGCTAGAGTATGCATACGAGCAGTAGTGTATGGATACTAAGATACGAGCCGTACATACTATGCAGAGCAGGTATGATATGGATACATACTACGAGCTCGTAGTACATGATGTATGTACTAGCTAGTATGTATTTCATTGCTCGTATGCATAATATTATTACGATCTCGTATTCCTTGCACTTCCCACTTTCCTGTTCTTGTCCACCCCTCGCAATGAGGTCTCCACTCCCTCTTTTGGTTACAGCGGCTCTCCTCGTTGAGTTAATGACCCAGTCTTGCCACTCTTTCACTCGCCCGAATCGACAGCTAAAGAGTACAGTCCTTAGAATGTCGTCAGCCACGGAATTTGCTAATAAAGCACTTCGACAATCTCCTTCCAGCACGCAATTCTACACTCACAAGATGTGCCCTTACGCGCAGAAAGTTTGGATCGCTCTAGAGGCAGGTGGGTGCCCGTACGAGATGACTCAAATCGACCTGTACGGAGCTGGTGGCAAGCCGGATTTTTTTCTGGAACTGAATCCAGACGGCGAAGTTCCCGTTGTAACTTGTTACGGCGGTGCAAAAATTTTGATCGATTCCGAGTACATCTTGACCCGTATCGCCGACGGGGTGGTGGACGGCGGCGAATGCTTGCGCCCGCCCGAGGGTGAGAATAGAGAGGAATTGGAAGACATGGTCGAAGCATGGCGGAAAGATATGAATACTCGTATCAAGGTAGTTGGGAAGGAGGCAGTGCTTAGGAGAGGGAAAAACGTCCACGAGCTTAAGGAACTACTCAAGGAAGTTGATAGGAACGTCGTTGGACCCTATCTATGCGGCGAGACGATATCGTTGGCAGATTGTTCGGCCTTTCCCTTCCTTTGGAGAATTGACCAGGAATTTGGACCGTTCACATCCGACGACAGTTGCGGTCACATCCGCCAATGGCTGGACAAATGCGCGGAGACAGATGCGTTCAAGAAGACTATTCAGTCGTCATGGTGGTGGTGGTGGTAAGAAAGAGCAGACGAAGCGACAAGGCGACGCAGTTATTAATTCATACCATCCAGTAAGGACTGTACCCAGCGCGTAAACCATCACTCCCCCAAAACATTTATAATCGACTCCTTCAGCACCTTTACGGCCTTTACAATGTCGTCATAACTGTGTACGGCAGATACTGTCAATCTGATGGCTGGGAGAGGTACATCATGAAGCTTTTCCCCGACGTGGCCACCCGTCGATACGATGGCAAGTCCATGGCTAAGGCAACGTTCTGCAATCCGATCTAACATGCCGATCTGATCCTCTATCGATGCGTCGGCCTCCTTTCCAGATAGCTCTAGAATGACTATAGATGACAGCTCATCGCTGACAACCTGCATCCGTTCAGGAACAATACCCCTCACCCGAGACCCACTCAGGGTGCGATAGATAGCGCCCCTGTTCTTCTTGGTGCGCTCTATCATGTCAGGACTTCTTTTTATCCGCTCCAAGCTCGAAATCGCGGCACTGGCAAGGAAAGGGGGTGCCGATGCAGAGAAGCAATAGCCAGCACCAGACAGGCGTTGATGATCGACCACTTCCTCGCTTCCTACACAAACGCCCCCGATCGAACCAAGGGCGTTCTCAAGACCAATAATGATGATCTCCGCGTCGACCATGGGCGAGAGGCCATAGTGATCCAGGGCGCCTCTTCCGCTCCGTCCCATAGTGCCGAAACTGAAAGACTCGTCAACAATCAATCTGTAGCTAAACTCAGCCTTCAGCTTGGCAATTTCATCGAGCGGGGCGACGGTGCCGCGATTCTTGTACAAACCTTCTACGACGATGAAGCGGCGCTGGTCGGATGAGGTGCGACCCAAGCGCCAGTCCGTCTCGCGAATGTCCTCGAGGACAGCTTTCAGGTCGCCGACGTCATTGTGGCGGAAGTACACTACATTGGCCCGGCTAAGAGTGACGCCTGTTCCCAGGGCTTCGTATACTCCCTCATCAACGACCAAAAGGTCACCTCGCTTGGCGAAGGCGGCGACTGTGGAGGTGGCAGCTGAGGCCCCGTCGGAATACATGATTGCACCCTCAGTCCCCATGTGGTCGGCAATGGCGTCCTCCAGGTCGAGGTGGGCATCAATAGTGCCGTAGAAACCGCGAGGCCCACACGAGCCACACCCATAACGGAGGAGGGCGGCGCGGGCAGCCCCCTTGACGGACTCGGCAGAGGGTTTAAGAGACGTCTGCGCATCATTCGGCGTGTCAACGGATCTCATCCAACGAATACTTCGCTTCCTTGGGCTGGCGCCGGGGCTTTCGCCGAAGGCAGAGACAGCGGCGTCCTCGGGGCCGTCGTCCGATGATGCTACACCGAGAAAGTCGTGGGTGGCGAAGTTGAGAACGGTCTTGCGCTCCCATCCGCTTACCTTTCTGGGGTTCGACCCGTTTTTATGCGACGAGGAGGGAGGCAGTCGGACCGTCATGTGGGAGCCGCTTACCCTTTCCACCACCACTCCGGCGCCGATCCATCGGTCGCTGCCGTGAGCGAAGTTAGGGCCCGATGTTCTGCTGCCGCCACTTTCCAAGGCAGGGACCAGTGCTGCGCGCTCCGTCTCCACCCATTCCCGGATGAGATCCTCTTTCTCGGCCTCGGTCAGCTTCTGCCCCTGCCCCCCCGGGCTGCCAACCGACCTGCGGAGCCAGAACATGTATAGGACGAAAGCGATGAGGATAGTTTCCACGACGACATGGACGGGATCCTCCGACACCAGTTCGATCCACCAAGCGCGGTACCGCGGGGGCAGATCCAGTAGGATCTTAGGTAGGTCCGATACCGTTGTGAGGGGGGACTTCGACAGCGACAGGACGTGGCCGCTGACGACGTGATACGCTGCGTGCGTATGCCGGCCGGCCAGAAAGCCCAGGTCAAATATATTTTGCGTAAATCTGGACATGGCGGCGGCTGCGGTCTCTGCCTAGTTGAGATATGAGGCTGGATCTGTCGCCAGGGATACGTAATGAGATGCTCTCCAAGGTCAGGTAAAACTTTGGATCGGGTAAAATACTAGAAGTAAGTTCTTTGGTCACGAGTGCAAGAATGAAGGGAAGAAAGAAATCTGCGCAGGGGCGCCAGCGTTTCTATCGCCAATCGGCAGCTTCACTCGGACGACTCCTGTCGAGACTAGCTACAGTAGCAGGCTAGGAATTCGTACTAGCTAGTAGCTAATTCTTTAATGGCACTACTAGCTATTAGTAATATGCATACATACTACGAGTAGCTAGTAGTAGTAGTACGCATAGTGTGCATACTACTAGCTACTAGCTAGTAATATTCATACTACTAGGAGTATGCATACTACTCGTAGCTAGTAGTATGTTATGTTGTTGTTGTTGTTGTGTAATCGCATTCATGATGTATAACAACTACTAGCTAGTAGTATTGATACTATGCATACGAGCTCGTACTATGCATACTAGCTAGCTAGTAGTATGCCTACTGTAGCATCCTGAGCTAGGCGGCAGGCGGCCAGACGGCATCAACTCTTCACCCTCATCCGAGATCCGAGTGAGTCCCTCGGTTCGCTCAACTTCCGCCAGAAAAAAGGGACAGCGAGTCCCTCTCTCATAACGCTCTGGGCTTCGCCGCCAAGACAATGATTAGCTTTTCTCTTCTCATCGCCCTGGTTGCGGTACTATTTGGCAGCAGGCGAGTGAAGGCCTTCGCGCCTTGGGTGTCTGGCGTCACCTTCGCGCGGCCCTCCGCCTCGACGTCCGTGACAGGCGATGGGAGACCGAAACGGAGCGTCAGCGTCGAGGAAAGCGTTGCAGATAAGGGGGAGATGGCATCTTCTTCCTCGGTGTCCTCGAAGAATGCGATGGAACACGAAGAGATTTTCCAGTCCTTCTCCGCCTTCCTCCAATCGACGCAGCAGTCGATAATATCCCAGCTCGAGGAGGTTGACGGGTCCGGAGAGACCTTCACCGAGGATCGTTGGGGGGTATTCGAGGGCGGGACATACGCCGACAACATCCCGGCCGCAGGTAGTGGGGGGATCACTCGCGTCATACAGGGCGGCGACGTGATCGAGAAGGGCGCTTGCAGCCTGACTCTCATTCAAGAGGGGAAGCTCACCGCCGATCGGGCCGCGTCCATTTCAGGACGAAACGACGATGCGCTCGACGTAAAGGCGGGTGACACCTTCAGCGCTGCCGCTCTTAGCATCGTCCTGCACACCCGATCGCCCATGGTCCCCACTTTTCGGAGCGACGTTCGTATTTTCCTGGTCAAGGTAGACGATGGGAAGACTCTGGCGTGGTTCGGCGGCGGTGCCGATCTCACCCCGTATATACTTTTCGACTCCGACATTTCGGAGTTCCATTCTCTGCAGAAGAAGCTCTGCGACGATCACTTCTGCCTCGACGCCGAACACGCCGAAATCTTCAATTACGCTGCTCTCAAGCAGGCATGCGACGAGTACTTCTACCTACCCGCTCGGTCTGAGCACCGCGGGACGGGTGGTACTTTCTACGATGACATGCCGGCCAGTAGCAAAACTCTCGACTTCACCAAAGCTGTCGCTGACTCTTGGATGCCGTCATGGCTCCCCATTGTGGAGAGACGCAAGGATATTAAATACACCGAACAACAGAGACAATGGCAACTGCTGAGACGGGGGCGCTATTTAGAATTCAACCTCCTGTATGACCGTGGGGTTAAGTTCGGTCTAGCGAACGCCAATCCTCGCGTGGAGGGTGTCATGGTCTCGGCACCTCCCCTCATCGCTTGGGAGTACAATCACAAGATAGAGGAAGGGAGCGACGAGGAGCGCCTTATGAAGGTCTTGAAGAGCCCAAGGGATTGGGCGTAGATTGTCAAGGACAATCTTGTTTGATATTCTACGTGCTCAGCTAAAGCTACAAGCTAAAAAATATATATAGTTTTTAGGGAAGTGTCCCTGCTTTGACAAATTAGAGATCCTAGTGTGGATCTTCTACGGAGTAATCGAGAGCTTCGTACGATTTCCAGATCTCTACATGTCTTCCTTCCCCCTTCCATGGCTTGCTCGCCCCGGCCCAGTGTAGAATGCACGCATCCATGACCTCCTCTTCGGTCGCCGCCTGCGTCTTGACGTTCCAGTTTTCGGGGAGGTGCTCGAAATCCTCCTTGAAGGTGAGAGCGAGGGGGGGTTGGGAGCCATATTTGTAGATTTCATCCTCCCGATTCTTTAGCGCAAAGCGTCGCATTACTTCCGTCATTTTTCCTTTCCTCCATTTTTCCAGGTCGACCACCATAACGCCAGCATTGAAGGTCCACCTAATGTCTTTATAGTTTGGACGATGAACCCGTGTCAGACCCAATGGGGGACCCTTTACAGGAATAGCGGCGATGATATAATCTGAGTCCACAAGAGTATTTTCAATCATTTGTACAACATCGCATCGCACAATGGTGTCACTGTCGATCCATAAGGCTTTTTTTGCCGACACGGGGAGAAGATCGTCCATAATGAATCGAATGTAGTTGGCAGCGTTCGTATTGATCGTGATACCGTCTTTCCTCTTGTGCTTCCCTTTGCGCTCATATGTTGGATTTGTAAAGGAATCCACATCATAATTGATTGCCACATCGGTGAGGTTGAACCATTTAACCTCCGGTAAACTTGGGAGGGCCTCATCTCCAAAGAAGTAGAAGTTGAGCCGGCTGGGATCGGACGCATGGGCCTGAACAGACCGGATGCTCGCCTCGACTCCGACGATGGAATGCTCATCGGATCCATAAACGATGTGGACGGCCTCGTCTTCTCCTTCTCTTTCTCGCTCGTCCAAAGTGGAGGATATCATAACGCCGCGCATGCTCCCAAGTCGCCGCTGGGCGGAGACGTGATGGGCATCCTCATCCGCATAATAAATGGATGTGTAAGAAAGACATGAGAAAGTAGTTTGGGCGAACAAGAAGGAACTAGCGGCGAACAAAGCGACACAGGAGGCGCCGGCAATTAGTGGCGATATTAGGCTCGACGGAGCGTGAGATGCGGTCCCTTCGGTATCCATGGGAATTGGTGCTTTCATCCTGTTTCAAAAATAAAAAAAATAAAAATTGTATCTTTCTCTATAAAATAAATAATAATATATAATATTATACGGTCGTATGTCATGTACGAGCTCTTATGCATACTTAGTAAGTATTATGCATACTACACTTTAAGTAATAGAGTACTAGTAGTAGATACGAGAGTATGCATACGAGGAGATACTAGAGTACGAGTAC
>Ga0315315_10005095_pt1 | contig 12123 bp, 9 predicted proteins | sample M140m3416metaG_FD_203699 | JGI IMG/M metagenome (GOLD analysis project Ga0315315, IMG submission 203699) | Ammonia-oxidizing marine archaeal communities from Monterey Bay, California, United States - M1 40m 3416 | ecosystem: Environmental > Aquatic > Marine > Intertidal zone | place: USA...
AAGCAGGCGGCCCGATCATTGATGCCGGCGCCAACTATGTCGATGGCGGAATTGTAGGTCCGGGCCCGGGCACACGGGAGCGTGCGACTAGCATGTATGTCAGTGGCCCCAATGCGGCGGCAGTTGAAGAGATTTCGGGTCCTCATATTGACGTTATTAATCTCGGCCCGGACATTGGTAAAGCCTCTGCAGCCAAAATGTGTTACGCGGCAATTACGAAGGGGAGTTGGACTTTATATACAACTGCTCTGGTAGCTGCTGAAGCGTTAGGTGTTAGTGATCCCGTGCATACCGCGTTAAAAGACAGCAGGCCGGGGATTTGGTCAGACATTGAGAAAATGCTGCCGCGATTGCCGCTGGACGCAGGCCGGTGGGTTGGTGAAATGGAAGAAATCGCACAAGCCATGGGCAGTGCAGGCGCGTCTTCTCATTTTCATCAGGGAGCTGCTGAAACTATGGAATTGCTTGATTCCACGCCCATCGGACGTGAAACCCGAGAAAACTACGATAAAGATCGAACACTCGAGCAATGTCTGAAAATATTTTCAGATCACTTGCCGGTAAGGAGCGAACGCGCTAAAGCAGCAGAATAATAGCGTTTCTAATGGAATAGGAGCGTCGTTCTATCATCCGGGACGACGTGCGTTCTGGGCCGTCTACACAGTATGCATATAGATAAATCAGCCATCGCTTTTGAAACCGCTCTGTTGGATGATGCAGCGGTGCATCATACGCCTTGCGGCGATGGGTCCATGGTCTGGCATCAGTGGGGTGAGGGACCGCCACTAATTATGTTGCACGGGGGGTCCGGATCATGGCGCCATTGGGCACTCAATATCCGTTTTTTAGCACAGTATTACACTTTATACGTGTGCGACTTGCCTGGTTTGGGTGATTCCGCCGATCCGCCGATCCCCTTTAGCGTGGATGATTTCCCGGGGTCGGTCGATCACTTAGCCGAAATAACCTGTGCGGGCATTGAAACGCTCTTACCTTTAGGGTCATCTTTTAAAATATTAGGGTTTTCTTTTGGTTCTATTACTGGTGGGTATGTGGCGGCGCGTATGCAAGATCGCACTGAACATTTGGCATTAGTGGGGCCAGCGTCGCTTGGTTTGCCGTGGGGTGGGCTTAAAGGACATCGAAAATCACCGAAATATGCAAAAAATGAAACGGAGATAAAGGAATTTCACCGCCATAATCTGCATCTCGTAATGTTTGGTGATTGGGCAAATATTGATGATCTTGCACTGCATCTGCAAATTCAGTGTGTTACCCGAGCTCGTCTCCGAAGTCACCGCATATCCGGAACCGATACATTACTTCAGGTTCTAAAGCGCCTAGAGGTGCCATTTAGCGCACTTTGGGGTGCCGAGGACGTCTATTCCTTGCCCAATATCGAATCCCGGTCAGTCCTGATGCGAACAATACGCCCGGAGGCGGACTGCCGGGTAATTGACGGGGCGGGCCATTGGGTGATGTATGAGGCGGCAGACGAGTTCAATGCCACAATTTTGGAGCAATTAGGCGGAACAGAATTGGAAAAGGCCAATAAAGAGATCAGTTGAGGAAAAGATGGAAGCCGAAGAATATTTAAAAATGGTTGAAGCGAAGGCGGAGGTTAGAACATCGTCTTGCGGTGATGGTGAAATGATCTGGCATGTTTGGGGCGACGGTGAGCCTTTGGTGTTCTTCCATGGTGGTTTTGGTAGCTGGCTGCATTGGATAAATAACATCGAATATTTCGCACAACATTTTCAGGTGATTTGCCCGGACATCCCCTGCCATGGCGACTCGGCCCTAGCACCTGAGCCCCATGACGCACCAAATATTAGTAAAATTCTCTCTGATGGGCTGGACCACATTCTAACGCCGTCTGAAAAACTCAGGCTTTGTGGTTTCTCATTTGGCGGTATCATGGCGGGCAATGTGGCCGTTTGGCAGGGTGATCGCGTTCACAAATTAATCGTAGTTGGTTCCAACGGTTTAAATTGCACCAAAGGTCCGGTTTCGGGCCTTAAGGACTGGCGTAAGGCGGAGAACGAGGAAGATCGTTTGGCCTGTCACCGCCGCAACCTAGAAGTCATTATGTTCGCCGACACAGACCGGGTAGATGATGTGGCGATTTGTTTGCAAGATAAGAACACCCGCCGGTCGCGAATGAAATCGCGCCAAATCGCTAGTACTCCTGCCTTGCTAAATGCTTTGCCAAAGTTAAAAGGTACGCTCTACGGCATTTGGGGGGAAAAAGACGTTTATGCAGAATTGTATATGGAAGAGCGTCAGAAAATTTTCCAAGAAATCCAGCCAGGTTGCGATTTCCGGGTAATCAATAATGCGGGTCATTGGGTACCTTATGAATCGCCCAACGAATTCAATCCAATGGCCCTGGAAATGTTGAAGGATTGAGCCCCATATGCTGACGGATAAGCAACAAAAACTATTGTCCGGGGGCGCTCCGCGCCCCGGTGAATCGGCCGAAAATTGTGTGAAGCGTTTTGAAGAATCGGCCGAAGTGTTTGAAACTCCTTGCGGTGACGGTAATCTAATTTGGCATAAATGGGGCGAAGGTGAGCCAATCCTCATGTTCCATGGTAATCATGGCTCTTGGTCGCATTGGATTCGCAATATCCCCGTCTTATCCCAGCATTACGCGGTCTATTGTTCTGACGCACCGGGGCTTGGGGATTCAGCCTTGCCACCGGAACCTTATAGTCTAGACGGTATTATCGATGCGCTCGCGCTTGGTATTGAGCAGATTGTACCAGCAGATGCGAAAATGCATGTGGTCGGCTTCTCCTATGGTAGCGCCACGGCGGCAAACACCGCTTGGCGATTTGTTGATCGCGTTAAGACGCTCACGATGTGCGCATCAGCGCGCCTTACCGCGACAGCAGAGGTGAAACGCGACCTTCGCAGTTGGCGTCGTTTGGAAACACCGGAAGAGCGCTGGGAAGCCCATAAGCATAATTTAAAGCAAATGATGATCTGCAAGCCGGAAATAGTAGATGATTTGGCGGTGCATTTACAGAATTGGAATGCGCCGCGAGCCCGTATCCGGACAAAGGAGTTCATTCCTCGCGGCTCTCTTTTAAAAGCATTGATTGCCATCAAACATATCCCGATCCGCAATATCTGGGGAACCGGTGACGCGTTCTATCCTCATTTCCTTAATAGCAAGGAGGAGCTGATAGACGGAAACAATATTAATCTCGATTTGAAAACCATTGACCAGGTTGGCCATTGGTCGCCATACGAAGCTTCCGAGCAAGTTAATGAATGGTTACTTGAGTGGTTCCGGTTACATGATTAAGGATATTTTGTGGGCGCTTTATACAAGGAATTAGAAGGCGGCGTTCCCCGTCCAAGAGAATCTCCAGAAGAGTGCGTGGCACGCATTCAAAATGCGGCTGAGAAAATCATTACACCGTGCGGCGATGGCGATCTCATTTGGCATGTATGGGGCGAAGGCGAATCGTTGGTATTATTGCACGGCAACCACGGCAGTTGGACCCATTGGATTAAGAATATACCGTTTTTTGCCGAGCGTTATCGAGTGCTTGTGCCTGATGCTCCGGGTCTTGGCAATTCGGCCGTACCGCCCGAACCGCATACTATGGATGAGATGGCAGCAATCGTGAATGCTGGGCTTGATATCATAATTCCAGGCAAGTCTTTCCATATGGCCGGCTTTTCCTATGGCAGCACGCTGGGTGGCTATATGGCCATCACACTAACTGGCCGGCTTAAGAGCTTCGGTATGATTGGGTCTGCGCGCTTGACCGGCCAACGGACCATGGTTGAAGGGCTGATCAATTGGAAACGGCTTGAGACGGAAGCTGAGAGAATTGAAGCCCATCGCCATAATCTCGGAGTCGTTATGCTGAGCGATAAATCCAAGGTGGATGATTTAGCCTTATATCTACAGTGTAACAACGCCCCTCGAGCGCGGGTTAAATCTCATAAATTTGTGCGCCGTCTTACTTTGCCTGAAATCGTAAAAGAAATTGAAGCGCCTATTTGCGTTTATTGGGGTACGAAGGATCAATATTACCCTTTTTATCTCTCTGCTTATGCAGAACAAATCACCGCTCGGCATATCAGCATCGAGACCGATACAATTGAAGGCGCAGGCCATTGGGCGAACTATGAAAGCAGTGATGAAATGAACGCAAAACTAGCAGCCTTTTTTGAATCCAATGATTAATGCGTCCATGCGCGCTATACTAAACTGATGTATTTCGACCCGAAACTTTGGCCCTTCACCAAAGGCGTGCGTTTGCGCATTGCCTTGGCGGTGTTAGTGGGCCTTTTGGCAGCCGCTGTCGGCATTGGTCGATTAGCGTTGTTGGGCTGGTTGCTGGGCCAGGTTTGGCGCGGTACACCCTTCGATCAATTGATCCTGCCCTTTGGCATTGTGGCTGCCATTATGCTGCTGCGCGGCTGGCTGGAATATTGGCGCAACATGGTTGCCCATAAAACAGCCTCTATTGTGCAGCTCCATATAAGAGAATTGCTCTACAACAAGGTCGTCGAATTGGGGCCGGCTCATTTTGGTCATGAGCGAACCGGCGCGGTGATCGTCGCAATGATCGACGGCGTCGAGCAGTTGGAAACCTATTTCGGCCAGTATATTCCGCAGCTCTGTATTGCGACGTTAACACCCATCGGCATTTTCGCCTTTGTGGCGTTTCTCGATTTGCCAGTGGCCGGCGTTATGCTTGCCGCTGCGTTGGTGACATTGTTAGGACCGCAAATCTTCCACCGTATGGAAGGTGGTAACGCGCGCACACGTTCCATCGCATTCAAAGCGTTCGCTGCAGAGTTCCTCGATGCGGTGCAAGGTTTGGGCACTTTGAAAGCCTTCGGCCAGGCCAAGGCGCGGGCCAATGTGTTGGCGGTCAAAGCACGAGATCTCTTGCGGAGTACCATGTGGGTGCTGGCGACAAACCAGATTGCTCGTGGGCTGACCGATGCGGGGATCACCATCGGCGTGGCGGCCACATTGTCGCTCGGCGCCTACCGTCTGGTAGACGGTCAAATGTCCCTCACGGCGCTCCTGATGATCCTGATGATGGGTACCGAAGCCTATCGTCCGCTGCGGGAAATGCGTTCCATGCTGCATGCGGGCATGAACGGGCGTTCGGCTGCCGAAACCATGATGGGCTTGTTAGATGCGGAGCCGGTGGTGAAAGAGATGCCTACCGTCACATCGGCAGGTCCCCTGGAGCCGACCATCCAGTTCGATAATGTGAGTTTTGCCTATCCAGGCGCCCGGCGGCGGGCCCATGAAGGGCTCGATTTCACGGTGAAAAAAGGCGAACGCATCGGCGTTGTCGGTCCGTCCGGTTGTGGAAAGTCGACGGTGGTGAAGTTGCTGCTTCGGCAATACGATCCCACGTCGGGCACGATTCTGCTTGGGGGTAAGGATCTACGTGATCTCAGTTTCGCCGACCTTCGCAGTCAAATGGCCGTGGTTAATCAGGATACCTATCTTTTCCATGGCACCGTCGAAGACAATATTCGCCTCGGCAAACCGGATGCGACGGAGGACGAGTTACAGACTGCAGCGAAATCGGCAAATGCCCATGAATTTATTGATCGCTTGCCGCAAGGGTATGGAACCGTCATTGGCGAGCGTGGCATTCGGCTATCAGGTGGCCAACGCCAGCGTATCGCGATTGCCCGGGCGCTGTTGCGTGATTCACCAATTCTCGTGCTGGATGAGGCGCTGTCGTCAGTTGATGCTGAGAACGAAGCGGTCATCCAGGACGCACTCGACCGGTTAATGAAGGGTCGAACAGTACTGATTTTTGCTCACCGGCTTTCAAGCGTGATTGATGCGGACCGAATTTTGGTATTAGAGGATGGCCGTGTCGCTGAAGAGGGCAGCCATCATAGTTTGCTTGCCTCAGGTGGCACCTATCACAAGCTAATGTCGAACCAGGCGAACGAGTGCTCCGGCGGTACTGCCGGCATGGCTAACATGCTTATTGAAGATGGCGAAGGCAAGCCGGCGGTGTTGGCCTCGGATGATGCTATTCGGTTAGCCGAAGGGGAAGCCGAACGCGAGCCGACTAATGCAATTTTACGCGCTGACGGTATGGGATGGGCGGCTGTATTTCGCGAGCTGCTCAAGTTTTCCGGACCGTGGCGCACGCAATTGACGGCGACCTTTGTGCTCGGCGTGGCGCGTGTGTGCGCCTTTATCGGCGTGGGTGCCGTCGGGGCTTTAGCAGTTGGCGCGATAAAGCGCGGCGAACCGTTTGAAAACTTCTTGATTTGGCTTGCGGTCCTGGCGCCGGCAGCAGGCATTCTGCATTGGTTAGAAAGCTGGTTGGCCCATGATTTTGCATATCGCATGCTGGCGGAAATGCGCATTCAGTTGTTTGAGAAACTGGAAGCACTTGCACCGTCCTATTTGTTGAGGCGGCGGACCGGCGACCTTGTGGGGATGGCGACCCAAGATGTGGAGACAGTAGAGTATTTCTTTGCCCACACTATCGCACCTGCGTTTGTTGCTATCCTTGTGCCATCAGTTGTGTTTGCCCTTTTGCTAGCCGAAGGATGGTTATTGGCGTTGGCGCTGAGTCCATTTCTTGTCTGGGTGGCACTCAGTCCGTTTTTAATGCGAAAGCGAATCGATCGACTAGCGTCTCTCGCGCGTGAAGTGCTGGGCGATCTTAATGCACACGCGGTGGATACAGTCCAGGGCTTGGCCGAAGTGGCTGCTTTCCAAGACGAACGGCGCCGAGGTGCTAATTTTCTCGCTAAAGTACGTGAGCATCATGCGGTACGGCTGCCGTTTTTCAGTGATATGACTGGCCAAATGGCGATGCTGGAAACTGCGACGGGGTTAGGTGGTCTTGCGGTGGTCATTACAGGGGCTCACCTGGTTACCACCGGTCAGATGGAGGCCACGACATTGCCGTTGCTAACCATCCTTGCTATGGCGTCATTTTTGCCGATCTCTGAAATTGCCAATATTGGCCGTCAATTGGCCGACACACTGGGCTCGACGCGCCGTCTCTATGCGGTGCATGGCGAGCCGGTGGATGTCACCGATGGTGTTGGCATGACCGCTTGCCCGAAACCCGGTGGCGTTACGTTGGCAATGGAGAATGTGTCCTTTCGTTATTACGGCCGCGCCGCCAGTGCGCTCCATAATGTGACGCTTGAAGTGCCTGCGGGTCAAACGGCCGCATTGGTAGGCCCATCTGGTGCCGGGAAGAGCACTACCGCTCACCTCTTTATGCGTTTTTGGGACCCGGGATCAGGCTTCGTCTCGTTAGATGGGCAGGATTTGCGCGATTTTGAATTGGATGATTTACGTCAACGCATCGCTTTGGTCGCGCAGGATACGTATTTGTTCAACGATACGCTCAAGGCCAATATTCTGATCGCCAAGCCCGATGCTACCAGTGAGGAAGTCGACGCAGCAGTGCATCGTGCCGCATTGTCAGATTTTGTGGCGATGCTCCCCGATGGCCTTAACGCGCCGGTTGGCGAACGTGGCATGCAGCTTTCCGGCGGCCAACGCCAACGTGTTGCCATTGCACGTGCCTTCTTAAAAGATGCTCCAGTGTTGGTGTTGGACGAAGCCACAAGCCATTTGGATGCGGTCAGCGAGGCTGCGGTGCGAGCAGCACTAGAGGATTTGATGGCCGACCGCACGACCTTGGTTATTGCCCACCGGCTTTCGACGATCCGCAACGCGGATGTCATTGTTGCCTTAGAAGAAGGCCAAGTGATGGAAACCGGCACGCACGATGAGCTGGTTGCCAAAGGGGGGCTTTATGCGAAGCTGGTGTCGCGGCAAATGGCGGGTACGGAGAAGGCGGCGGAGTAGTTAGACCTGTAGCATAGCTGTCATTAGGCGGTGCAGAATTACTGGGATAGTGATCCAGTAAACAACGAGAAAAATTTTCTCACCCTGTTTACTTTTAAGGCCGAGTTTCGGTGCTAAGTTTTTCGGAAAGTCCGGTTTCCAGAAGCAAAAGCCGATGATGGTGGCTATGGCCAGAAGATAGGGGAGCATTGTCCAGGTGAAGGTCATAGGCGCGCTGTAGCAAAAACTGTATTCCGGAACAAGTGCGCCCTGTTAATCACAACACCCGTCTTGCGCTAAGGCCCAACTCCGGGTGTAATCAAGACCAGTAAACAAAGATAAAAATTGGGAGGAGTTGATGGCACCGCTTAAGCGTTATCAGCATTACATTGGCGGCGAATGGGTGGACCCAGCGTCCGGTGAATGGGTCGAGAGTTCCAATCCCTATAGTGGGCAGCCTTGGGCTGAATTTCCTCGCGGTAATCAGGCAGACGCGGATCGCGCTGTTGAGGCCGCGTATAAGGCATTTACGTCTGGCGATTGGCCGTCAATCGGGCCCACGGCGCGCGGTTCCCTAATGCGCAAGCTAGGGGATTTGATCGCCGCCAACGCGCAGGAATTAGCAAAAATCGAGGTTCAGGATAACGGCAAGCTGATAGCCGAGATGGGTGCGCAGCTCGGCTACGTGCCGCAATGGTATTATTACTATGGCGGGCTTGCGGACAAAATCGAGGGTGCCGTGCTGCCGATAGATAAGCCCGACACTTTCAACTATACGCTCCATGAGCCGCTAGGCGTCTGCGTCGCCATCACGCCATGGAATTCACCACTGCTCATAACAGCCTGGAAACTCGCGCCCGCATTAGCGGCCGGGAACACGGTGGTATTAAAGCCATCGGAATTTACGTCTGCCTCCGCATTCGAGTTTGTGAAGCTGGTTGAGGAAGCGGGCTTTCCGCCTGGTGTGGTCAATGTGGTCTCCGGCTACGGCAAGGAAATCGGTGAGGCGTTGGTCTCCCACGACAAGGTGGCCAAAGTTTCTTTCACCGGCGGGACCATGAGCGGCACGCGGGTTTATGAGAATGCGGCCTCAGGCCTCAAGAAGGTGAGCCTCGAGCTGGGCGGTAAATCGCCGAATATCGTCTTTGATGATTGCGAAATGGATAATGCGGTCAAAGGAGTTATCTCGGGCATTTTTGCCGCCACCGGGCAGACCTGCATCGCGGGGTCGCGCTTACTGGTCCAGGAAAGCATTCATGACGAATTTGTCGATAAGCTGGTGGCCTTTGCGAAGACGGCGCAGATCGGCGATCCCATGTCGTTGGATACGCAGGTGGGACCGGTCACCACGCCGCCGCAGTATGAGAAAATCCTTTCCTATTTTGATGTGGCGAAAGAAGACGGCGCGGAATGTGTGTTGGGTGGCGGCAAGCCCGATGATCCCGCTTTGGGTAACGGTTGGTTCGTGCAGCCGACAATCTATACCGGCGTGAGCAATTCCATGCGCATTGCCCAGGAAGAAATTTTCGGGCCCGTGCTTTCGGTGATCCCATTCAAGGATGATGATCACGCGGTGGAGATCGCCAATGATGTGGTCTATGGCTTGGCGTCCGGTCTTTGGACCCAGAGCATTCGGCGCGCCATTGGTATTTCAAAACGTATACAGGCAGGTACCGTCTGGGTGAACACGTATCGCGCAGTGAGTTTTGTGTCGCCCTTTGGTGGTTACAAACGTTCCGGCCTTGGCAAGGAAAGCGGCCAGCAGGCGATTAAAGACTATATGCAAACCAAAAGTGTATGGATCAGCACCGCGACTGAGGTGCCCAATCCGTTCGTAATACGATAGCGCAAATCTCGCGCGGCGTCGCCGCGACGACATATTTGCCTAATAATAATTAGAAGAGAGGAAAAAATGGCTCAACTCGCATTCGAACAACCAGAAGCCCGAGGGCTGACAGCGAAATTGGCAGGGCATGCCGCTGATTTGAATTTCAAGGACTTACCCGACGACGTGGTTTCCATCGCGCGGTGTTGTTTTATCGATTGGCTTGGGGTGACGCTTGCAGCGCATGATGACCCGATTACCGACATGTTGGTGACGGAGGCCAAAGAGCAGGGGGGTAATCGTCAAGCAACGGTCATTGGTGATGGTTTGCAAACATCGGTTTCGCAAGCCGCCCTGATTAACGGCACTGTTAGCCACGCGCTGGATTACGACGATGTTAACCTCAACATGATCGGCCATCCATCCGTGATCACCTTTGCGGCCATGCTCGGTGTCGCCGAACGTGATGGTTATTCCGGTGAAGATTTCATTACAGCCTTTGTCGCGGGAACCGAAATCGGGTGCCGCATTGGGAAACAATTAATGGGTGAATCCCACTATCAAAAAGGCTGGCACATGACCGGCACCGCAGGCACTTTTGCCGCGACCGCATCGGCGGGCAATCTCATGGGGCTGGATGGGGATACCATGACAACCGCCTTCGGTATTGCCGCCAGCCAGGCAGCGGGGCTCAAGAGCAATTTCGGTACCATGTGCAAGCCCATGCATGCGGGTAAAGCGTGCCAGAACGGTTTGTTTGCGGCTTCCATGGCCAAGCGTGGCTGGACGAGTAATCCGGAAATTCTAGAATGTGTTCAAGGGTTTGGCGATACGCAAACCGGTGCCTTTACGCCGGACTTAGCGCTTGATGGGTTGGATGAGCGTTTCATGACCCGTGGTATGTTGTTTAAGTATCATGCGGCGTGTTACGGCACCCATGCGGCGATTGAGGCGACCCGGGAACTTAGGGAAAACCATGGCGTGACCCCCGATGATATTGAAGCGGTCGAACTGCATGTACCGTCGAGCTACTTCAAAATGTGTAACATCCAAGAGCCGAAGAATGGGCTGGAAGGTAAATTCAGTCTGCGCTTTACGACGGCAATGGGATTGCTTGGTGAGGATACCGGCCGCATGGACAGTTATTCCGAGGCTAAATGCGAACACCCAGCGCTTGTTGCCATGCGTGACCGTATCCAGGTGGTCGCGAATGACGATCTAGAGCATGATCATGCGGTTGCCGATATCCGGCTCACTAGGAAAGACGGTGTGGTCATTCAACAAGGTGGCAATGTTCACGACCCCGAAAGCGATCAGGACCGACAATGGTCGCGTTTGGTGGAGAAATTCCGGGGATTGGCCGATCCAGTCATCGGCGCTGACAAGGCCGGCCAGATCATCGAACAGGTTGCTAAGCTGGAGACATTGGACAAGGTCGGTCCGATTGCCGAATTGACTGTGAAATAGGCCCGTACAAAGGCCTCGAAACAGGAGAGAGACATGCCCGCACCACATCGAGCCCGCGCGCTATCAAACCGCCACATGGTGGCGGCTGGAAACTATCATGCTGCTTTAGTCGGCATGAATATACTGGAAGCGGGTGGTAACGCCGTGGATGCGGGGGTTGCAGCGGGCATTGTGCTCGGCGTGACGAACTGTGATCAGGTGAATTTCGGCGGGGTCGCGCCGATTATGATCCGCATGTCGGAAACCGGCAAAGTAATGACCATCAGCGGTCTGGGCTGGTGGCCGAAAGCGGCAAACATCGAATATTTCCATGAAAAATTTGACGGCAAGATGCCGCCGGGCCTCATGCGGACGGTGATGCCCGCAGCGCCCGATGCGTGGATTAAAGCGCTTGAACTCTATGGCACCATGACATTCGGTGAAGTGGTTGCCGGCGCGAAGCGTTTGGCCGGCGATGGCTATCCACACTAAACGGCGAGTTGATGGCAGCGAACGCCAAGGGTTACGCATCATGGCCGTCGAATGCAGAAATATTCTTGCCCGGCGGCAAATCAACCAAAGCTGGTGATGTCCTCTATCAGCGTGATCTGGCAAAGACGATGCAGTACATGGTGGACGAAGAGGCGGCGGCAAAAGGCGGCCGGTTGGAGGGGCTCAAAGCCGCACACGATGCTTTTTATAAGGGGGATATCGCCGCCACGATTGCGGACTATCATAAGGAAAATGGTGGTTGGGTCACCCGCGAAGATTTAGCGGAGTATGAGTCCGGCCATGAGGAGCCGTATACGGTCGATTTTATGGGCTTTACGGTCTATGGCTGCGGACCTTGGTGCCAAGGGCCAATCATTTTGGAAACGCTTAATATATTGAATGGCATTGACCTGAAGTCGATGGGTCATAATTCGCCGGAATATCTTCACACGATCAATGAAGCGCTCAATCTTTCCTATTCGGACCGCCATGTTTATCAGGGTGACCCGCGCTTTATTGATGTGCCGATGGA
>Ga0315315_10005097_pt1 | contig 12122 bp, 13 predicted proteins | sample M140m3416metaG_FD_203699 | JGI IMG/M metagenome (GOLD analysis project Ga0315315, IMG submission 203699) | Ammonia-oxidizing marine archaeal communities from Monterey Bay, California, United States - M1 40m 3416 | ecosystem: Environmental > Aquatic > Marine > Intertidal zone | place: USA...
TATTACTATTTGGAAAGTATGGCTTGTTAAATCAATCTAAGAAGACAATAGTTATGGGCTTCCTGGCGGCGATAGCGGTAATATTTGTCTGGTCTAGTTGGCTTGTTGTTAGCAGAGCTGGGGCCACCTCAGCACTTACAATTTTCGATATGACTGCATTACGTTTTGGTATTTCCGGAATTTTAGCTCTCCCAATTGTATTTTATTATAAACCTTGGAAGACTTTGAGTATCTTACGGATCCTATTATTGAGCTTTATATTAGGCCCTGTTTATTTATTCGCTGTCTTTGGCGGCTTCGCTTTAGCGCCTGTTGCGCACGGCGGGGCTTTCATGAATGGCCTTCTTCCGATCATGTCTTTAACAATCGGTTACCTTTACTTCAAAAATAAAGTTACAAACCTACAAAAAGTTGGTGCAATTATAATTTTGATATCATGCGGTATTTTATCGTTTTCAGCGGAAGGTATTAACCTATCGGATAGTTGGGTAGGTGATCTATTATTTGTAATAGGAGGATTGTTTTTTTCAGTTTATGTAGTTTGCAATCCAGCATGGAACCTTAATGCAACTCACGTTTTGTTGAGTGGATCCGTAATTAATGCGATTTATTATGTACCAATTTGGTACTTTTTTTTACCATCGGGATTATCGAAGGCTACTGATAGTGACATTCTTCTACAAGCATTATTCCAAGGGCTGGTTCCAACATTTCTAGGTCTTCTTCTTATTGGGTATGCAGCGCGGACAGTAGGATCTAATACAACCTCGAGCATGATGGCAGCTGTACCGGGTGTTGGCACTATTTTGGGGGTAATATTTCTAGGAGAAATATTGGAACCTATTGGTTGGATTGCATTATTAACTCTTACCTTAGGAATACTTGTAACCTCTATTCCCAAGAGAAATTCAATTTAACTTTTAATTAAATGCTTCCTATCATTTCCAAAAATAAATAATATGAAAAGCGATAATAAGATTAGCGCTCCTCCGATTAGTTCCATTGTTTTTATCTTTTCGCCTAAAAAGAACCAAGGCCATAATGGTCCTAGGATGCTCTCTGCAAGCATAAATATACTTACCTCTGGAGCAGACAAGTAGGGAGCGCTAGAAGTTATTAACGATATACCTAACCCAATCGTGAGGGCCCCCATTCCAAATATAATACAGGTGTCTTGAAACGATAGGAGTAAACTTTTTTTAATAAAAACGACAATAAATAAAACAAAAACGCAGCATAGAAACCCTCCAAGAAAGGTACCTCCAAGAACATCAGTCTTTTTGTTCTTTCTTATATAAACTAGCATGGAGGAAAAACTTATTGTTGTGATTAAAGCCCCTATATTCCCTAAAATTTTTCCCGTCTCGAGGCCGTTTAATAACATTATCATCATACCTACTATTGCAATGATCATTGTAGTCCACGTTACTAAGTTTGGTCTTTCATTAATCCAAACTAAGGATATGACGGCTGTAAAGAATGGTCCTGATGATAAAATGAATAACGTCGAGGCAACTGAGGAATGTATTATTGAGAAGACATACCCACAGAAGGAAATAGAAAGGAAAATTCCTATAATAAAATCTCTTACATCCAATGATCTAAAAAAACTATTCACCGATTGGTTTCGTCTAAGACATGTGAAAAGTAAAACCATTAAGCTAAGCCCAATAGACCGATAAAATAAAATTAATAGTACATCTTGTGTTTCCAAAATCAGCATTATGACGCCAACAAGACTGATTAGGACCGCGCCAGATAGGACTCCATAGATCGCTAAAGTTCGGGACAATGAGGTTCTTTCTAAAAAGTAATTATATCTCTGTATTTTCTATGGAACGTTTAAATCGATTCTTAATTTCGATTCCATCTAATATGGGCAGGCTTCTTTTAACTTGTTGAGTGGAAACTTTTATATTTAAAAATGTCAGGTTTTCATTGTTTAGTAATTTATCATGGCTTTTTATTACGTCTGACATTGTGATTAAGTCTAGTGCGACTGGAAAGCCCGAAGCCTTAGCAACACTTGTTAAACTGACAGTATGTCCGGTATGACTTTTTTGCATTCCAGTTTCTCCAAAATGTTCATTATCTAATACCGCGATAGTTAGATTTTTTGGTTTTTGGACTGCGATAGTAGCCAATGCACCTAAACCCATTAACTGTTCTCCATCTCCGGTAATAACTAAAACTGAATTATCAGGACGTGCTAGAGATAAACCTAGTCCCATCATAGCAGCCCCACCCATTGCGCCCCATAAATAAAAATTTTTATCAGAATCGCCAGCAGCATGAACATCATAGGTTGGTGAACCAAGCCCAGAGACAATTAATAAGTTCTCCCTTTTAGAGCATAAAATGCTAACAACTTCCCTACGATTCATATAGTTCTCAAGCATGTGTCACCATTTTTTACGACCGATTAATTTTTGAGAAAGCAAGACAGCTATCCTTTGATCACTTGAGTAGGCGGAATAAAGCGCTGCATTGACGGTAGGCCCTACTTCCTCTTTTTGTTCAACTCGTTGTACGTTTAATCCCATGAGACGTAAGCTTCCTTTTGTGGCAGAGCTCATTGGCACCTGCCAGGAGTTAAACTCCCCAAATTCACCCCTCATTGTAATAATTGTTACGAATGGGAAATTACAGTTTGAAAGTAAAGATAACATGTTTATACAGTTACCGACCCCGCTACTTTGCATAAGTAAAACTGATTTATCTCCTCCTAGCCATGCACCGCAGCACGAGGCAACACCTTCTTCTTCAGTAGTTAAGACAATAGGATTCATATCTGGATCTGAGTGTACCATATCAATAACTTTAGAATGACCTGCATCGGGTACGTAAGGTACTTGTTTGATATTCGCGAATTTAAAGGCGTCGAAAATATCTTTTTCCCAGTTTATTCCGTTTTTATTTTTCGTATCACTATCCATTTTTTATCCTATATAATTTCCAATACTAGCCAAGTATTATAAATTTATACAAGTCCTCTTTTCATTAGCCGGTTATAATTCTAGATATTTAATAGGTTTTACTTGTGTTACGATATAGGAGTTACATAGTTATAACCGTTAGTAGTAAACATTAGAAAATGGAGAATAAATGAATAAGGTAATTGAGCTGCTGCAGTCGCATCGATCAATAAGGTCGTTTAAGGATAAAAAAATTCCGTATCCATTATTAATGGATATCATCTCTGCAGGCCAATCTGCTGCAACATCAAGTTTAATTCAGGCTACATCTATTATTCGAGTAACGGATAGTGCACTCAGGAAAGGTTTATGTGAGGTTGGAGGAGGTCAGTCCTATATCGAGAAAGCTCCAGAATTCTTGGTATTTTGTGCAGATTTAAATAGGGCCTCGACTTGCTGTGAATATTACAACCAGGTTCCTATTGAGGGTATGACAGAACATTTTATTATTGGTACTGTTGATGTAGCTTTAGTTGCTCAGAACGTTGTTATCGCCGCTGAATCTTCAAATTTAGGTATTTGTTATATTGGTGCGTTAAGGAATAATCCAAGCAAAGTGTGTGATTTATTAAATATACCAAAAAATGTTTATCCAGTTTTTGGTCTCTGTATCGGTTATCCAGATCAAGATCCAGAGATAAAACCTAGACTGCCGATTGAAGTTCTACTTAAGGAAAATTCTTATGACTCTAGTACAGAAGGGGAATTTATAAAAAAATATGATGACGACTTAAGTCGATATCATGCAACACGATCAGCAAATAAAAAAATATCCGTTTGGAGTAAACAAATGTCAGATAAACTTTCTACAGAGTCGCGTGCGCATATGAAAACGTTTTTGACTAATAGAGGGTTTTTAAAGCGTTAAAACTATTTAATATAATACTGTTTTAACTATATTTTTTCTAATTTACACCACTCTGCAATGAATAAAGCTATCGACCCTGTAATACGTTTTACAGAATGCAAACTGACACGTTCATCGAACCCATGTATATTCTCAGAGTAAGGTCCATACACTAAGCAAGGACAATCATCGTATAAGACAAATACTCTGGCATCTAAATACCCCGGTGTTACCATCGTTTCTAGCTGTTTATTGTAAGCATTCATATGAGCTCTACTTAGGGTTAGTTCTGCGTCAGAGCCTTCCTCTAAGATATATCCCTCAGCAAAGAAGCCATTCCATTCTACTTCCGGTGGATTATTTGTCAGGTACTCAAGCTTACTTGCCGTATTTCTAATACAATCCTCGATCTCTAAGGCTTTCTTTTTTGGGTCCCACCCTGGGTAAATGGCTATTCTGCAATCAAAGGAACACCATGCTGGAACGGAGGATGCCCAATCACCACCCTCGATTTTCCCAACATTGAAATTAATCGGATGATCTAAATCCTTAAAATATTCATGGTTTTTCTTATCTTTATTCCATAATGTTTCTAACTCACGAAGGGATTCTATTATTGGGTAACATGCTTCGATGGCATTTTGTCCTGCACCGGCCTCTCTTACATGAACGGGTATTCCTTTTACGTTTACTTTAAACCAGAGTACCCCAGTGTTCGCTCTAATTAACTTGTCATCTTCTGGTTCTGGTATAATCGCAGCGTCGGCGGTGTAACCTCTTACCAAGCAAGATAACGCTCCATTACCTGTACATTCTTCTTCTGTGACTGATTGTATGAAGACGGGTGCGGCAGGCTGGTAACCAAGTGTCCTTAAAGCTTCAATTGCATAAATATTTGCAGCTAGTCCAGCTTTCATATCTGCACCTCCACGGCCATAAAGCCAGTCTCCGTCTATTGTGGGCTTGTAAGGATCATTAGACCACATATCTAATGGGCCCTCTGGTACAACATCTATATGAGCATTAAGAATTAACGATTTTCCAATAGCTTTCGTGGGTTGATGTGTGCCGACCACGTTAATAGCATTAGAATAATCAATATTTACTGGTGAAAAACCGGGATGATCTTCAATCTCACTTATGTCGATTGACCATCGATCCATTTCATAATTAAGGTCGCTTAAAGTATTGTAAACAAAGTTTTGAGCTTCCTGCTCATTACCTCTTACGGAACGAAATTCCATTAACCGTTTTGTATAATTAATCTGTTCACTAAAATTGGTATCAACTGCTTCTAGTATACTTTTTGTTAATTCCTTGTTTATCATATGTAATAAGAATTCTAATAAAGGTTAAATTGGAAATTAATAAGCGCTGTTTGAAAACCGCTCACAAATAATACCAATCATTGAAGCGGGATTATCTATGTATCCTCTAAATTTTAGGACTTCAATATTAATTGGGATTGCATTATCTCTTTTACAAGAGAGTTTTTTAGTTTTTCCATCAATAAAATTAGCAATATAATTCATATTTTGCAAATCTCCCAAGGAACCTTTCTTACCATCCTCAATACTAGCAGCTAGCATGAGTAGAATTCCAGAATTCAACTCAATACCCACACTATTTTGTAAATGAAAGTCTAGGTATGGTCTTAAGCCATCATCTGTCAAAGTTAATTCAAAGCTATTTAAATCAAAAGAGAATGCTCCATCCGAGTACCCATCATCCACATATTTTATATTTGAAACTCCAGAAGAAAATGAGATAGCGGCTAAATTTTCAAGATTTGTTGCTAGTGCCAGACTTAGATTGTCAGTCAATATATCATATCCAAACCCTATTTTAAAGTTTCCCCTCATGGGGTTATTACCAATTATTTTCACTATTTCTGTCATAAAAGGATTTTCTGAAAATTGATTTGAAAAATAAGAATCTATATCCGCGCTAAGTCCTTTAATTTCGAATTCAATATTTTTTTTGGCTAAACTAGAATTGCCTAAATTGTTGACTGATAACTCTTTTATTAAAATATTAGCAGCACATTTATCAATAAATTTTTCGGTTGCAGTTCCAAAACATCGATTTAAATCTGACTCAGAAAGATAGAGAGGGTTGGTTGGCATGATTATTTCAACATTTGAGAATATAACTCTACCATTAGCAATATCACGTTTTATTGGATCATAAGTTACTTTAGCACTGGTTGCTCTAAGAGCTGTGAGGGATCCCTGTATGAGTACTTCTACGGCGTCTGCTTTTCGTTCCGGACTTACATCAAAAGAACCAAAAACTAAAACTAATAAACTGCTAATCACCGACTGAACTATTGAAATAGAAAAAGCTTCAATACCAAACATATAAATCTCCTTAAAGTACTCAACTAAATAATAATATGATTATGAATTATACATACTTCTTTTCCAATAGCATGTGAACTCCTTTGCATCCATTCACAACCTGTGTAACTCTTAAGTCACCAACTAGGCTGCATAGCGTATATGCATCGGACTTAGAAATATTACTCTTGTCAACAATTAGTTTAATCATATTTCTGAGAGCCATTTCTGCGCATAGATCTAAATCGGGATCCATTCCCATTGTAATATAATGTGTAGCTGTTTCCGCTTGAGGATAATCAAGTCTTAGATCTTTTCTTACAGTTAGTCTGAACCTTCCCTTTAAAGCAGTCTCTATTGCTGTCACGCACACTTCACCGTCGCCCTGCAACGCATGTCCGTCGCCAACGGAAAACTGGGCACCCTTATTGAATACTGGTAGATATAACGTACTATTCACTAGTAATTCTTTGTTATCAATATTACCGCCGTGAGCCCTTGGCATAATAGATGAAATCTTGCCCCATCCCGAGGGCGGCGCAACTCCCATGACGCCAAAAAAAGGTGATAAGGGTAGTTCTAGACCCCATGGCAAAGTGGCAATCATTTTATCTCTATCTAATGGGATATTCATATGGATTTCTTCATCAAAATCGTAGGGTAGGGCTCCAGATAGAGGCCGGATAAAGTTATACCCCCAATCCTGTCGCAGACTGATATCTAAAATGTCCACTTGTAGGGTATCACCTGGCATGGCTCCTTCAACAGAGACGGGACCAGTTAGAATATGTCCAGGTACTTGAGGCACGCCTAATTTATGAATTTCTAATAATTCTGGAGGTGTGTAAAACTTTTGAGAAGGTATTACGTCCGGGCCACCACTTACGGTTTCAATAATTATTTCCTCACCACTTTTAACGCAGTGCCTGGCTTTTTCTTTAGCATCGAAATAACCCCATACACAATTTTCAGTAGATGATTTTAAATGATTTATCATTTCTATCCTCCCTAATTACACGGCCAATTTTTGAACATCGCTCTCAGATGCTCTACTAGTTTTAAATAGATTAACTTTATCTTTCTCGTCTGCATACCCAAAAGAAATTACACACACTATATTTCGATTAATTGGTATCTTTAAAAAATCTCTTATAATGGGAGACACCGCAGCAAGTGCTGCTTGAGGAATAGAAGCTAACCCTAAAGAAGTGGCCGCTAGTGTAAAAGCTGTAATGTACGCACCACAGTCTAATACACCATATGTCCCAAGCTCGTCTGGGGTTGTTACAACGGCAACGTTTGGAGCCCCAAAAAAACTAAAATTTTTTAATGCTTGCTCTTTTGAGGCTACCCTATCTCCCATTGTAATTTCAACGGATTCATAAAGTTGGATAGCACATTCACGTCTTCTATTCTTATATACACCCGAATAAGTCGCAGGAAAGTCTATATCAGGTTTCTGCATTCCAATTTTTGCGTTCCTAAGTGCCAAGTCTTTTAGTTTTGAGAGGTTTTTTCCCGAAATCATCTGAACTTGCCATGGTTGTGCATTGCACCAAGAAGGAACTTTCTGGGAAGTTGTTAGTAACTCAGAAATAATAGTCTTAGAAACTTTTTTTTTCAAAAAAGCACGGCAGGAATATCTATTGTCTAATATTGAATTTAGACAAGAAAAGTCATTATCAATTTGTTTTTTTTGCATTCTCAAGTCGCCTTTAAACTTAATATTTATTTATATAAATAAAAATTTTGAATTATAATCGCCAACACTTTCCTCGCTATTATGTATTGTACTACAAGACTTTCAAGATCATAATAAGCTAAATACTATCAATTTTCGGAGAGTTTATGTCCCACAAATCATTTTCGTTAGAGCGAATAAAGAAGCAATCTCAACAAGCTTACGCAAGAATCTCAGATAAGATATGTTATACGCCACTAATTAAGTCGAATATCTACGGAGATAATTTATTTTTTAAAGCAGAAAATTTTCAGTATAGTGGGTCATTTAAGCTCCGTGGTGCATTTAGTAAGCTTACAGCACTACGTGATTTGTCTAAGTTAGATGGTTCGCGGCTGATAACCGCATCTTCTGGAAATCATGGTTTAGCTTGTTCGTATGCTGCGAAAGAGCTCGGGGGAGATCTTACAGTAGTTCTTCCAGAAACAGTGGCACAAGTAAAATTGGATAAAATTAATTCATTTGGAGTCAATGTAGTTCTTCATGGGTCTGAGAGTGGTCAGGCCGAAAGCTATGCACAAAGCTTGTCTGAAGCAGACAATTATTATTATGTTTCACCTTACAACGACCTCGATATCATAGCGGGCCAAGGTACAATCTCTTTAGAGTTAATTGAAATCTTGGGATTGGACAAAATTGATAATGTTTTTATATCAATGGGAGGTGGTGGTCTGATTAGTGGTATTTCTGCTGTGTTGAAAGCTTCTAATCCAAAAATAAGAATATGGGGTGTTTCTGCAACGAATTCTTGCACGTTAGGGGATTCTTTGAGGGTTGGAAAAATTATTGAGACACAACATCAGCCGACCTTAGCCGACGGCGTCTCAGGTGGTATCGATAACGATACCATTACGTTTGATATATGTAAAAGTACTGTGGACGAATTGCTGTGGTGCAACGAAGATGAAATAACGAAATCTTTTTTAAAATTTGCTTTTGATGAACACCAAATTGTTGAAGGTTCAGCAGCTCTAGCATTAGCTGGGTATGAACAAGTTTACTCTGATCTCGCAGATCAAACGTCCATTGTCATTTCCTGTGGTGCTAATATTGATAGGTTCCTAACCAAGAAGCTATTACTCTAGGGAATTAATAAAAATTTATAATCTATCAGTCTAATAATATTTCTGTAACTTCTTTTGCAATCATAATATCCTGTGCTGCTACTCCAGATAAATCTGAAATGGTTATTTGTTCTTCATTTATACGCCCCTTCGAGGGGTCTATAATGATATCACCTAGTTCTTTTATTTGATTTTTGGTTATTTCTTTTTCTCGAAGAGCTTGAGCAATTTCACCTCTATGTATTGCTTGCTCTTTACTATCAGTAGAAATAATGGCTGCACTTGAAAGTATTTTGGGGGATAGCTCACACTTTACGGGTGTATCAGATCCCATAGCGGTGATGTGAGTACCTGCTAAAATCATATCATCCTTTAATAGTGGGCTAGTACTTGGTGTTGTAGTTACTATTAAATTAGACCCAGAACAAAGGTTTTTCAAATCAACTGCAACTGTACTTTTAAAACCCATTTCCCTCAACTCCTCGGCTGCAATTTCCGCGTTTGCTAAGCTTCTGCCCCAAATACATAGATCTCTGCAGTTAGTTACTTTTCTTAGATAAGCCGCTTGAAGACGAGCTTGAACACCAGTTCCTACTATACCAATTTGATTCACGATTTTTGGCCCTAATATTTTTGCTGCAACCGCTCCAGCTGCTGCTGTTCTATGGTTCGTTAACTCTCCTTCTTCCAAAAGAATTGCCTTCAATTCACCGGTCGATTGACTGAAGACAAGCATACAACCGCTAAAAGGTGGTAGTCCTTTAGAGGGATTATCAAAAAAACCAGTAGCCAACTTAACAACAAAATCCTGATCTTTTTTTATTGCGCCATATTTGATATGGATTTCTCCATTTGAGTCAGGAAACAACATTTCTCCAACAGGTGGCAGAATTACTTCGTTCTTACTTATCGATTTAAAAGCTTTTTCCATGGATTCTATGAGATCTATTTTATTAAGAGCCTTTAAAATCTCTGGAAGTTTGTAAATTTTGGTCATATTCACCTCTTTCTTAATATTTGACTCTAACTTATATTAAAAAACCTCTTTAATATAGGCTATTATGCCCACTTGCGTTTATAAATTGTGACTCATAGTAAGGTTCCGTATGGAATCAAATTTATAACTGTTACAGTTATTAACCCGCGATCACTCACTTTAAGGAATATGATAAAAAATGTCTTATTTAAAAACTATTGGATATATAATCTGTTTTAATATCTTTGCATTTTCAACGAATGCTGAAGAGAGTAATGATTTAAACAGAATATTTTTGGCGCTAAAGTTAGATCGCCTTTTTGAGGAGATTCGTGAAGAGGGACTTGTCGCGGCTAAAGAGATGCACGGTGACCTAAAAGGTAGTCAGTCAGTAGTTGGATGGAGTGAGAAAATTGATGAAATCTACTCGACCAAATTAATGAAAGATTATTTTAAAAGAGAATTAACAAATCTGGAGTCATTGTCCATTTTTCTGCTCGCTATCAATTTCTATGAGAAACCCCTTGGTGTAAAGATAATAGAGAATGAGCTTTTAACCCGCATAGAATTAAGAGATGAAAGCGAAAAAGAAAAAGCTCGTAACCTTGTAAAACAACTAAAGTATCTAAAGCCCTATAGGTTCAAGCTATACAATGAAATCATTAACGCTAACGGATTTATAGAAGATAATGTTTCAAGTTCTATGAACTCAAATGTGGCATTTTACGAGGGTTATGCCGCTGGTTTAAATACTTCGAGTCAAGGTTTAACAAAAACTGAGATGATCTCCAAAATTTGGTCAAATGAGCGAGAGACTAGAGACCGAATGACTGATTGGGTTTTAAATTTTTCTGTTACTTCCTTTAAAGATTTAACTGACAACGAGTTAAAGGAATATTTGGAATTTTCAAATAGTAAGCCTGGTAGATATTTAAGTAATAATATTAACTTTATTTTTGATAAATTATTTGGAATACAAAGTTACAAATTGGGTGAGTTTATTGCGCAATCGTCGGTCGCTAGCGGTACTTAATTTTTAAAACTTATAAGCTATAAAATTTCAAGTAACGGTCGGTGAACCCTAAGTATTATTTTGATTATTGACTTATGTAAGGAAAACATCGATAAGCCCGTTAATCGATTATTTTTCGATATTTCAATTTCGTTCCTATCCGGGACGCGCTGTTCGAGGTGGTATTAAATTACTCAAACTCCGTAAAGGGACCGCAGGACGCGACTATAGTAGGATTAAACATGTTTGCTGTTATAAAAACCGGCGGAAAGCAATATAAGGTATCATCAGGTGATACTTTAAGGGTAGAAAAACTTAATGCTCTTGCCGGAGAAAAGATTCAATTTAATAATATTCTTATGATTGGCGGAACCAAATCAATGGTTGGTACTCCATTAGTTAAAGACGCTGGTGTTCAAGCGGAGGTCATAGACCAAATTAAGGGCGATAAAACTATCAACTTTGTAAAAAGGCGTAGAAAGCATTCATCCAAACGTACTAAGGGGCATAGACAGCAATTAACGTTGCTACGTATAACTGAAATTTTAGCTTCTGGTGCTTCAAAATCTGGTATTAAAGAAGCTCTGGACGGAGCTGGTTTAATTATAGAGAGTGCTATAGCCCCTGAACCGAGACCGAAGAAAGTGGTAAAAACAGAGCCTAAAGCCAAGGCAGAGCCCAAAGCTAAGGCAGCACCTAAAGCTAAGGCAGCACCTAAAGCTAAGGCAGAGCCCAAAGCTAAGGCAGAGCCCAAAGCTAAGGCAGAGCCCAAAGCTAAGGCAGCACCTAAAGCTAAGGCAGCACCTAAAGCTAAGGCAGCACCTAAAGCTAAGGCAGAAAAAAATGTAACCAAGGAGAAAAAAGATGGCTCATAAAAAAGCTGGTGGTTCTTCACGGAATGGACGCGACTCAGCAGGTAGACGACTGGGAGTTAAAAAATTTGGTGGTGAAAGTGTAATTCCTGGAAATATTATTTGCCGTCAACGTGGGACGAGATGGTGGCCTGGAGAGGGCGTTGGGATTGGAAAAGACCATACTATTTTTGCAAAGGTGGATGGAGCTGTAAGGTTTCATAAAGGCTTAAAAGGTCGTACTTTTATATCAGTGTTACCGAAAGACTTAGCTGCAGAGTAGTCGTATTTAAAAAAAGTTTTTTTAAAGATCGGCT
>Ga0315315_10005098_pt1 | contig 12122 bp, 13 predicted proteins | sample M140m3416metaG_FD_203699 | JGI IMG/M metagenome (GOLD analysis project Ga0315315, IMG submission 203699) | Ammonia-oxidizing marine archaeal communities from Monterey Bay, California, United States - M1 40m 3416 | ecosystem: Environmental > Aquatic > Marine > Intertidal zone | place: USA...
ACTAATTTTTGTAAAACCCAAAACACAGCCTTTTTATATGCTTCTAACTTTAGTATCGGAGTTAATATATTCTTTAAAATTAATCGCTTACTTGCTAAATTGATGGGTCCAAACAAAAAAAATTATATAGCAGATGTTAAAGAAATTCATCATTTACATAAATTAGATCATCCTAGTGGGACTGCAATCACTTTAGCAAAGGAAATCATCAAGAACTTTAATCATAAAAATTGGACATTGGATAAAGATGATGAAGAAAATTTATTTATTGAAACTATAAGGGAAGGTGAAGTTCCAGGAACTCATATCATAAGATATAATTCAGAAATTGATGAAATCAGCATAAAGCATAAAGCCTTTAAGCGAGATGGTTTTGCTTTAGGAGCTATAATAGCTGCAGAATGGTTAATTGGTAAGAAAGGTGTTTATAGTATGGACGATGTACTTAAAATTAATCAACTCTAAAATGATTTTTAACCTCTAAGCTGATATAAAAAATAAGAGATGATAATATTTGAGTGGATTTTATTCTTTTTTATACTTCAAGGAGTCCATTTTTTAGGAACATGGAAACTTTATAAGGCTGCTGGTTTTAAAACATGGTATGCAATAATACCTGTTTATAACGCAATCGTTTTAATGAGGATCATTAAAAGACCTAAATGGTGGGTTATCCTTCTTTTTATTCCTACCATTAATTTAATATTAGTTGCTGTAATTTGGGTAGAGACAATAAGAAGTTTTGGTAAAAATACATTTAAAGACACTTTTTTAGTTTTATGTACTTTTGGTTTTTACATATACTTAATAAATTATAGTGATAAGACAGTTTATGTTTCTAATCGAAGTTTACGTCCTAGAACAGGTTTTGGTGAAACTCTAAGTTCTATTATATGGGCTGTAGTACTTGCAACAATTTTCCATAATTATTTCATACAGCCTTACATTATACCAACAGGGTCTTTAGAAAAATCTTTATTAATCGGAGATTTTCTTTTTGTAAGTAAATTTCACTATGGTGCAAGAGTACCAATGACTGCTGTATCTGCTCCTATGGTTCACGATACTATCCCTGGATTTAAAATCCGTTCTTACCTTAAATATCCTCAATATCCATATTTGAGACTCCCAAGAATACAAAATATTAAACGCAATGATATAGTTGTATTTAGTTGGCCTGCAGATACAGTACGCCAATTTTTTGTGCGTGAGAAAAGAGTTGATAAACCAATTGATAAAAAGTCTAATTACGTAAAAAGATGCGTTGGTATCCCAGGGGATACTCTTGAGATTAAAGACGGTTTTGTTTATGCTAATGGATTAAAAAATATTCTTCCAGAAAGGGCTAAAGTTCAATACACTTTTAATGCATATTCTAATAAAGGTATTTCATCTCGAAAATTACTCTCTAAGGGATTTGAAGACTTTAATCGCACCTACAAAATTGAAAATATCACTGAAAATTCTTATCAGACAATTGTCCCATATATAATTGGTAGAATTGGAAATACAGTCGAAAACTTTAAAGTTATTACCTCATCAAAAGGCCTACCCCCAGAAGTAATACGTAAGACAGGGTTAAGGGTCAGTGAGATATTAGAACAAAAAAAAGAAATGAGTTTGACACTTAAGGAGTCTGCTATATTGAGAAAAATATCAGGCATTGATAGTGTAATTCAATCTATTAACAAGATTAAGGTCCCCAATGAAAATTTTTTTCCAAATAAGATAACTTATAATTGGAATGAAGATAATTTTGGACCATTATTGATCCCAAAAAAAGGAATGACTATTAAATTAAATCATAAAAATCTTCCACTTTATAAAAAAATCATAAATGAATATGAAGGAAATCAACTTGAAATTAAACCCTCAAAAATTTTAATAAATGGTGTTGATTCAGAACAATACACTTTTAAAAAAGACTACTATTGGATGATGGGTGACAATCGTCATAAATCAGAAGACAGTAGGTTTTGGGGTTTTGTTCCCGATGACCATATTGTTGGTAAACCTATATTCATTTGGTTTAGTATTAAGGGAATTAATGATGGAATAAAAAACTGGAAAATTAGATGGGATCGTGTATTTACTACTGTAGACGGTCCTGGAAAAAGACGCTCTTATTTTCCTTATTTTTTAGGAATATTAATTTTATGGCAAGGATTTATTTTTTATCGAAAAAGAAAAAATAAATAACAGGAATGATTCCGATAATTTGTCCGGCTTACTTTCCAAATGTCAAATATTTTGCAAATCTTTTACAACAAAAAACCATCGTTTTTTCAGGCAATACATTTTATCAAAAGCAAACATTCAGAAATAGATCAGTGATTTACGGGGCAAATAAGGAATTAAATTTAATTATTCCAATACGTCATTGGAAAAAAGGGAAAAAGCCAATAGATAGTAAAATAAAAATTGCCTACGATATGGATTGGCAAAATCAGCACTGGAAATCAATATGTTCAGCATATAGATCCTCTCCTTATTTTGAGTTTTATGAGCATGAGATCGCACCTTTTTACAAAGAAGAAAAAGAAAACTTATTTTTATTCAATCTATCTATTATAGAAAAAGTGATGGCTCTAATGGATGAATCTTTCGAATATAAAATTAGTTCATTAAAGGGCTTCGATAAATATATAGATAAACTAATTGATCCAAAAATTAAATCGAAAAATAAATTTGAAACCTACCCACAGGTATTTTCTTCAAAATATGGCTTTATTCCAAACCTTAGCATACTTGATATTATTTTTAACCTCGGACCAAATAGTTCTAACTATTTAAGGAGACACTTTACTAAAAAATAAAATTTTTATAGCTGAAGCTTTGCAGAAATTGGCTTATGATCCGAAAGTTCAATATCATGAGTCACAAAATCTAATACTTTAATTTTCGGTGAAACAAAAATGTAATCAATTCTCAAAGGAAAGAATGGAAATTGATATGTTGATCCAAAACCACTGCCTTTCTCATTGAATGCGTCTATCCGATTTTTAGATAGATTTTTATAACTCTCAGAAAAAGCATTATTATTTAAGTCTGTACAAATTATTTCAGGGAATTTATTTGAATCAGAAAGTAAATTAAATTCAAAAACTTGTTGTTTTTGGATTTCAAATACATTTTTAATTTTTGAACGAAATTTTTCAGAATAATTTGATGATAATAAAGTGTCTTTAGAATTTATTCTTAAAGACTCGAAATGCAAGTTATATAATCGTAATGTATCTTGATTTAACAATACGTCAGATTGCATTCCACCATTTGAAGAAGCTTTAAAGGAGATTATTTTAGTATTCACTAATGGATATTTAGAGATAATGGATGATCCTATTTTACCTTTAGGAACATAGGGTCTAAATATTTTGTATGGATAATTTTGAAATAATGGTGCAGTCTCTAATGTATATTCCTGAAAACAAACTATGTCAGGATTAACTTTTTTAATATAATTATCAATTAAACCTGGGATATCTTTTATGTCTAACCAATCATAACGATTGAACGAGCGAACATTATAACTCATCAGAGTTATTCCTTTAGATGTTGTTATCCCATTAGATTTAAATTGATATAGTAATTGCCAAGATTCAAAACTTATTGCAAAAACAATAAAAAAAAGAAAAAATGGCCATTTAAAACTTAAAAACCAATAAAATGCTAAAATTATATTTATGCAACATAATACTGAAGTCCCCAATGAAAGAACAGGAAAATTAAAAGCCAAATTGAAAATATCCATTGCAATTAGCTGAAGAAGAAGAAAAAGGATATTAATAGCTAAAATTGAATTAAATATAAAAGATTTTTTGTCCATATTAACCCTCTAGTTCTTCCCTGACTTATATAAAAAGTCTTTTTCATTTTGGGTAAGACTTTCATAGCCAGATAGGCTAATTTTATCTAATATTTCATCTATTCGCTTTTGATTTGTACTTTTAGCAGAAGTGTTGTGATTTTTCTTTTTGTTTTTTTCTTTTTTGTAAACAGCTCTAATTTTTGGCTTTTTTTTGAAAATATTGATTATTAGGTCAATTAAAATTCTGAGAGGTTTACCGATATCTTTTCCATTTTTAAGCTGTTTAACATAGTAAAAGCCTAGAATTGCGCCACCAATATGAGCAAGATGTCCACCAGCGTTGCCATATGGAATTTGGACAACATCTATCAAAACAAATATCAATCCCAGATAACGAAGTTCCACATTAAATAAAATTAAACGAACTTCATATTTTGGAGAATAAGTTGACATAAAAATAAATACAGCCATTACACCAGCAGAAGCGCCAATCATAGCAGTGGAAGAATTTTCAAAAACAGGAAAGAAGGTATAGCTTAGAATGAAGCTAACTCCTCCTACTAAAACTCCCAAAAAATAGACATTAAAAAAAGTTTTAGAAGTGAATAAATTCAAAAATAATCTAGAAGAAAAAAACAATAAATACATATTCCAGAATAAATGAAAAAAGCCTGAATGTAGAAAACTATATGTAAAAATTGACCATGGTTTAAAAGCAAGGTTTATTAAAGACTCAGATAATTCAAACCAATAGAAAAAGTCAGTAGAAGAGATATTAAACAAAAAGAAAAATGTTCTTAGGAATAAGGGTAATATGAAACAAACTACATTAGCTAAAATAAGTTTTTCAGCACTGTTTAGTTTTTGAATGCGATAGTAAAATTGATCCCTGAAAGTCATAAATCCCAACGATTTTTGTTGAATTGATTTTTTTTCCAATACCAGATCATAATCAAACCTGTTATTGCCCCACCTATGTGAGCAAAATGTGCTATTGGTCCAATTGAATATGAAGTAAATCCAAAAAATAAATCTCCAAAAATCAATAGTGGAACAAGAATTTTTGCTTTTACAGGTATTGGTGGAAAAAGAAGCATTAACCTTGCGTTAGGAAAGAGAAAAGCAAATGCTACCAAAACCCCGTATAGTGCTCCTGATGCACCGACCATAACTCCGTTAAAAGCAGATAAGCTTGAAATCAATTTATCTCGTCCAATACTTTCTACTATTTCATAAGAGAGATCACTTGTTTGAAAAAAATTTATTATTTCTATACTATTTAAACCTTCTGCTAATAAAAGATCGGTAACACCATTAATTTGATAATAATAAATAAATAATTGCAAAGTGGCAGCTCCAAATCCAGTGGATAAATAAAAGAAAATAAATTTGTTTCTACCCCACATTTGTTCAATGGGAGTTCCAAACATATATAATCCAAACATATTAAAAAATATGTGTCCAAAATCTCCATGCATAAACATATGAGTCAGAGTTTGCCAGTATTGAAACTTTGGATTAGAGGGATAGTGAAGTGCAAAAAAATCATAAACTAAGTCACCCAAGGAAAGAGAAGCTACAAAAAAAATAGCATTGATAATTAAAAGATGTTTTACTGTCTCAGTTATATTCCGCATTAGTTTAATTTTTTTTCTATTTCGGACTTTTCTAAAGAAATAAATATTGACCTATTAAAAGGGGATACACTAGTCTCTTTGCAGCCAAAAAAATCATCCAAAAGAACTTGCTGTTCAGTTGGAGTTAAAAGATCTCCAGATTTTATTGACAAAGTCTTTGCCAGGGTCTTTGCAATTTGATCAGCCTGACTAAGATACTCAACAGACTGGGGTGAATTTTCTCCAGAAAGTAATTTTTCGATTATCGATTCTATTTTAGAATGTGGACAATGCTCTGGACTTCCTACTACAACTAATTTTTTTTTATCTTTTAACTCCATCCGAAAACCCAAAGCTAAAAGAATTTCTCTATTCTGATCAAATTCTTCAATTTGTTGTCCATTTAATTCAACTTCTAAAGGGAATAGCAGCTGTTGACTTAAACTCGTTTTTGTCGTAATAGAAGCCAAAAATCGCTCATATAAAATTCGTTGGTGTGCTCGCTTTTGATCTATAAGCAATATACTAGTTTTCAGAGGACATACGATATATTTGGAAAATAATTGAAAAAACCTAGAGCTTTGTGTAACATTTATCATGTTATCCGGTTCAAGATCTTGATAATCAGTATTTGAATTAACCTCAGGAAGTAATCCCTCTCTTTCGTCATTATTTTGTTTAGAAGAAAAAGCTGGATTCTTAAATGGATTAAAACTTGAATCTACTTCAATATGTGGAGTTATAGGTGTTTTTTCCTTAAAATTGTATGGTATATCCAAATCTGTATTTTGATTGAAATCTAAAGTCGGTATTACTTGGAAAATACCTAGGCTATGTTTCACGGCCGAACGTAAAATAGCATAGATACTCTGCTCTTCCTCAAATTTAATTTCAGTTTTCGTAGGATGTATATTTATATCTATTGTTTTAGGATCAACATTGAGGTATAAAAAGTACCCTGGGTGATATCCTGGACGTAATAATCCGTCAAATGCACTATTCACTGCATGATGTAAGAATGGACTTTTAATAAAACGATTATTAACAAAGAAAAACTGTTGACCTCTTGTTTTTTTTGAAAACTCTGGTTTTACAACAAATCCTTTTAATTTAGCTAATGAAGTTGATTCTTCAGTTGGAACGAGTTGATTATTCCATTTAGAACCAAAAATAGAAACAATTCTTTTTCTAAAATTTGATAATTCCAAATCAAACAGCTCATTCCCATTATTAAAAAAAAAGAAGTTTATTTCTGGGTGAGCCAAAGCTACTCTGTGAAATTCATCAATTATATGCCTGAGCTCTACAGCATCTGATTTTAAAAAGTTTCTCCTTGCTGGAATATTGAAAAATAAATTTTTAACTTCAATAGAAGTTCCCCTCGGTTTGGTTGATAAGCTTTGTTCTTTTATTTTACTACCCTCAATTTTAATACACTGTGAAAGCTCTTGACCGGATATTCTAGTGTGAGTTTCTACATTTGAAATCGCAGCTATTGAGGCTAAGGCTTCACCTCTAAAACCTTTAGTATTCAATGCAAATAAATCTTCAGCAATATTAATTTTTGATGTTGCGTGTCTTTCAAAAGCTAATTTAACATCTGACTTGTTCATACCTAATCCATCATCAATAACTTGAATTAGAGTTTTACCAGCATCCTTCAAAATCAATTGAATTGTTGATGCTTTTGCATCAACAGCATTTTCTAATAATTCTTTAACCACAGAAGCAGGACGCTGAATTACCTCTCCTGCTGCTATTTGATTGGCTACGTGATCCGGTAAAAGAGAAATTCTAGGGATCATTGATTATTTTACTGAAAAAATGCTTAGATCAAAATCAAGAATATATAGGCAAGTTAAAACAAGAATTAAAACAATAATTAACAACCTAAGAGAAATTGAGTGATTTTTTCGGACACGCATTTGAACTCTAGCTTCATTCCATTGATGCCCAAAATCATTGTTGTTATGTGTATCTCTATATTTTGAAAATTTATTGTCAAACTCATAAATATTCCCCTTATCTTTTCCTTTGAAGTATCTTGGAGTATAATTATATCTTCTGTTTTTACGAAGTTTTAATAAATTTGATTTTAACATAACTCAAATGTACAAGAAACCTATAAAATTATATACTCTTGTTAAAAAAACTTAGGCCTGTTTTGAATGAAAATTTGCCATTTTGATAGCAGCAATTGCGGCCTCTTCTCCCTTATTACCAAATTTCCCTCCACTGCGTTCTTTCGCTTGATTTAAATTATCATCTGTCAATACGCAAAAAATAACGGGTACTTTGGAATTTATGTTAAGATCTTTAATTCCTTGAGCAACAGAATTACAAATAAATTCAAAATGTTTAGTTTCTCCTTGAATAACGCTTCCTATTGCAATTACAGCATTTGGATTTTCCTCTTGGGCTTTTTTTGATCCATGAATCAACTCAAAACTACCAGGAACCATAGATAATTTTATGTTTTTTGGATCGACACCTTTGTCAATTAAAGTTTTCTTAGCTCCATTAAGAAGTGATTGGGTAATATCAAGATTCCACTCAGAAACAACCAAGTGAATATGAAATGGACTCCCGTCGGGTATATTAGCATCAGATTCAGAAAAGTTATTCAATGCTGATGACATTTAATCTATTATTGATTTGATCTTTGCTATTTGAACCGAAACCATTTTTGCTTCACTTGATTCTTTAAACTCATTTTGTATTCTCTCTAGATAAGCTAGCGCTTGTTTATTCTTTCCCAACTTAGAACCGATAATCGCAGCTTTATATAAAAATTTTGGTGTACTGTACACATTGTTGTTAATATTAAATGCAGCAATATAATAGTTAAGTGCTTTCTCTGGCTGATCCATCTGTGCAAAAGCATCTCCAATAGCACCCTTGGCTAGTGCTCCAAGTAAAACATCTTCAGAATTGAATTGATCTAGATAAGTAATAGCATTTTGGTAGTCTCTTATATTTAAATAGGACATTCCAGCACTATAGGTAGCTAATTTCGCAGCGGTTGTCCCTTCATAATTTTCAATAATATCTAAAAAACCATATTTCCCTTCTCCCCCATTTAGAGCTCTTTTGTAGAGAGAATCCGAATCTTCACTGTTTACAGCCAGCTCAAAATAAAACTGAGCCTGATTTAATTCACTAATAGCTTCCTTTGTTTTTGGCTCTATTACATAATTTTGATAACCTAGATAAGCTAAAACACCAACAGCAACAATCCCGATAAAAGTTAATATTATATTTTGATATTTAACAACCCATTCTTCTGTTTTTGATGCTGTTGTGTCAAGAGTCTCAAAAACTTCAGCGGTTGTGCTTTCTTGGACTGATTCAGTTCGACTTGAAGGGGTTATTGATTTTTTGGATCCTCTTTTTTTGTATGTTGCCATTTTAAAAATGATTTAGCGCACAAAATTACTCTTTTTATTCTAATTCAAAAAACCGTTAGCTAGCTTCTAAGTTATTATTTTTGTTCCATATGTATTTAAAACAACTAACCCTAACACAATACAAAAATATTAGTTCTAAAACTTTTGACTTTAGTCCTAAGATAAACTGTTTTATAGGAGATAATGGAATTGGTAAGTCAAACATTATAGATTCGATATACCACTTAGCATTTGGTAAAAGCTATTTTAATCCAATAGCAATCCAAAACATTCAGCATGATAAAGATTTTTTCGTTATAGAAGGAAGGTTTGAAAAAATGGGTAAAAAAGAGAAAATAATTTGCTCCCTAAAAAAAGGTCAAAAAAAAATTATAAAACGTAACGGAAAAACTTATAAAAAACTTTCGGAACATATAGGGCTTATTCCTTCCGTTATAATATCTCCTGCTGATAGCGATCTAATCTCAGATGGAAGTAGCGCACGAAGAAAATTTATGGATGGAGTTATTGGGCAAACAGATACTGCTTTTCTTCAAGATTTACTTGAATATAATAAAATAATTTCTCAGCGTAATGCTCTACTTAAATTTTTTGCATTAAATAATACATTTGATCAAGCTACATTAGATATTTATGATGATCAGCTTATAAAAAGAAGTGATTCAGTCTATAAAAAAAGATTGACTTTCATGAAAAGTTTCGTTCCAGTATTTAACTATCGTTATAAAAATATAAGTGAAGGGAAAGAAAGTATAAGTCTTGAATATATGAGTCAATTGCACAAAAAATGTCATGAAGAGCTCCTTAAGAATAGCCTTTCAAAGGACAGAATTCTCCAACATACAACTCAAGGAGTCCATAAGGATGATATAAATTTTTTGTTAGAAGGACAGCCTATAAAAAAATTTGGAAGTCAAGGACAGCAAAAAACTTTTTTAGTTGCATTGAAATTTGCCCAGTTTGATTTTCTGAAGGAGCAAATTGGCGGACCCCCAATTCTTCTACTGGACGATGCTTTTGATAAATTAGATCAAAAAAGAGTAACCCAGATAGTATCACTTGTTGATCAAGACGATTTTGGACAAATCTTTATAACAGATACACATGAGCAGAGAACAATTGATGCTTTGGGAGAGAGTAAATCTAATTACCAAATTTTTAAAATTTAGATTTTGAAAATTCTTCTTATTTATTTTTCATTTTTACTTTTTTTAAATTGTATTTCTTCTAATTCAATTGAAATCGAAAAATTGAATGGTTATTGGGAGATTGATCATATCAATCAAAGAAAAGAGAAATTTGAACCAAAAGGCAACGCTCCTTTGTATGATCATTATTTCCTCGAATATCCAAATGGTATCTTAAATAAGGTCGAAATGCGATTGGATAGAATCTTCTATTCATCAAAAGATATTGCTAATTTTAAAATTGAAAAATTGGACAAAATATTTTACATTAGATTTAAATCTCGATGGAGTGAATGGTCAAAACAAATCAACCATTTGGATAGCCATAAGCTAATTTTAGAGCATAATGAAAGGACATATCACTATAAACGCCCAAACTTGTTTGAATTTATGAATGATGAGACAGGAAAATAAATTTAAAACGAAGTCTATAAAAGATGTTTTACAGGAAGTAATTACTCAAAAACCTTTGAAAAAAGGGGTCCAAAATGTTCGAATATGTAACTCTTGGGCGGAAGTGATGGGAGAAAATATTCAAAAGTATACAGCGCAAGTTCGTTTTTCACATAATATCTTATATGTAAGCCTAAAGTCTGCCCCATTAAAAATGGAATTAAAATTTAATATTGAAGTTATAAAAGGGCGTCTAAACAAACATCTGGGCAAAGAATTTATCAAAAAAGTCGTTTTGAATTAAAAGCGTTCGCGCCCCGCAAAGTGGAATGAAGATTCAATTTCTGCATTTTCATCGCTGTCTGAACCATGAACTGCATTTTCACCAATTGATGTAGCATATAGCTTTCGAATTGTGCCTTCTGCAGCTTCAGATGGATCAGTAGATCCGATTAGATTTCTAAAACTATTTACTGCATCTTTCTTTTTTAAAACAGCAACCACAATTGGACCCCTAGACATAAAAGATACTAAATCATTGAAAAAAGTTCGCTCTTTATGAATTTCATAAAAACGTTCGGCATCTTTTAGAGAAAGTTGGGTTAGTTTTAAAGCTTTAATTTGAAAACCTGAAGATAATACTTTTTGAAGAATATTTCCGATGTGACCGTTTTCTACAGCATCAGGTTTAATCATCATTAGCGTTGTATTTGACATATTTTTTATTTGAAATTACTAAATGTATTTTTAAACATAATAGAATGTCTCAAAGAATTTTTTGAAATTACACAAAAAAGTCTTGAGTCTTTTATCAACTATTCGAAAATAGTATATTCGCAGTAATTATGATTGATGACTTTATCCAAAATCTAAAAGAAAGTTTAGCAAAACCAAAAAAGGTAATTATTATACCCCATAGAAATGCAGATGGAGATGCACTTGGAAGCTCATTAGCATTAAAACTTTTTTTAAGTCAAAAAGGTCACGAAGTTTATGTAGTATCACCAAATGATTACCCTTCATTTCTAAAATGGCTCCCGGGAGAAAGTGAAGTTTTGAAATACAATCGAACCCCTAAACTTGCTCGTGATACTATTCGAAAAGCTGATTTAATTTTCACATTAGATTTTAATTCTTTAAGTCGAATTGAGGATTTAACAAATATTGTCAAAAATGCAGGTGGAGATAAAATCATGATTGATCATCACGAAGATCCTGAGGATTATGCTTTATTTAAATATTCAGACACTTCAATGAGCTCTACTAGCGAGATGGTTTATAACGTAATTAATTTAATAGATCAGACCCAATTTAATATAGAAATTGCAAGCTGCCTTTATACCGGAATAATGACTGATACAGGTTCATTTCGATATCCTTCAACTACCCCAAAAACTCATAATGCAATTGCTCACCTTATAGAAATTGGAGCGAATGGTTCTGAAATTCATCAAAAAATTTATGATAGTTCATCTTTTAATAGACTTAAACTTTTGGGTATTACACTTTCAAATTTGATTAAAATCCCTAATTATCCAGTTGTATATATGACACTTAGTCAGAATGAATTAAAATCATGTGATTTTAAGAAAGGAGATACTGAAGGTTTTGTTAATTATGGCCTTACATTAAAGGATGTGATTTTCTCATGTATAATGATTGAAAATGAAAGTGAAGGGAAAATAAAAATGTCTTTTCGTTCCCAAGGTGC
>Ga0315315_10005100_pt1 | contig 12115 bp, 6 predicted proteins | sample M140m3416metaG_FD_203699 | JGI IMG/M metagenome (GOLD analysis project Ga0315315, IMG submission 203699) | Ammonia-oxidizing marine archaeal communities from Monterey Bay, California, United States - M1 40m 3416 | ecosystem: Environmental > Aquatic > Marine > Intertidal zone | place: USA...
GGGGGCGAACGCGGCGGTGAAGACGGAGGGAGGGGGGACGAGCGATGGACTTCCGGGGACGGCGGTCGGGGCGCGAGGCGGCGAGACGACGACGAAACGAGAGCGGGAAGCGGATTGGGCGAACGAGATACCGCCGGATGTGCTCGCGGAGGCGTTGGGGGCGCGAAGGAGCGGACGGAAGACGAAAGCGCGGGTGATCATGATCGATGGGGAGCCGGTGTTGAGGTCGAATAATTACTCGTTGACCGAGGGCGAGCCGAGCGTGTTCGACAAGGAGCTCGGGGCGGGAGAGGATGGGACAGAGGAAGAGGCGGGGCGAACGCAGTACGTGTTTGAACCGACCAAGGTCCGCAGACAGTACGTGCGAAAGAAGCCCAGAGTGCCGAAGGTGGCGACGGATGAGGAGGTCAAGTGCGCGAAGAATAATCGAGAAATTTCCAAAGCGATTGAGGACGCGCACATGCGTCGGTCCAAGTACTTACAGGCGCAGATGAAGGCCTTGGACCCGTTCATCACGCCACAGGTGAAAAACGCCATCCTCGATCGCGCCGAAGCGTACGAGGCGTCGCAGAAAGGTCCGCAAAAAGTGCTCATGCCCGTGGAGAACCAACCCGCGATGATCAAGGCGGTGTTGCGCGAGTATCAATTGGAAGGTTTGCGATGGAACGTCGGAATGTACGATCAAGGATGCTCGTGCATCTTGGCGGATGAGATGGGTTTAGGTAAAACGTTACAGTCGATTTCGTTCTTGGCGTGCATAAAGGAGATGCGTCACGCCAACGGACCGCACTTGGTCGTGTGCCCGCTCTCCGTGCTCTCGTCATGGATGGACGAGTTGCAAAAATGGGCGCCGTCGTTCCGCGTCGTGCGCTTGCATTCCGGCGACGAAAATGAACGTGTTCGTTTGCGAAAAGAAGTGGTGCCGAACACCGAATCCTACGACGTCGCCGTGACGACGTACGAGATGGCGTGTAACCCGGCGTTCAACGTGACGTTGACACAAAAGGTCATGTGGCGTTGCTTGATTCTTGACGAAGGTCATCGCGTGAAGAACGAAGAAACGGCGGCGCATCAAGTGCTAAAGCGCATCAAACGTCAACACACGCTTCTGTTGACTGGTACGCCTATCCAAAACAACTTGCACGAGCTGTACGCCATTCTTTCCTTTTTGCATCCCGACGTCTTCACGTCAAGCGAACCATTCGATAAGGCGTTCAATTTGAACACCTCAGAACACAAGGTTGACTCAAACTTACTGGAAAAAGCACACTTTCTGATGCGTCCATTCATTTTACGCCGCGTCAAGGGTGAGGTTGAAGTGTCGCTTCCACCAAAGACAGAGACGAAGATTATGTGCCCGTTGTCCGAGGCACAGACGTTTTGGTATCGACGACTCTTGCTTCGGGAAGCGACGGCTTTGCAGTCGCTCGAAAAGGCGACCAAAGGCGAAGGTGGTGCGGATAACTTCCAAAAGCTCAATTCGTTGTTGATGCAATTGCGAAAGTGCTGCAATCATCCGTTTTTGTTCACCGGTACTGACGTGCCCGAAGATGGCGTGCCGATCGAGGATCTCATCTCGGCGTCTGGTAAACTCGCCGTGCTCGACAGAATGATGCAAAAGTTAAAAGAAGGCGGACATAGAGTGGTGTTGTTCTCACAGTTTACTTCCATGCTCGACATCTTACAAGATTTCTTGACTTTGAGAGGGTACACCTACGCTCGTTTGGACGGGTCGACGAATCGCGTGCAGCGTTCCATCGACATCGCCGCCTTCAACCGTCCAGATTCACCCATGTTTGCGTTCTTGCTCTCCACCCGTGCCGGTGGTTTAGGTGTAAACCTTCAGACTGCGGACACGTGCATCTTGTTCGATAGCGATTGGAACCCTCAAGTGGATCTTCAAGCGATGGCTCGCGTGCACCGCATCGGTCAGAAGAAGATGGTGCACATTTACCGACTTGTCACTGCGGGTACTGTCGAAGAGCGCATGACGCAGCGCGCGGAGAAGAAGCTTTTCTTGGATCAAATGGTTTCACGAGGTTCCACGAAGGCTGCAGAACAATCGGATAACCTCGATAGGAACGATTTGTACGCCATGTTACGATTTGGAGTTGACGCCGTCTTCAGTAAAGCGAGCGGCGATCCTCCAACCGATGAGGAATTGGACATTCTCATGGACCGCACACCCGCGGGCGAAAAGCGACGTAAAAAGCTCGGTGACCTCCAAACCGATGTGACGACCGCCGAAGACTACATCGAAGGCAAGGCTGAAGCGGCGCCCATCTCCACCTTCATGCTTCCCGAGGCGATCGCCAACGACATGGGCGTGAGCGCCGACGCTGTGAGCGAAGCCAAGGCTAACAAGTACAAATCAGTCAAAGACATCGCTGCAGAGTTCAACGCCAACGTTATGATGGGTAAGCGTTCTCGAACGAAGACGACGATTGAAATCGACGGGCACACTGTGCTCAAGGCGAACAATTACAACATGGAGGATGGCGAACCGTCTGTGCACGCGCGCGAAGCTCGAACCAAGGTAAAAACTGGCCCGGAGTCGAAGAAGCCGCGATCTCAAATCGCGGGGAGAGATTACGGTCATAGTTCAGTGTGTCAGTCGTGCTGGGATGGAGGTGAAATCGTGTGTTGCGACTTGTGTCCGGTCTCGGTGCACCCAGACTGCATAGGGATCACAATCAAGGATATCACGCGATACCATCGGTGGTCTTGCCCGCATCACTCGTGCCACGAATGCGGCCGCAAGGCGGCGGCAGTAGGTGGTATCCTTTTCCGTTGCGAAGCATGTCCGAGAGCTTTCTGCGAAGATCACTTGCCGAACACCGCAGAAATCATCGGCAAGTGCAAGCGATTTCAAGACTTGGGCCAAAACCACCCGGCGCAAGCGTGCTTCATTCACTGCGACAAGGAGTGCTCCAAGTGGGCTTCGACGCATATCGCAGAAGAGTACGGTAAAACTGCTGAGGGCTGGTCAATCGGCAAGAAAGTCGCCATTACCGATCACTGGATTGAGGACCGCGATGCCGAGCTCGAGCTTCCGGTGGAGAACGGCACGCGCACCAAACCGTTGGCGCACGCAACGTTCACCGATCTCGTTCAGTTCTTGCTTCGCAACGAAGGACCGAAGAAGGGTGGTAAGAAAAAGAAGAAATCGAAGGCATCCGATGAATTGATCGAACCGCAACCGGGTGAGTTGTTGGAGATGCGCGGCGTGTTGTGTTACTACACCAGAAATGGAGAAAACGTCGCGGCCGTGTCTGAAATGCACAACGTCGACTGGAAAGATATCATCGACTGGAACACGGGTTGGGTGCCGGGTGCGTTCTACGGTAAGGGTACGTACTTACTCGAGGGTACGCGACTTTGGCTCGCGCCGCCGCCGCGCAAGACTCTCGATGAGATGACGGAAGACGAGCGAATCAAGCGCGTTCAAGAAGATCGCGAAGCAGCCTTAGCTGCGGTTGCGATGGGCTTACCCGGTGCCTCTCAGATGCTCAACGAAGGCGAGGTCAGTGTTCTCGGCCGCGGTCTCAAAGGATTGCGTCAAAAGGATCTCTTGCCGTCTGAACGCGACGAAATTGTCACGGAGATGTTCAAACGCGTCCGCCCGCTTTTGGAAAAGAAGATCGCGGCTTCGCGTAAGCAAGCAGAAGACCAAGCCAAGAAGGCGGCAAAAGTTGACGAAGAAGAACGCATTCGTGCGGCTGAACGTAACGCACGAACTGCGCGTCGTGGCGACGGTATGCCCTCCGACTCGTTCCTCGCCGCCGATCTTACGACGGGCGATCGCGCTCCGGCACGTCGAGGCGCACCCCCGCCCATCCCTGCAGTGCATGGCGGCAAAATCTCCAAGAGTTCGCTTGATGCCATTAAGAACGCTATTCTCCGCGGTTTGGACTTGGTCGGCGCGACAAAGACCGGTGAACATTGTCCTGCGATGATGCTCAAGGTGAGAATCGCGCGCGGCCACGCCGGGTCGCAGTTATTGACGGATATGCGGACGCGCTGGACGTCGGATTTGGGTGAGGATTTAGGTTTCACGCTCGGCGTTATTTCACTTGAACGCGACGGTGCTTTGGATCTTGAACTTCATCACAAATTTCCCGAAAACGTTGAGCTTGCGTCGCTTCGATTATCCGCCAAGGCCAAGGTGCCACCGAAGCCAAAGGGCGAGCTGTCGCAAGAAGCCCCGAAACAATCTCGGGCCACGTCTTCGCAGTTTGTCCTCAACGAGCAAGAGGTTAAAGTTCAATGCGGTGATCTTGATGGTTTCTTGCGCCCGGGTGTTAAACGCGGCGATGAAAGCGTCGAGTTTATGGATTCTGAAGGCAAGAAGCACGTCGTACCGGCGGTTGAATTCGAGAGATTGGGAGGTCGCGGTTCCACTCGCAAATGGCGTCAATCCATTCGACTCGGCGTCGACATTCCAGCTCGCGAGATCACGGACGACAGCAAGCGAGGTCCGCCAATTGGAAAGTTCTTGCGCGATGAAGGCATGGTGTACCGCGAAAGTGTCATCGGCCGTTGCCTCGAGATGTGGTTCCCAGAAATTGAGCAGTACTACCCCGGCGAAGTTATCGATTACAAGTCTGATTCGGGCGAGCACGAAATCCTGTACAACGACGGTAACCGCGAGTGGGTGTACTTCTGCCTGCAACAAACTCGATGGCCCGACGGTCTTCCTACTCGCCTTGAGCCCTCCAAGGAAAAAGCCGGTCGAAAGCCGAGCGAAAAGTCGGAGAAGGAGAGTGGCAAACGCGGTCGTGCGGCGGCCGTCGTATCGTCCGAAATGGTGTCCAACGGCTATCGTGTCTTCGTTCTCAGCGAAAAGATGACGCTCGAGCAGATTTCGGCGCAAGTCGGAATAGCATGCGACGAGTTACTCAAATTCAACGAGCCTTACATCCCCAAGTTGTCGATCACGACGAAATTACCCGAGGATAGTAAACTTTACTTGCAAGCTGGTCCGGATCCTGACGAGCTCGCGGCGATGGAATTGGTCGAAGCGAGGCTCGAACAAGCGAAGCAAGCCGAAAAGGACGCCGCGGAAAAGGAAGCCAAAGCGAAGGAAGATGCCGCAAAGGCCAAGGCCAAGGCCAAGGCGAAGGCCAAGGCGAAGACTAAAGCCAAGGGAAAGAAAGGCAAGGATGAGACCCCGAAGAAGGGAGGTAAGATCGTCAAACGTGCTGCCGCGAACAAGGCGAAGAAAAAGTTCGCCGAGGTGGACGAGGATGATGATGACGATGACGATGACTTTGATTCCGAAGACGAAATAGAATCCGAATCCGAATATGACTCCGAAGGTGACGAAGATGACGAAGATGAAGAGTTTACAGTATCAAAGAAGAAGCCGCGGTCCAAGCACAGCGCGGCAAAGATGGCAGAGATGGCGGCGGCTGAGTTCAAGCTCGAACTCGAGGCGCCGTGCGTCGTTCGAGGAAGCGCTGTGCCCATCGTGTGTGGTGGACTCGAAGGTGTCTTGACTGGTGGTCATCTTGTCGTGCTGCACACAGATGCCAAGAAGAAATCGACGAGCGAGATGACGATGGAAGAATTCATGAAACTCGCCAAGCGCAAGGGTCACTGGCAAGAAGAGGTGAAATACAACGGTGCCGGCGAGATGAAGGGTAATCCCATCATTCATTATCTTGCAGAGCGCGGACTTGCTATTGGTCGCGGCGCGATCGGTAACAATGTGGACATTCTCCCGCACGGGACCGCCATGCAATTTTTCCCCGCGAAGATTGTGAGCTTTGACGACGTCTCTGGTTCGCACGAAATTCAGTACTTTGGCAAGGAGGAATTAGAGAAGATTCATCTTCCCTTGGCCACCATAAGATGGTTACCGAAGATGTGGGAACCATTCGGCGGCCCCGAATCGGTCAAGGTGCCGGATGCCGAAGGCGGCCTCATATTTGCTCTGAAGCCGATTCCCATCGGCTGCGGCGGTATGCGAGGCGTTTTACTTCCGGGAGGCAAGCGCGGCGAAGAAATGGTGCGATACTGCGTCATGCGTCGTGAGCGAGAGCGGTGCATCGTCGACGAGCTCACAATTCCCGCCACAGAGTTCGAGCGTCTCAGCGGCAAGGGTACGGCGAAGAAGTGGCGTCAATCCGTCCGCGCTCTCGACGCCGACTTCAAATTCGGCGACTCAGTGAGCAAGCTTCTCAAATCCATCGGAGAAGTCTTGGGCACAAAGTGTGTCAAGCGTGAAATCGAAGTCTTCTGGCCCGGCGACGAGTGCTTCTATTACGGCACCGTCGAGGGTTTCAGACCAGAATCTGGCGAGCACGAGGTCGTTTACGACGACGGCAACAAGGAAATTTTACAAGTCGCGATGCAAACAGTCCGCTGGGGTGCGGCGCCGATCGTACGCAAAGGGTCCTCGGCGCCACGATCGCAAAATGCCAAATCGCCGCCGAAGCCAAAACCAAAGACGTCTTGGATTCAATGCGACTCGTGCCAAAAGTGGCGCATTGTACCGCAAACTTACATGGACACGCTCAGCGACGACGCTCAGTGGAAGTGCGCGATGAACCCGGACTCGGAGAAGAGCCAAGCTGGGTGCGATTTAAAGGAGGACGTCGAATAGAAAACGTTTTAGATTCTGTTCGTTAGATTTGTATTGAGAAAAAGGAAACAATGTTCAACATCATCACTAGCCCGTGGCGTTTCTCGCTTTGCGTCGTTCGCCCTTTCCGACGGCGCGGAAGCCGCTGGCGATCGATCCTACCGAACGCGACGCACCGCACGCTTGGCATCGGCAATACGACAAACGGGACGACTGCTCCTTCACCAACTGCGTATCCGAAGATTTGCACATATTGCAAATGACGTAATCGATGAAGTAATGCCGCAACACGCCCTCGAAAACCTTGGGCAAAAACCTTCCCTTGAGCACCAAACGCTGTTGTCCGTCCAACGTTCCGCTCGTCCCCAGCTCGGCCAACAAGTACTGCGTCACGTGTTCACTCGGTCGATGCATCGCGTTACAAATCTCCATCAAGTTCGCAAATACCGTCTTTTTTGTCCCTTCTCTCAGCACCTGCGGCGGCTTGATGATCGTCTTCGATTTTTCGCTCAACTGCGGATTCTTTTCCCTCAAAATGCCAAACACGCGTCCCAACATTTCGTCGTAATGGTAATCCCGCGTCGTACCATCCCACGACGTTCCGCTCCCCGTGTTCGTCCCATCTCGTCCCTCACCAGCGTACACGTCTGCCTCTTCTCCGTCCTCCAGCTCCACCGTCTTCTTTTTCGAGCTCTTCTTCTTCTTCTTCGTCCCGAACTCCGCGTCCAAGTCCTCGCCCTCGTCCGCCGTCTTGTCCTTCTTCTTCTTCTTCTTCTTCCCGAACTCTCCATCGTCCGCGTCCAGGGTCAATTTATCGACGCCGTCCGCGACGTCGCCCGCGTCGCCGTCGCCGTCGCCGTCGAGATCGAGATCGAGCGCGACCTTCTTCTTCGTCTTCTTCTTCTTCAGCGTGGGGTCAAAGTCATCGAGCGACTGTTCGGCGTCGGCGTCGGCGGACATCGCGCGTGCGTTCGCGCGGCGCGTTCGTGCGTGCGCGCTCTCGAGCGTGCGGGCGGTTCACGCGCGAGACGGGCGCGCGGCGCGGTGTGACGCGCGCGATCCGATCGAAGAGCGAGGGTTTGAACAGCGCGCGTGAACCCTACGTCGCTTCGGTCGGCGAAGCGCTCGCGCGCGCGCGTGCGCATCTCACAAAAATGAAATCAAACGTGGTGCCCGATGAAGTGAATCGCCGGCGTAAAGATGGCGAGAGCGGCGGGGAGTCGCGCGGCGCGCGAGCGCGGAGCTAACGAGGCGATTTACGCCGGCGGCGAGGCGATTTCAGCCTCTTCTTCGTCTTCTTCGTCTTCATCTTCTTCTTCCTCGGCGTCCTCGGCGTCCTCGGCTTCGGCTTCTTCTTCCTCGACCTCTTCTTCTTCCTCGGCTTCGTCGTCTTCAGCTTCTTCTTCCTCGACTTTCTTCTTCTTCTTGGCCGCGGGTTTCTTCTTGGCCGGCGCCGATTTCTTGGCCGGCGCCTTGCGCTTCTTCGCGGGCTCTTTCGCCTTGGTAGTTTTCTTCTTCGGCGCCGGTTTCTTCTTCGGCGCCGGTTTTTTCTTGGCCGGTGCCTTTTTCTTCGCCGCGGCGACGTCGCCGCCGCTCACCGTCTCCAACCACTCGCGTTGTTCCGCGTCGACGCCGTCGCCGAGAAGCAAATTTTCCAGACACGCCTTGACGTCGTCGACGTGCTCGTCCTTCAACTCTTTCAAACCCGGAAAGTCATCCACCGCGCCCGCGTCTTCTTCTCCCGGGTGCTCCAGACGCCATTTTTCGAGGTAGTTTAAGGCGGATTGTTCGCTCACGCACCCGAGATGATACGACGCGGAGAATCTGTCGCTCTTCGAGTCCCAGCGCAGTTGCCCGAGGATGATTTTCCCGGGCGACGTCTCGTTTGAGCACTTCGATCCCGCTTTGCACTGCGCGCCAGCGGCGGACTTGCCGTAGAGAATGGCGTAATTGTTTTTGCTTGGATCTTTGGGAGGCATGTTCGAGCGCGCGCGCGTCGGAGAGTGCGGGCGCGTCGTCTCGCGCCGAGGCGAACGACGACGCCGTCGTCGATCAGCGCACGACGCGCGGATCCCAACAAAACTTTTTGTGATGACTCGAGAACGCGCGCTCGAGGATGGCGGCGTGATGTGCGATGGTATCGTCGTCGGTGTGCGTGGAGGAGAGGGCGGTGAGGTTTTCCTCGGTGTGCGCGCGCGAGCTGGATTTGACGACGACGGAGCAATCGTTTGAGAGCGTCCATCGAATCAGCGCAGGCGCCGGGGCGAGACCGATGGCGTCGGCAAACGCCCGCACGCTTGGATGATCGAGCAACTCACCGACACCGAGCGGTGAGTATCCAACCGTGTGCACGCGAGGCACGAGAGACGCGCAGTACGCGCGGACTTCGGTGTTCGGGTACGCCGGATGGATCTCGATTTGATTCACCGCCGGCGGAACGTCGCAATACGACAGCAATTCGCGCATGTGCGCGATCTCGTAGTTTGAAGTCCCGATCGCGCGGCACTTGTGATTTCTCAACGCGTTTTCCATGCATCGCCACGTCCTTTTGCGCGCTTCACCGTGCGCGTCGCTCTCGGGCGCCGCCTTCGATCGTCCAGGCCAGTGGACGAGCAACAAATCCGGCGCCCGTCCCAACCGCGCCACCATCCCATCGATCGCGCGATTTGTCGCCTCTTCGCTCGTCATCTCATCCGGCGCTAATTTCGTCGTAATCCACGTTTCGTCACAAACGTTTCTCGGCGCGCTCTTCAACGCGTCCGCGACGGCGTCTTCGTTGCGGTAACAACTCGCCGTGTCGACGGCGCGAAAGCCCACCATCAGCGCCTCCCGCACGGCGTCGCGGCACGCGTCGCCGCGAAGCTTAAACGTCCCAAACGCCACCGTCGGCATCTCAACGCCCGGCGAAATCGTCACCGTGGCGGATTTCGCGCCGCCCATCGCGTGCTGACACTTGGGGACACTTTTTACGTTATTCGCGCCGCATGCGCTCGCGCGTGGACGTGAACGCGGCGTAACCGAGTCCTAGGGCGAGACAATACGTCAGCGCACCACCGGGCGTGCGCGGTGGGAACGCGGTTGACATGCGACGGGATGTGACGTTCGGCGTTGGGGCGCGGTTAGAGTGTACATTACCGCAAAAGTTTGAGTCGCGCGCGCGAGCGTTACGCTTCGTGTATCTCGTATATCTTGAATGCTACGCCTCTTTCGGCTTGGGCGGCCCTTTGATAGCCTTGCGGATCATGATGCCGAACCAATGCGCGTTTAAACCGGCGCCGGCGCCGACGAGGACGTTGAGCGGCAGCGCGACGCTCGCTGGCACCGCGTCGATGATGCCCTTGTGTCGCACCCAAAGCATGTGGGTGTAACCTAAGCTATACGTCACCACTCGCGCGAGGAAAAACGTGAAAACGAGCATGAGACCGGCGAAAAACTCCAACTGCTTTCCAGCGTTTTTAGGCGAGCTCACGCGTTCGCCCTTGAATCCAAACGCCTTGGCCACCTTGACCACCTTTTCGCTCTCGAGCGAATACGCCGCGCTTTGAATCGTCCAGCGAAGCGTCAGCAGCGGTGTCGACGCTTCACCGAGCAACAACCAGCAGAACGGCAGCATCATAGTCTGCGATGCACCGGACAAAATAGACGCCACCATGAACACGCAGTGGTGCGCCAACATGTCCGCTTTGCCCATCCTCGGAAAATTCCGCACGATGTGCGTCGTGTCTTGCACCAAGTACCCCAAGAACAACCAATTCGTGAGTTCCAACAAGTCTCTCGTCCCATCATCCATCCCGATCCCCGCACCGCGAATGTAATACATATCCGCCGCTTCGTCCAGCGCGACGACGGCGCGCAACAGCTTCGCCGCCAGCGCGCTCACCACCAGCGCGTGCACCGCGCCCGTGTACTGCTTCGGCGCTTCGAACCGCACCCGCGCGGTCTCTTCGTCTTCATCATCGCGCTTCGGCAGCACGACGAGCGCGATGCGCGCGATGACGAACCGCACGAGTTCCCACACGAGCACCGCGACGAGCAACTTTTTCAAAAAATCCATCGGATTCTCCGCGGGATTCATCGCGCACGGCCCGGCGTAGCGCGCGCGACGCGGCGCGGGCGATCGTCGGAACATGCTCGCGCGGCGCGCGCTCGCGCGGCGCGCGCGCGCGCGCGGGATTATGAAGCGTCGAAGATATTTGAAATTTAAAGTCGAGTTGACTCGGCACACGGCGACGGACATGGCGACGACGGCGACGACGACGAGCGAGACCCTCGGCGCGGTGTTCGGCTGCGTCGGGTTCGCGCTCATCGTTTTGTGCTGCGTCGGATGGAAGCGAGGATGGATTTACGTGGAAGGGGACAGTGGCTTCAATCGGCCGGGCGCGGGGGGCGCCGTCGCGCTTTCGGTGATGTGACCGCGAGACGGTCGCGCGATGTGGTGCGTGTCGTCGTGGATTCGTCGTGAATGTTACTTGTTTTGTTGTGATGATGTATGTACTATGAAATCGTGCTAAGAGTGATGCGACCGAGACGGGCGCGCGTCGACGCGGCGGATGGTTTGCGCCACTTGTCCGCTATTCATCTTTCTTCGGTTTCGGCGGCCCGCGCAGGGCTTTGCGAACCATGATCGAAAACCAGTAATAATTTAATCCCGCCCCGCACGCGACGAGGACGAATAGGGTGTTGGTGACGGATTTCGGGATCGGGTCGAGGACGCCGCCTCGCCACGCCGCGAGCATGCTCGCGAATCCTCCGGTGTACGCCACGATGCGAACGAGAAAGAAGACGATCATGAACCCGACGCTGCAGCCAAATTCCAGTTGTTTCCCAGCATTCGTCACTGAGCTCACGGCGTCGCCCGTGTATCCACACGCGCGCGCCCATCGCACGACGACGTCGCTCTTCAACTCGTACGTCAACTGTTGAATCAACCAACGCGCGCACAAAATCGGCGTGGAGTACTCGCCCAACAGCAACCACGAAAACGGTAGCATCATCGTCTGCGAGTGGCCGGCGAGCAGCGAACACGCGATGAAACACGCGTGATGCACCACCATGTCCATCTTGCCGAGCCGCGGGTACTCCTTTAAGACGTGCAACAAGTCGCCGAACATGTACCCGCAGAATGCCCAATTCCACCGCTCGATAAATTTCAAATCCGCCAGCTTGAACGCGGTTTTCGCGTGCAAGTAGTACCGATCGTTCGCGTTCGGCAACATCACCGTGATGTACCCGATTTTCAGCCCCGCGGTGGCGACGACGAGCGCGTGCAGCGTCGACATTACGTACGCCGGCGCCGCCGCGACGAAGCGTTTCTCCTCTTCCCTCGTCGTCGCGCCGTACGTCTTACGCACCATCGCGCTCGACAGCGCGCGCGGGATCTCCCACAGCACGACGCACGTCGCCAGTTTCGCGGCGAAGTCCAGGGGCTGGTTTAAGTTCATGCTGAAGCGCGTGTAGACGTGCGCGTACGCGGGAAGTTTCGAATTTTGAAACATGTCCCGAAGCGGTTGGTTTTCGTCTGCGCGCGGT
>Ga0315315_10005102_pt1 | contig 12115 bp, 11 predicted proteins | sample M140m3416metaG_FD_203699 | JGI IMG/M metagenome (GOLD analysis project Ga0315315, IMG submission 203699) | Ammonia-oxidizing marine archaeal communities from Monterey Bay, California, United States - M1 40m 3416 | ecosystem: Environmental > Aquatic > Marine > Intertidal zone | place: USA...
CGGGCATTGTTACGCCTTCACGGTTCGGTTTTGGTGGTTCTTAACGGCCCATAGTGTACGGGTGATAGCGTTTAAGGTTCGGTACGCTTCGGCTTTTGTCATCCCGAGATAGTCGTCGCCGGTTGGTGGGAAGCTGTGGCCGCTTCCGTTCGGGTAGTCGTACCAACCTTTTTCTTCATTGTAAACGGGTTCGCCGGTGAGGGCGATACGAAACGCCCGCCCGTAAGTTTTAGAGCCGTGATCTAAAACGATGCGGTGCCCGTCCGGTAGCATACCTAAGTCTTTTAAGGCGTTCACGTATTGCGAGAGTTGCCGGTCTAGGTCGTTGGTGGTGATTCTGTCTGTCATTGTTAGTGGTTCTTTCTGTTAGTGGTTTAAGTAATACGCTAACGCATTACGGTTTATCTGTCAAATTCCTTTTAGGAATCGTGCCCGTGCGGGAATCGAACCCGCTCTAACCGTTCCGGGCGGCCTAGCTAGTCTAGGTAGGGCGCTAACTCTTTACCGGTAGGCATCCCAATTTCGACAACCTCTCGCTTTCCTTGACATGGTGAACTATTCAGCCACGTTGTGCGTTTTGCTTCTATTAAATCCCGTCTAGCTTTTACAATGTCGCGGTGTAAATGTTCTAGGGTGCGCTCACTCACATAGATAGTGCGAGTGTTACAGGGTCCATCGTCCGGGTTATCGTGAATTGTTAGTTTCGCAAACATTTTGTTTGCCATATAATCAACGCCGGTAGAACGGAAATCTTCGATCCCTAGCGCTTCTAGTTCTTGGGAATCAATCATTCTTTTCGTCTTCTTTCTCTTCTTTGCTAGTGGTCTGTTCTTGAATCTGTCGGCGCATACTCTCGCGCAATTCTTCTTCTGTACTGTTGCGGATATCGCTACCGCTGAAGCTTAGAATCATTTTGTGGTTTTCTTTCTTTGTGTTGTCTAGGACTGTCCTAGATCGTGCTGGGTAGGGAATCGAACCCCGTGGAACCGTTCCCAGCGACCTTGCTTAACAATTAAACCCTGTCCCCTTAGTTGACCCCACGCAAAACGATATATCGTTCATATTCCCATAAAGTAGTTTCAAAGGGGCGCCCCGGATTAATTTTTACGTTGGTGGTGTTGTCGTCCGCCCATTCTGTAGCGTCAACTCTTAGGGTGGAAATGCTAGATTGTGGCGCTTTTGTGCTGTTGTGTTTAACAAATATAAGTATGTCCCCTACCTCAACTTCACAAGCTCTAAGAACCGACAAGCCGCTGTCCTCGGGTAGAAATTCGCCGGGGCTAGTTGCTGAACGAACCTTGTCGGTTTTAAGTCTAAATAGTTGTTTCATAGCGTTACGGTTACCTTTGTTAGTGGTTTATTGATCCCGAACTTTCACGGGGTCGTGGTGTCCGGGGAATCGAACCCCGGCGGAGACCGTCACACCGGCTAGCAGTTAGCTAGATTTGGGAGGCCTCAAACTCGTGACGTTCGGCTGTGACCGTTATCGGGTCCATACCGTGGCGGCGTGCTTGACGCCAGTCTTGACGAGTTAGGTACCGCTCTAAGTCGGCAACCGTTACCGCCTCGGCAGTCTCAAGATCTAACTCAATAGCGATAGCGTACTTTACCCCGTGAGGCATCACTCGCAATTGCCTCTCCCGGTAAACGATAGCTTTCGTTTCTTCGGTCATCGTGTTCATCGTGCCTCTTTCGTAGTGGATGTAATACAGACTACTATATGCAATACAACACTGTCAAGCCAATCACCAAACAAATAACAGAAATCTTTCCACCCCGTAAGTCTTAGGGATTTCTCTTTGGTTTGTTCTCTTTGGTCTTAATTATGTAAGAAACATAGCTAAGAAAAGCAGAGAACTAGAAACACTCAAAAGTTTTGAATCAAAGAAAATCAGCGACCCGGCCGACTGCCTTGGCACCCCCACACATATATTCTGTTTATCGGTTGTAGCGGTATTTTGGTTCAGTGGTGTGGCTGGTTGGTAGTGGTTTGTTTTTTGGGGGCGTGATGTCAGGTTATTCTTCTAGTTTGGTGGGGGGAGGTGTGGTGTGTTGTACGTTTCTAGTTGGGTGATGGGTGAGCACAGTTAGCCCTAGGGAGGGTCAGAGCTAACTGCTTTCTAGTTCGGAGCCTAGGGTTCGCTTTGTTAGTCAACAGGGTATTGGTCTGTTGAAAGGCCGGGTGGTGACTGTCCGTTTGTTTGTGTGCTTTCCGGGCTTCCCTTGACAAGCACTCGGTTTCAGTCTCGGATTGTTTGTTGGACGGCAGGGATCATTGTTGGCCTTTACCGTCGGGGACTATATGCATCTGACGCTTTACTGGCCCTACTGTCGATCTGTTCGGGTCGAAGGTTTTTCACCTCGCAACCCTACTGTCGCTGGGGTCAGCGCCGTTCTTTCACGGTGTCGTGGTTTTCGTTACGTCACTATAACATAAAACGTTTTGTGGGCAACTAACAGTCCAAGTCTCTTTTAAGTTTCTCCCACACTGTCCATTGCTGTTCAGTCCAAGTGTGTTCAATAGTATTGTATAGCTGGGAACATTGCGGGCCGTAACCGGTGTTATGTAATAATACGGTAGTATCTTTTTCTTCTCCGCCGTTAGGCCACCACATTAGTAAAGCACTTATAGCTGCGGCGAGAGCTACCCCAGCAGCAGATATAGCTTTCAAAATTTTTTTTATCGCTTCTGACCAAGCGTCCGCTCGTTCAGCGACTTCTTCTATAGTCATCACTCAATAATACCATCTGCTATCTTTTGAGGTCATGGCGAAGCTCACTTCAAAGCAACGCAACAAACTGCGGAAATCACAGTTTGCGTTGCCTTCTCAACGTAAATATCCGATAAACGACAAAGCTCACGCTAGAAACGCTTTAGCTCGCGCAGCCCAGCACGCAACTCCTTCACAGGAACGGCGTATCAAAACTGCGGTATACAAAAAATATCCATCATTAAAGAACCGATGACGGAATGCCCAAATTGCAGTTGTGAAATATGTCCTTGTAGTTGCAATCATTGTGATTGTTGCGGACATATGGATGGCTAATGAAAGTTTGGATTGACCAAGATTTATGCACAGGTGACGGATTGTGTGTAGAGATCTGTCCTGATGTTTTTATTATGCGTGATGACGGTCTTGCTTACGTGCAAGAAAACGGGCACGTATTTGACAATCCCGGTGGCGCAACCGGGTTAGCACATTTTGAAGATGACCATTTAGAAGCTGTTATAGAATCAGCAGAAGAATGTCCGGGGGAATGTATTTATATTGAGACTGACTAGTGAAAACGAATAAGGATGCTATGGAACACCAAGTTGACCCAACCGCCATTACCGAAGAAATGTTGGGTGAACGCCCCGAACTAGATCCTTTCCTAGATGACACACCAATCGACTGCGATTTAGAAAACCCAGAAGTTTGCGAATCTTGCCAGTAAGTTAAGTAGTATCTTTATCAGAAATGGAAACTAATGAAACAAGATAAAAGCAGCGGACGAATTCCGCCAGCCGCCTCACCATCAAAACGTCGCCAAGGCTACAATGACCGTCTTGACGAGTCGTTGGGAGCACGAGATCGTGGCCGCAAATCTTCTCAATCATTTAAGTCTCGTCGTGCCGAATCTCGTGGCGCTCGCAAACCTAGAGGATCTTTCGGTTTCGGGAAACGCTAACAAGGGGAACTTATGCCTTCGGGCAAACCGATCACCGTAGAAAAATGGACGCAGTATTTAGCGTTGCGTCGTGCCGGAAATTCCATGTACGGGGCGTCCAAAGAATGCGACATTTCCTATCATGCTTGTCGGGACGCTGAAGGCGGCAAAGCCCCACGCAACTATCTGGCAGCCGAAGAAACATTGGGGGAACAACCAGCTATAGGGGTTCCCTCTTACGATGATCTTTGCCCTGAAGCGCAAGCCGCTTACGACAACATAGAAATTTTTGCTAAACGCTATTTCGGAATCATTTTGCAGCCGTGGCAGGTAGAAGCCACCGAACGCATCATGGGGTTAATGGAAACAGAGTACGAAGAATACGCTGTTATTAACGCCCCACCCGGTTCCGGTAAATCAACGTTCTTCGCTAAAGTTCTTCCAGCGTGGGCGACGGTAAGAAACCGGGCTATCCGAGGAATGATCGGATCAGCTTCGCAACGTCTAGCCGAATGGTATTCTCGTCGGCTACGATCAGAGTTCGATAGGGCGCATCCAGTCAGAGCCGAACTTAACGATGTTCGTTTAGGTTTAGCTGTAGACGCCGAAGCTACCCTTCAACAAGACTTCGGAATGTTTAAGCCAGACTCGTCAGAGATTTGGCGATCTGAAGCGTTTACGGTACTACAACAAGACGACCAACCTCTTTCCCAGAAAGAGCCAACGTGGTCTGCTTTCGGAATGGACTCTGGTTTCCTTGGAGGTCGTTTCGATCTAGTCATATGGGACGACGTATATGACCCTCGCAAGATGCGGTCCGCAGAGTCTCGTGAAGATATGCGCCGCTGGTGGGATGAAGTAGCCGAAACCCGGTTAGAGCCGGGAGGGTTGCTGATCCTTCAAGGGCAACGCATGTCAGCAGACGACATTTACCGGTACGCCTTGGACAAGGTAGCACCACCCGACGAAATGGAATTAGAGGAGTTCGATCCAGAAGATGCACCAGACGAATGGCGAAAATACCATCATCTCAAATATCCGGTCCACCATGAAGAACTTTGTCAAGGCGATCACAAACCTGACGCCGCACCGTGGCCCGAAGGGTGCCTACTTTACCCTCGGCGGCTCCCGTGGCGACGACTTAGACACATTAAAGCTCAAACTCCAGACAGGTTCGAGGTCCTCTACCAACAATCGGACATAAATCCCGCTAGCGTTCTCGTTGACCCTTTATGGGTAAGTGGCGGCCTTGGATCAGACGGCGTGGATTACGTCGGCTGTTGGGACAACGACCGGGATCTTTGGGAAATACCGAAAGGTGTTTCAGGCGACCTGTTCGTTGTGGCGACAGCAGATCCTTCGCCGTCGCAGTATTGGGCTTTGCAATGTTGGGCGTTTAACCCCGAAACCCAGTTCCGCTACTTGCTGGAATCGTATCGGCGTAAGATGGATGCACCATCGTTCCTTGACTGGAACCATGCCGACCAAACCTTCACTGGCATAGCTGAAGATTGGTGGCAGATAACAAACGACATGGGTCGCCCCATCACCCACTGGATCATCGAAGCAAATGCCGCTCAAAAATTTATTCTCCAATACGATCATTTCAAACGTTGGGCGGCGATGCGTGGAGTGGAGCTTGTGCCGCATTACACGCACTCCCGAAACAAGGGAGATCCCAAGTACGGAGTGCAGATGCTTGCTCCGTTATGGCGCGTTGGCCGAGTGCGTTTGCCCGGAAAACAACGGACAGAAGCCCGACCGCATTCCCTTCTTTTAGTGAACGAAGTGACTCGTTGGAACGCTGAAGGGACTGGTGCCCGCACCGATGACTGTGTTATGGCACAATGGTTTCTGGAACACAATTTAGAAAAGTTATATATACCATCCACCGATGGGAGCAAACAGTGGCGACCGTCATGGATTTCAGGGCAAGATATAGAAGGGGACCATGCTTATACGAGGTTGTTTAGGTGAAATCAGTTGATGAGATAGTCGCCATATATGGAGCAAGGTCACAAGCGACCGACCAAATAAAAAGTCGGATGCGTACTTTGCGTGATTACTATAACGGCGATGTAATTGTTCCGCTACCCGAACTTAATTCAGATGAACAGTCTGCGGTAGCTAACTTGCTAGCCCAAGGACTTGACCAGACCGCTATGCGGATTGCGTCTACCCGTCCTGACATTTACTGTCCCCCACTTGATCCCGCTCGGAAACGGTCCAGAGATAACTCCGACATTAAACGCAAAGCGTTGTTCGGTTGGTGGGAAAACAGTCGCATGGATTTGCAAATGGCGAAACGTGCGAGATACCTGATTGGGTATTCCAACACAGTTACCCAGCTTCGTTGGAACGAAACTACAGGATGCCCGGAATGGCATCTGCGTGATCCGCTTACTGCTTACCCTGCGACACTTATGGGTGTAGACGATATGCGTCCCCGTGATTGCATCTTCGGATACGAACGACCACTCGGCTGGTTGCATAACAACTATCCCGAGGTTGGTAGCATTTTCCAATCCGACAGTGACGCCGGACCAGACACCGCTATCGAACTTATCGAATATGTCGGTGATGACGAGACAGTTCTTATCGCAATGCGAGGCCCAGTTAATACTGGTTTGTTCGCAACATCTACTTACGGTTCCGATGACAACCTTGTTGTCGAACTTGAAAGAGTACCGAACCGGTTGGGTCAAACACCTGTAGTGATAGCGCAGCGCATATCACTCGATTCAGCGCAAGGGCAATTCGACGGGATTCTGGGCATGTACCAGATGCAAGCCCGTTTGATGGCGTTGGAAGTTATTGCGGTACAGAAAGGGGTGTTCCCCGATACTTGGCTTGTAGGTCGAGCCGGGGAAACCCCACAAATCGTGAACCCTGCCGATGGACTCACCGGTGAAGTTGGTGTGATCCGGGGCGGTGAACTCCGTGACATGCAGATGCAACCGGGCTACATGACCAACCCTGCGATTGACAGGTTGGAACGTGCCCAACGTTTAACTGCTGGTATCCCACCAGAGTTCGGTGGGGAGTCCTCCACAAATATCCGTACCGGACGCCGAGGCGACGCAGTTCTTTCTGCCGCTGTAGATTTCCCCGTACAAGAAGCCCAACGTATCATGGCTCGGTCATTGCAAGAAGAAAACAAACTTGCGATTGATATGTCTAAAACGTATGCGGGTAACAAGGGGCGCACGTTCTATGTGACAACTAAGAACGCTAAAGGCCCAGTGGAATACACACCTAACGTCAACTTTGACTCTACTGAAAACGTTGTTACTTACTCCCAAGCGGGAGCCGATGTGAACAACCTTGTCATAGGGGGAGGACAACGAGTTGGTATGGGTACCATGTCCAAACGTTCGTTCATGTCTATTGATCCTCTTGTCGAAGATCCTGAATTTGAACATGACTCTGTTATCGCTGAACAGTTAGAAGCAGCGTTGCTTTCTTCTATCCAGCAGCAAGCAGCAGAAGGAACTATTCCTCCCGCTGATCTGGCTCGCATTATGGATCTTGTTGCGAATAACAAACTGGAGTTAGCGCAAGCGGTGGAACGAGTCCAGAAAGAAGCACAAGAACGTCAAGCGAAACAAGTTGACGCTGCTGCTCCTGAAGCTCAACCGGGTCTTGCCGCACCGGGGATGGGTGCCGAAGCGAGATCCGTTATGAGTCCCCCAAATGAAGCTCCTCCAGAAATGGCCCAGTTATTGGCGGCGTTGTAATGCCACGCAAAGGTAAAGGAAGCAAGTTCCTTAAACCAGAAATCTGGGACTTCCATAGAATACGAAGTTCGTCTGAAGATGAACTTTTAGGTTGGTTGCAAGACATTGCACCCCGACAGAAAGTAAACATCAATGGCTGAAACGCAATACCGGGGTCAACCTTACGGTCAAGCACAACAGCAAGAAGAAGCGTTAGATGCTGTGCCGATGGCTGATGTGTTACCAGAAGTTACTCGTCAACCTGTTAAACCGGGAGCGGCTGGAGATTTCCTGCGTCCAAGTGAACGCCCTACTGAGTCGGTTATGCAGCCGGGTGCGCCGTTAGCTAATGAAGCGCAGATGCCTCCTATATATAACGCTAATGCTTTGAATGTTCTTTCTAACTTGTATGCGTTAGAGGATTATGGCACTACGTCTGACTCAACACGAGATGTGATTAGCGCTATAGGAAATTTGGCTGCGTTGTCTCGCCATAAGGTTGTCCCAAGCTAATGGGTCTATGGAATTTTGTTAGCGATGTAGGTAAAGGCTTTCAAGGGTTTGGGGCGATGCCCTTTAGAGCGGGCTACCGAGTATTGCAAACCGGTTACAAAACTGCCAACTTCTTTACAGACATTTCCCAAGAACTAGTCCATGACGTTACGGCAGGAAAATTAGAAGATGTACCGGTGGCCGGTAAATACTTAAAGTTTTTAAGCGACGACGAATACGAAGGCGGCCTCTGGAACATTATTGAAGCCTCGGTCAATGACAACGTTTTAGGGGACAGTGGCGTTGTAGCTAAAACTATGGGGCCACGAGGAATAGGTGGCGAAGTTATTAGAGCTTTCCCTGAATGGTTTTTGCGGGATCAAGCTCGGGGACCAGTTCAAGCCGGAGCTAAAGGGCTTGACATGGTGTATCGGCAAGCCATTCAACGGCCTGTAGGCACAGCAATAACTGTTGCAAACATGGCGGGCATAACCCCCAGCGCCAATCCGCTCAACATTGCGTTGGACATTGTTACAAACGCTGGGGATTTTACGAACGTTTATTTTGATACGTCGTCGTGGACTAAAGCATGGGAAATCAGTAACAAACAAACAATGGGTCAAGCTATTGCCCACGGGTTACTTACTGCCGATGTTAACGACCCTGACCAAATAAGAGAAATGGAAGAAACTGCTCTCTTTAGTCTCCTTTCAGGGACAGCCGATTTAGGGCTAGTTTTTTATGCTGACCCAACTAAAGCATTAATGCCAGTAGTGCGAACTGCTCGGCTAGTTAGCGGCACTAAAGGTGCAACGCTTCACACGATGGCGCAAACCCACCACCGTTGGAACCCTGTGGGTGAAGGCGGCATGTTTGGGCCGGAAGGCGTTGTAGGTTCTCGCTACAAAATTACGCCTGAAGAATTTGTGGAAACTCCAAAAGTGCAACGGGTGTTAGACGTTATAGATGAACATGCAGCAGATATAGATTTCGCTCCAGAACATAGTGTTGGTTTTAACGGGCCACAACCTTTAACGTTTAGTGAGACTCTACGGCGAATGCCTGACCGTGTAAAAGGTGAGTTGCCTCCTGAAGCACAGAAAGTTCAAACGCTTGCTGGACGGTTAATGAATGACAGGCGTTTATCTAAACTTGCGGGTTGGACACCAGATTTAGCGCAAGCCTTGGCGATAGCTCCTGACGCTGTGACTCGAAAGTTTGTGTTGCGTTTAGCGATGGGGGATACGGTAGCTAGGGAAGCTGTAGAAAATGCGATGCGTACATGGGTAGAAACTCAAGCGTCGGGCACTAATTTTCGCAGTATCCGAGAAATGCAGGACGCATTAGCAGCGGCCCCTGATGCTCGAACAGCAGCAGCGTTAGAGTCAGGGATAGAAGGTGCAACGCAACAAGCGATAAGAGAACTAATAGAAGCCAACCCCGCAAATGCAGGATCGTTGTTCCAAGTTGCTTACGCAATGGGACATAACCAGATGGGGGCTTTGGCTCGAACCGCTGACGACATGCTGCGAGCCGATATCCCTATAGCAATTCGAGAAGCGGCGGGTGACGCAACTTTAACAACTGCTGCAAATGACTTTGTGTTAGGAGGTTTGTTTAGCGAAGCCGACAACATGGCGCTTAACCGCACATTGTTTTCTACGTTAGCTGATCCACCAGCAATAGCTGTTCGTCGTGATCTAGGGCGTTCGGTAATGAACGTGGTGGAACCTCGTTTATCGTTTAGTGTTGGCAACCGTACTTTTAGCCCTCGCAGAATAATTGAAGTTACACGAGAAGCTGTCGCAGATCACATTATGGATTTCCAAAATGTTGATGGGGCATGGCGTAACTGGAACGCTATGGTTCGTGAAGCGGGGCGTATAGAAAATGGAGAGGTTCTTCGTTTAGCGATGAAGAAACTCAAAATTGATGGGGATGCGGACACTTTGGTCGGGTTGTGGCAAACCAAATCTTTGTCCGGGCGCAAAGATTTATTTTATAAAACAAGAGATGCTTTATCTGAAACGTATGTCACAAATTTCCAAAGCAAAATTGATCCTAGACTTTTGGATCGGGCTAGAGAATTTGCTACTAAAACAGGGCGCACTGAAGCCGAATACATTAACTATTTATTGTTTAACATTAAAGGCAGAATTAGAGACGCTGAAGATCTACTGCATACTAAAGCCGTTAAAGCTCGACAATTCGGTACGGGCGATGGAGTCATTTTAGATGGGGAAACTGCTTTAGGTACCTCGTACCGTCGTAATCTTCCTATGACTCCAGCACATTTAGAACAAAGCGCTGTCATCCCTCGTTATTCTTATGTCAAGAATTTAGAAACAAAAAACTCTTTAACTAACGGAGTACGGATCGTTAACGGTTGGGCAGATCTGGCGATGACCGGATGGAAAAAAAGTGTGTTGTTGCGTCCGGGTTGGCCCCTCCGAGTTTTAACTGACGAAGAACTGCGTGCTGTTGCAACCGTTGGGTTTGAAAGCCAGCTAGCAGGGATTGGTCAAGGTTTATTAGATTACCGTACTGAGCTAACTCGGATGCGAGGCATTGACAGTGTTACCCCGGCGATTGAGGAAATAACTGCTCGTTTACAAGACCAAATAGATGAAGGAATTATTGAGTTACCTGAAGGGGTAAGCAAAGCAGATCAGTTGGCTCCAGATGAACTGTTTGATTTAACGGGGGCTGAAGTAGTTAACGAAATTTTTGAATCGACTACTAAAAGCCTGTTGAAAGAAAGTAACCGAAGGAGACAGATAGTTTGGGGTATTGCCGGGTTAGGGGTCGCTGGTCCAGTTGGGGCGTTAGCTGCCGCTGGATTGTATAGTCGTACTGCACGAAAAACGATGCAAACTTCTGCTATTCGTGAAGCAGCCGAATACTTCGGTTTCCAGATGCGTGAAGTTAACGTGCAAGACCTTATGGGGGAAATAGACACGATTACCCAAGCCGTTAAAGCAGGCCGTTTAAGCCCTGAAACCGGGGCGCAACAAATCACTGATTTGCGTCATGCCGCAGAACTTTTAGAAAATCAGGTGGCGACGTTGGATGAAGTTCTTGACATGCTTCACCCTGAAATGAGCGACCAGTACGCCGAGTTGCTTAACAACTTTGATCGCTCTGGTTTACTGATGCAAGATGCTGGTTACCAAGGCTTTATGGTGGGACCATATGGCGCTAAAAACGTTTTTGGTGATGATCCTTTTGAAATAGAGATTAGTCGCAGAGCGGCGTCGTCGGATAATGGCCGTCGAGCTTTAACACAAGCCTCGGGGCAACAACGTGCATTTGCGTTAGCCCAAGAATACGGTGATGAGGCGTACCAAGTTTTTGATGTAAATAACCCCACTCATGCTGGCACGTTTGCTGCTAAATGGGATGACACCGTTAATAGACAGTGGACACCGACAGAGGGTGTCCCGGTAGATGAATGGGTCGGAGATTTCCAAACCTACATAAAGAACTTGTGGCGTTTATCAGATGATGAAATGGTCGGTTGGTTAGAATCAAAACGAGGCACCGAGTTTTCTGAAGCGTTTTCTGTACATTACTTAGATAATGCGGGGGAAGCCACGTCAGCTAATTTAATTGAATGGGTGCAAGCTGCTCGTCTTGAAGTAGATTCTATTCTTCCTGATTTTCGGGCAGCCCAGTGGAGTGCGGATTTTCAACCTAGCCCGAGTGCGATAGACGCTTTTGATGCTTTGCGGGACAAAGCATCTAAGGGTGAGAGAGTGTCTTGGGACAAAGATGTTATGCCTGTAGTTCGTCAAATGGCAGACGAAAGTGGCGAAAACTCTTTGTATGGCAAGACGCTGTCACCTAATCAAGTCATCTCTAAAGTGCGGGAAGGTACCGGAAGCAACTTTGGCAAAATTGTTAGTCATTCTGGTATCGGACAAGATTTAGCTACCGCTACGATCATTAAACAGTTTATTAACGGCATAGACAACGCTATGTTTAAGTTGGGTACAGCCTCGGTTAACCATCTTTCTCGTAACCCTTTATGGAAAGCGTTGTACGCTAAACACGGGGCACGTCGAGTGCAGCCTTTCCGTAACGCTGACGGCACTTACACGATGACTCCCCGTCAACATTACGATGCGATGCAAGCAGCTAAACGAGAATCGCTTAAAGAAATGCGTGATCTTCTTTACGAACTGGGTAAGAGAACCAGATTCCAAGAAGTCGTAGGGAACCTTTCGCCTTTCTTTGGAGCGTATCAAGAAGTTATT
>Ga0315315_10005105_pt1 | contig 12112 bp, 9 predicted proteins | sample M140m3416metaG_FD_203699 | JGI IMG/M metagenome (GOLD analysis project Ga0315315, IMG submission 203699) | Ammonia-oxidizing marine archaeal communities from Monterey Bay, California, United States - M1 40m 3416 | ecosystem: Environmental > Aquatic > Marine > Intertidal zone | place: USA...
CAATTATTAAGATGTTATATAATTTAGACTTACTTGTTTGCATAATCTAGTAATTTATATATGTCTTCTTTTAGCATGTCTATTCCTTGAATATCAGATTTTTCATCATTAATGCCTAAATAATAAACAATTGGAGATCCAAAAGCATTTTCTCTAGAACGAATATAGCCGTTTTGGTCTATTAAAGCAAAGAAACCCTGGTGTTCAAAGCCACCTGCAACATCAGGATTTATCGAAGAAAAAATATTAAAACCTGCATTAGAAAGATTGTAAATATTTGAAATTTCCCCAGTCAAAAAATGCCAATTTTTAGATTTTACGTCAAGGAGTTCTGAATATTCTTTTAAAACTTTTGGATTATCATGCTTTGGATCTATAGTAAAAGAAGCTATTCCAAAATCTTCTCTATGACCAAACTCCTGATCAAGAATCTTCATGTTTTTATTCATTTCTATGCAAATTGAAGGGCAAGTAGTAAAAAAGAATTCAGCAACATAAACTTTACCAATATAATCCTCGTTACTTATATATAAGTTATCTTGATTTGAAAATACGAAATCCGGAACTTTCTTATTCTCCCCATTAAGTTTTACAAAACTTAATTCTTTTGAGTTGTCTAGTCTAGTGTCATATTGTACATTATCACTATCCAATCTATTCATGATTTTTGGGAAAAACCATATCCCAAAAATTAATATGATAAAAGAAATTCCGATGTAAGAGTATTTCTTCATTTACAAATCGCCTTTATAAATATTATTTTTTTTTAGCGCCATTCTGTATTCAGCTAATATAACTTTTACATCATCTACCATATTATTATTGATATCTGCTACAAATCGAGAATCATATCCAAACTTTTTTCCATCTTTATCATCTCTTCCTCTAAGATTACCGTCTCTATCAATAATAAAAACATAGGAGGTGCCTAAGTTTGAATCTAACTCAATATCTGTTTTGAGACTTTTAAAAACATTTTTAAGATCTTCGTCACTCATTGCAATAAATTTCCAATTCTTAAAATCTGTTTTTGTCAATCTATTCATTTCATTTAACAATTCTGTAGTTAAAATTTTGGTCCCAAATGGTTGAATCATCAAAAACTGAAAATCCTTAAACTCATTAAATCTCTTAAATATTTCTTGATTTAAATTGCCTGCATCTCCGTACTTGTCTTCAATGTTTTTACCAAAAAACCCAAGAATCGTAATTTTATCTTTTAAGCTTTCATTTGAAATACTAGAAATATCTTTTACATTTTTAGTTATAATAGGCAGCTTTGCAAAGTGATTAATCCCAGATGCAAAAAAAAGATATACAACCAGAGGGAGAATAAAAAGAAGGGTAAGCACAAAATACTTTCTCATGAATAAAAAAAGTTTAATAAATTTTAGAAATTCCAACTAACAAAGCCTTCGTACATTACATCATAAATATAGTTTCCTTCAACTAGCAGAATAAAAGCAAGATACGCGATAAGAAAAAGAAGTGTGATAACGATTGAGGCTTGTAATCCACTAGTTTCGTCTCTGAGATGCATAAAATCCCAAGCTATGTAGTATGCTTTTACTAAGGTCAAAATAATAAATATCCAATTAATTATTTTAGCACCTAAAAAAGTATTCATCAGTATTTCTGGTTTAATAATTCCCAAAACAACTTCAATAATTGTTACAATTGAAAGAAAAATAAGAACTCCCCATATTTTTGTCTGGTTAGACTTGAACTTCAAAAGTCCTCTGAAAATTTCTAATTTATGTGTAGTATTTTCCATTTGAATAAATTAAACAAGATAAAAGAATGTAAAAACAAAAACCCAAACCAAGTCGACAAAATGCCAATATAAACCAACTTTTTCTACCATTTCGTAATGTCCTCTTTTCTCATAGGTTCCCAACAGAACATTAAAGAAAATTATAATATTAATAACTACCCCTGAAAAAACATGGAAACCATGAAACCCGGTTATGAAAAAGAAAAAATCAGCAAACAACCTATTTCCATATTCGTTTCGTATCAAATTAGCTCCTTCAACCACATATTTAGCTTGGTTAATTTTTTTTAAAGATTCTTCCCTTGATAATATAATTTTTTGCCCTTTTTCATCAATTTTTTCAGTTTTTATAACAATATCCGAATTTGATTTAAAACCACTTACAACTTCCTCCAAGGTAAAAGAAGGCAAAGTTGATTCAGAGGAAAACCATATTCCTTTTTTACTTTCATGTTGAACTCTATCGCCAGGGATTTCAATAGCTATTTCATCCAATCCAACTCTTTTCTTTGGATTATCTTTATAAACAAACTGATAAATTTGTCCACCAGTTGTTTCTACTGCCCCGTACTCACCGTTGATAAAATTCTTCCATTCCCAGGCTTGCGATCCAACAAACACTGCTCCTCCAATAATTGTTAAAGCCATATAAAAAACAACTCTATCTTTTTGCATATGATGCCCAGCGTCAACAGCTAAAACCATTGTTACAGAGGAGAAAATTAATACAAATGTCATTAACGCCACATAATACATTGGAGCATCAACTCCATGCAAAAACGGAAAGTGATTAAAAACTTCATCAGCAATTGGCCACGTATCTATGTTTTTAAATCTGGAAAAGCCATACGCCACTAAAAATCCAGAGAAGGTTAAAGCATCTGAAACTATAAAAAACCACATCATAAGTTTTCCATAACTAGCCTTAAGAGGCTTGGCACCACCATCCCACAAATCTTCTTCTTCTGTAATTGTTGAAATCGTTGAACTCATTTAATATATAATTAATATTACAAATTTACATTTTTTTACTATCTAAAGAAATATAAAAAAACAAATAAATAGAACCATAAAAATCCAAGAAAATGCCAAAATGTAACAGCTAACTCAAATCCTAATTTATCTACTTCATATTTATATTTAATATTATTAACCATAACAACAATTAAAACAATTAAACCAGCAAATAAATGTGCTAAATGCAAGACTGTAAGAACATACAAAAATGAGGTAGTTATGGTACTTTGTGCTCCAGTAAAAAAATACCCTAAACCGATTAATTCATTGAAGCCTAAAAATTGTGTTACAACAAAAACTACTCCAAGTATAAAAGTTACAACCAGCCACAATGTTGTTTTTTTTACATCATTAACTTTAACTTTTTTCTTTGATATATACAATGACAAACTACTTAAAAATATTACTAAAGTACTTAATACAAATGTAAAAGGCAGTTCGAAATCTTTTAACCAATCAGGTCTTGATTTGCTAACTATATATGCGCTTGTTAAACCTGCAAATGTCATAGCAATACTTAACATTGACAACAGTAGCATCATTTTTTTTGCTTTTGCAGTTTTTAGTTGGATTTCCTTTTTACTTAATTCCATATGTATATTTTATCAATTACGTAAACAATTTGAACTAAAGTCAAACATACCACACTAGCAATGAATAATTTTTTTGCAGAATCTGTACTCATTTTTTTATACAAATTAATAGAAAAATAAAGCATAAATAAACCTATTATTCCAATTAAAACAGCAGAAAAAACAGAAAGATTTAAATCCCCGGTTAGTCCACTAACTGGGAAAATTGAAATCATAATCATCCATATTGTATAAAGAACTGTTTGCAAAGCAGTTGCTTTGTCCTTTTTCTTAGTTGGTAACATATTAATACCTGCCTTTTTATAATCATCATCTAGCATCCATCCAAGTGCCCAAAAATGCGGAAATTGCCAAAAAAATTGAATTGTGAATAAAGCTCCCGCCTCAATTCCAAAACTATTGGTGGCTGCTACCCAACCAAGCATGAATGGAATTGCTCCGGGAAAAGCACCAACAAATACTGACAATGGAGTTTTAGTTTTCAAAGGAGTGTAAAGGCATGTATAAATAAAAATAGATATTGCTCCAAAAAGAGCTGTTTTAGGGTTTATTTTATAAAGAATTACGATTCCAAATAAAGTTAATATTATTGAGATTATAAATGCTATTGAAACAGACATACGACCAGCAGGAATAGGTCTATTTTTTGTTCTTTCCATCATAGAATCTAAATCTTTTTCAATAATTTGATTAAACGAATTAGAAGCACCAACCATGCAATATCCTCCAACAACAAGAAGTAACATTATAGAAATTTGATATGAGTCAGTTGCAATTAAATAACCAGCCAGTGATGAAAAAACCACACTGATAGCTAACCTAGCTTTTGTTAGTTCAAAAAAATCTTTAAAAATCATAAGAAAACATGGCAAAATTAACTTTACAAATCTATATCAATAAGAATTCTACACCCCTAAATTTAATGGGGCACAAAGTTAACACAGATTAACTGAGAAAACAATTATTTAAACCATAATTGAAAAAATGATGAGAACCTTTAATTAAGTTTAAAGGTCACAGGTATACTAAAAGGGACTCTAACGGGTCTGCCCCTTTGTCTCCCTGGAATCATCGTAGGAAGTTTTGATATAATTCTTCTTGCCTCTTTTTCAAGATTTTTATCAGGTCCTCTTGTTCTGATACCACTAATACTCCCATCTTTTCCTATCATAAATTGGACAAAAACTCTTCCTTGAATACCCATTTCTTGAGCAATTTCAGGATATCTGAACTCACTGTATATGTGTTTTTGAATTTTTTCTTGGAAACAAGCTCTTCTTTGTGACTTTGGGACATTTTCACAACCAGGGAATAAAGGCACATCCTCAATAATTGCAAAAGGAACATCAATATCCATTTCTTCTTCCATTACTTCGACCTCCTCTACAACTTCTTCTTGGTCAGTTTCGGTAGATTCTATTATAGTTTCTTCAATTTCTTCTTCGTCCTCAACAACTTCAATAATTTCAGGTGCAGGAGGAGGAGGAGGAGGTGGAGGGGTTTTTATTTGTTCAGTAATTGGAATTTCTTCATCGTCATCGTCATCAATACTTAGCGATTCTAAATCATATTGTTTTTCAAAAGATTTATATTCAATAGCTTGCCATGAAATAAAAAGTACTATACACAAACCAAGAACGAACATTAAATTGCTGTACTTTCTTAAATCAGCCTGTGGATTTTTTTTTCTTTGCATGATATTATATTAACGCTAAGCTAAAATAATTTTTTTTTTTTAAAAAAAAAGCTATTAGTATTAATTTTTAATAATATGAAATAGCATATTAAGTATCCACTGATAATTCCAAAACTATTGGCAATAATATCTGCGAACTCGAAATATCTTTCTGTTGGTAAAATTCCTTGAAATATTTCTATAATAAATCCTATCAAAAAAACTAGTAACATGTAGAACCGTTTTATTTTTTTTGATTCTAAAAATCCTACTCTTAAAAACATTAAAGTCATAATGAGATAGATAAAGAAATGTAGAAGCTTGTCTGTATCAAACATATGTGCGCTTGAGAAAGGAAGTTTTGGAATTGGGACTAAGGAAACAATAATTACAAAAAAAACATATAGTAATGTTAATTTTTTTGTCATAAGTTATTCTCCAATTAATGCTGCATATGATTCTGAGTCTAAAAGCTCATTTAGCTCATCTGGATTACTAATTTCCATTTTGATAATCCATCCTTTTTGGTAAGGGTCTTCATTTATTAGTTCAGGATTATCTTCTAATTCTTCATTTAGTTCAATAATCTTTCCAGATACCGGCAAAAATAAATCTGAAACTGTTTTGACTGCTTCAACTGAACCAAAAACATCTTCCTTTTGTAGATCTTCATCTAAAGTCTCAATTTCAACATAAACAATATCCCCAAGTTCACCTTGAGCATAATCAGTAATTCCGACAACAGCTTGATTTCCATCAACTTTAACCCATTCATGGTCTTTCGTATATTTTAATTCAGGTTTTATTTCCATTTATTTTTTTTTGTAAATGTAAGTTTTAAAAATATTTTTTCATAACAATTTTTATTCACCAAAATTATACCTGAGAGTTATGCCAGATCTAATTGTTGTTTGAGGAAATGCTGTTGATATTGCAAATTCAGAAAATAAATGATCATAAAAAAATACTGCGGTAAAACTTTTACTCAAGGAATAATCTGCAGAGAATTTTAAGGACCAAATTGATTGACCAGCAGTTACTTTATTATCAACAATATCCAAATTCCTTATAATTGTAATATTATCTCTTAAACTTAAATCTGCTTTCATATTTAGATCTCCTTTTGATGAACCTCGACCTCCTCCAATTCTTAAATCCTTAATTCTATATCCTAATCCTAAAGAATAATCCATTCCAGAAACTTCTGTCAATAAATTATTATCTAAACTTAAGGATAAAGCTCTGTCTTTTTTTAACTCCATAACTATTCTCAATGAATTTTTTAGTTCCATATCTAATTTTAATAATGGATTAAATTGTTCAACAAGATTTACATTTGAATAAACTATTTCGTTTAAAAAATTTCCAGATAAATCTTTCAATTGATTGTTATTGGAGTCAAAATCTAAATTTGATCTAAAATTATTTAAAGTATAGCTAGACCTGTATGAATGACCTAAACTGAATCTTTTAAATCTTTCTTTAAAAAAATCTAAATTAATTAAGCCAGAATATTGAACAGACCAATTTGGTAGTGGAATTTTATTAACTGCATCTAAAGAAATTTTATTAGGATTTTTTCCTGTATAAGCAGAAATAAATGCTGGAATTAAAACAGATTGATTATTTTTCCCATATCCCAAAGGGAAACCATCTTCGTCTAAAACTCCATTTGAATTTCCATTAATAGCTGCTAATCTTTTGGCAATAATAAGTCTATTGTTTTGGAAATCATCAAAGTTTTGTGATTTATATTGGTCACTACTTTTAAAAGATGTTCTAATCAGTTGAGTTGAAATAGCAAAGTTTCCAGAAATATTTGGATTTAATCCATTATATTGATTGTTAATTACTTTAAAATTTTCTGAAAAGTTTTTTGAATAAGTCCTATTTGCATTGATGTCTATTTTTAAATCTTTTATCAAACTTAATTCCGCCACTAAATCAAATTTTGTATTGTAAACCTTGGTATACTGTTCATTAAAACTTGGAAAGTTAGTTAACCAACCTTTTTTTGCAGATTCATATCTTATATCAGATTGACTTCCAAAAACAAAAGCTAATGATGGCTTATAGGTTCCTAAAAACCCAACAGATTGTATATATCCTGGTAAAACTTGCCCATTGTTTTCTATATAATTAAACTTTAGCCTTGACAAACTAGTGGTGATATCAATTAATGTATTTATGATTTTTTGACTAGCTTTTTTTGGTTTTTTCTTTTTCTCTAAGCCAATATTTCTATAAAATTTAGACATATTAAAAGAGGTATTAAAAGTTTGAGTATTTGCATTTTGAATAGTGTTCACTCGTCCTAAAATATTCCCTAAATCATCCTCAACTTGAGCCATAGCATCAGACCCTCTTTCCCAACTAAATTCACCAGCATAATTATAAGTGGAGGAGATAAAATTTAGAAATGGAAAAAATTTCCAAGGTAATTCATAACTTAATTGAAATGACTGATTATGTGAAATACTCTCCCCAGTGTTCCAAAAACCGTCCCAAATTTGAAATTCTTTATTTATCACAATGTTTCCTTGTGAATCGTTTGTATAATAATTTTTAACAACACTATTGTTTGAGGCTGAGAAATCTAGTCTTAATGAATTAGATAAATTTTGACTTAAACTTAAGTCCCAATCAAAAAGAAAATTTCTTTGCTGAATTTCTGGCAATGATATTTGTTTTGAAGCGTCAGTACCTTCCATATAAACCTCTCTAAATCTTTGACTATTAAAGGTCCTATTAATATTGGAATTAAAAGAAATACTAGACAATAGTGGGTTAAAGTTAAATTCTTTTAACCACTCCAAATATTTTTTTTCATTAATAAAACTTATAGATTTGAAAGGGGTTATTATCAAAGGTTCCATGGTAAAATTATATTGAACTCCGGCTCTAACAGTTTTTTTTGTAAGATTCTCAATTTCATAATCGTGTTCAACTTCTTGATTATAGCTATACGAAAAATTGAAATTTTCAATATCATAAATTCTTTCATTTTGATCCTCAGATCTATTTTTTTTCAAACCAATTAAACTTATACTCTTGGCTTGTTTAAAAGTGATTGCTTGTTCCCGAATTGAATCTCTCTGACTGGATCTTTGGGCAGAACCCAATCTGTCTTTAAGTTTTATGTCTTGATAGAAAGGGTCGTATTCAGGTGTGGTTACCTGCTGATTAATACTATATGACAATGGTATTTGTATTCCCCATTTTTCTGGTAAAAATTTTCCAAAATTAGCACTTCCAATAAACCCAAATTGTTTGTAGTCTTCACGACTTCTTTGATTGGGTGTTTTGTCAATAGAGCCAAAACCCACTGTTGATATTTTTCCAGAAACGGAAAAGTTGGCTAAATCAGCAAGATTAGCCTCCAAAGAGCCCAAAGCAGCCCAACCACCTTTACCGTTAATTTCTGCAAGTCTCAGTTCATTAAACCAAACCTCTGCTGATAAAACATCTCCATTTTGAGTTGAAGGATTTTTTACACCAATCATGATGGTCTTTATAGCACCAACAGAGGGATTACCCCTTATAGCAAATTTATATTTTTTATCACCAGGCAGACCTGAAATTGGAGAAAACTCATCAATAATTTCAAGGTTTTCATTAAAGAATAATGTTTTAGACAAATCATATTTTCCAGTAATTGTTAAAGCTTTTATTTTGGTTAGTATTTCAAGAGAAAAATCAATTGAATTTGATTCTGGTATCCACACTTGATCAGGTGAAAATCTGTTTGAAGAAGCTTGAGAGTAAGAAGTAGGTTTCAATGGTACTTCTATTTGATAATAATTATCGGTGAAATCAGAACCCAAACGAATAAATCCAACTAATCTTCTATCAAAATTTTCTGAGGATCCCTCTCCTGGCAATTTTGGTTCACCCTCTACTGATTCGGCATGTACAAACATTTTTAGTGATTTATATTGTCTCATATCGAAATCTAAATTTTTGTAAACAGCTCTTGAATCTTTTGGCTGAAGGTCTAATACCTTTAATGACATTGATTGTTCGTTTTGTCTAATAATTGAGTTATTTGAACTAATTTCCTCACGCTGAACCCCAGGTGGTAATGTATAATTAACTGGAACTCTATTTTCGTTCTCTAAAATATTTACTGAACCAATATCAAAAGTTGTGTTTGGATAATTAATGTTACCAACATTTAAATTTTTTGAATATCTTTTCCAATCTGTTCTCACTAAATCCAGTGTACCAAAACGTAATGTTACTGGTTCTGTAAAATCTTTTAATAAAATTCTCAAAAATGGTATAGATCTTAAATTGTCTATTCCATTTACAGCGTTAAAAAAAGAACTATAATTTCCACTATTATAAAATTGTTTAAAAACTGGAACTTTAAATTGAATCCATCTTGTAATTTTAGTTTGTCCGTTCGGCAATTCAACTTTAACATTATCTCTTACATCGCTAATAAAAGGGTGGTTTCCAACATCCATATTTTTTCTAATTGGAATGCTATACTCAAAATAACTATCTATAGTATTCATGGTATTGTCTTGGTTAACATCTTCCGAATCAGGAATTGTAGTTGATCCTCTTCCCTCAGAACTTATTGAAACAGGTGAATTACCTTGTGTTCCGTTGTAATTCTTATATCTACTTAAAATACCTCCGCTGGCATTTAAATAATATTGATAATTATCTCCTGCTGGATCCTCATTTGGACCATTAAAATATTTAATTTTTTCGTCCTTGTCATTTAAGCCATCATAACCTAAATCCTGTAATATTCTATTGTTAGCATCCGAATCAAATGAATAAATTAATGATTGAGTTGCTGGAGATATTCCCCAATTTGAATTATTTACAATCTGTTGAGAATTTGTAGTGGGCAATCCATTTTCATATAGTTTCTTTCCATCTTTTAAAATATCCTCGGAGATATTTCCAAGGTTAAAAACTAAGTTTCCTAAATTATTATTACTTGAAGTGTTTTCCTCAAATGTATCCAAAAGCCAAAATTGAATAAATTCAACATTAGATTGCTCAAAATTTGTAGAATTTATTTTTCTTGTAATTCCAGCCCAATTTTTAGTCGAACTATTAACGAATAAATTATTATCGCTGTTATTATATGGTCCTTTCTCATTTGGGATATAATGGAGATCAAATGTATTTTGAATTCTTGATTGGCCTTCAGTTAAATCCTGCTGAGGAAAAATTTCCTCAATAAATATTCTTCTTGTTTCGTTTTTAGATAATTCATCATCATCTATTTCAGCAGGTCTTTGCCCTGAATAGAAAATTGGATCAATATTGTACCATGAAAGTTTAGCTCTATGAAAACCTAATCTTAAATCATCTATTCCGTACTCCGAACCACTAACTCCAGAGGGAACACTTGAAAGTTTCCATGATAAATTATCCTTTAAGTCAATATTCGTCTCTGCTCCTTCAAAATCATCTACATAAACAGTCGCATTATTTTCGAATCCTGAATTTTTTGGTTTTCCTGAATGCAAGTAAGCAAACTCTCCCTTAAATGAAATGTAAGACGGAACCTTTGTTTTAACATTAGGTAATTTATTAGCAATTCTAGTTAATAATGGTACTTCAGTTGAAAAAACACCATTGACACCAAACATAGTATTATTCACAGGTTCAACACCATAATTAGCTTTTTGACTAACGGATCGTTCACTTAAATTCATTAATGAACCCCCAACAATGAAATTCTCATTAAATTTATGTTCGATATTTATTCCTGAAAATCGTTTTTTTTGCTGAGCAAAAAATGTATTGCTTTCAGTTGATATTTCGATTGGAGTATTTGAATCTTTCAAAGTAGGATCTAAAATTTGAACCAAACCAGCACGATAATTAACAGTATAATCTAAACCCTCTTGTAATAATCTTCCTCCAGCTGTAACCTTAACTGATCCTCTTGGAACATTAAATTGTCCTATCGGTATTCCCCCTGAGTCACCAGATGTCTTATAAGATCCCTTTACTTGAAATTTGTTTTTTTCTATTTTTTCTTCAGCACCAGTCTTTGTTGTATTATAAACTTCTTGATACACATATTTTTTTTGATTTTCGTTGTAAGAATTTAAATTTTGATAATTTTCGGATGTTGAATTGGCATCTTTTAATTTATTAAATAGATATTCTCCAAATGGCTCAACCGATGTAAATATTATTAAACCATTATTGGCATCGATTGTTAAACCTGGAACAAAATCGAAAAAACCATCTCCTCCGTTTTGGACATCATTATTTATATTTAAGTTATCTAAATTAAAAACAGAAAGTAAGGTTTTTTTACTTAATGTCTCTGGCCATTTAGAGGAGTCAACAGGTTCAATGTAATTTATTGGAGATGGATTTGAGTAAAAAATGTTTAATTTAAAATCCTCTTTGTTTATTCGGTTTGCATCAATTGAATAAATATTTTTCATCATTAAATCCCAAACAGGCTGCTTTACATTAGTTAAGCTGCTTTTTAACATTTTAACAATTAAACTATTATTAGATATTTTCAATTCCCCATTATTATCCGATAAATCTGTCGCCTCAACTCCGTTATTTGCAAATTCACCAACTTGATAAACTTGACCTCCAACAGTATACTGGAATGCTACTGCTAAAATTTCATCATTATTAAGTGGTTGATTTAATGAGATATATCCAAGTTTATTATGAACTCTGTATTCGTTTTCCTCTAATTTTCTAGCGTTTTCTAATATTGAATAATCATTCCCTTCCTGTACTAGGCTTGAAATTGGCCCAAATCCATTTTTTACAGTTGAAATTTCTCTAATTGAAGAATTTAGAAATCCCGTTCCTATTAAAAGTGGATCAAACTTATTAACTGAATTGTCAGGAAAAACATTATTACCAAATTTTAAAATAAAACTTGCATCAATATCGTCAATTTTAGTTTTATTTGGATCTGATTCTCCTAAATCCTGTAAAGCTAAAACATTTCGCACACCTTGAGTTTGATTAATTTTATTTGTTACCCAAACCTCTATTCTAGTTATATTAATTTGAGTATTTAGATAAGGGTAAGTTTTCAGA
>Ga0315315_10005106_pt1 | contig 12110 bp, 9 predicted proteins | sample M140m3416metaG_FD_203699 | JGI IMG/M metagenome (GOLD analysis project Ga0315315, IMG submission 203699) | Ammonia-oxidizing marine archaeal communities from Monterey Bay, California, United States - M1 40m 3416 | ecosystem: Environmental > Aquatic > Marine > Intertidal zone | place: USA...
CAAGTGGTACAGCCACTCTGGAAACTGCACTATTTAATGTACCTCAGCTAGTTTGTTACAAAACCACCCCAATAACTTATTGGATTGGGAAGAAGATAATTAAACTTAAATATATTTCTTTAGTAAATCTAATTCTTGAAAAAGGGGCTTTAGTTGAACTTATTCAAAATGACTGTAGATTTGAAAAATTGGTGTATCATTTAGAAATACTTTTGAAAAAAAATTCTCTTAAAAAAGTAAATGAAGACTATCTTCTATTAAGAAGTAAAATTGGTGGTAAGGGGGCAAGTAAAAAAACTGCAGAATTAATTTTTGATGCTATTAAATAACATATAAAAATATTTATAACTAACCTCTGAAACGAGGAACAAAATTCTTTTTATAGTTTTCAAAATCTTCTGGCTTAGAAAACACCTGATAATCCCCTTGTTTTATCATTTTTAAAAAAAGTTCTATTTGTTTAGGCTTTTGATACCCAACTAAGGGCATTATTGGATCTCCATTTTCACTAAAAAAAACCATTGTTGGATATCCTTTTACACCTAAGAATTGTGTAAACTGGTGGGTTGCATTTCGCCCTTTTCTATTGGGATCATAGTTGGGATTGGTAAAAATCTGGTCATAATATTTAATTTGCTCTATCCCTTCGGCGTTAAACTTAACTGCATAATAATTTTCAATTATATAGCGAGAAACATCAGGATTTTGGAAAGTATTTTTATCTAATAATTTACATGGTCCACACCATTCTGTATAGACATCCATAAAAATTTTCTTGGGTATACTTTTTTGAGCTTCTTGAGCTTCGCCCATTGACATCCACTTGATTTCTTGAGCAAAAATACTATTAGAATTAAAAATCAAGATTAGAATAATTAAAAAGTAAAACTTCATACTTAAAATTTTTAAACATTTATCTTTTAGTCCCATAAAATTAAGTTTGCTATAAATTTTTAAATATAAAGTTAGTCATTTTGGTGTATAAATGTTTTCGGGTATTTCCACCAGATATACCATGATTTTTATCAGGGTAGATCATCCATTCAAATTGTTTATCGGCCTGGATTAATGCCTCAACCATCCGCATTGTATTTTGAACGTGAACATTATCATCCCCAGAACCATGTATAATCAAAAAGTCTCCTTTTAGTTGATCTGCATAATTTATTGGAGAATTTAAATCATAGCCTTCTGGATTTTCTTGAGGAGTTCTCATAAAACGCTCAGTATATATAGTATCGTAGAAACGCCAATTGGTTACCGGAGCAACTGCAATAGCAAAAGAAAAAATATCATTCCCTGTAAGCAAACAATGAGTTGCCATATGCCCTCCAAAACTCCATCCCCAAATACCGATTCTATTATGATCCACATAAGGTAATTCTCCCAAAGTTTTAGCTGCAGCTATCTGATCTAAAGATTCATATTTCACTAAATTTAGATAGGTGGATTTCTTAAATTTTGAACCTTTAAATCCTGTGCCCGTTCCGTCTACACAAGCAATAATAAAACCCTGGTTTGCAAGATCTTTATGCCACAGCGTCCTCGAGTCACCCCATCTATTTGAAACTTGTTGTGAACCTGGGCCTGAATATTGAAACATTAATAGCGGATATTTTTTATTAGCATCAAAATCAGCAGGTTTAATCATCCACATGTTAAGTTCTGATCCATTAATTTGAATTGTTGAAAATTCTTTTTCTGAAAAATTATAAGATTCCAGTTTTTCAATTAATGATTTGTTATTCATTAATTGACGAATTGGCCTATTTTTTCTTGTTTCATATAGTGTATAAATTGGAGGGGTTAATTCATCAGAGTAAGAATGAATATAGTAACTGTTATTAGTGCTAAAAGTAGCATCATTAAAACCATGGGTTGGCTGAAGTTTACGCTTACCTCTACCTGAAATATCAATTGCGTAAATTCCTCTTTCAATACTGCTTCCTTCAACAGATTGAAAATAAATCTCCTTACTTTTAGGATTATAATTATAAATAGTTGTTACCTCCCAATCTCCTTGGGTGACTTGATTGATAAGTTTTCCATCTTTATCAAAGTGATATATATGTTTATAGCCATCTTTTTCACTGGTCCATAAAAATCGATCATCTTCAATAAATTTCAAATCATCATTAATACTTACATAAGCTTCATCTATCTCAGTTAATAGTAGTTGAAGATTCTTTTTTTTAGTATTCCACCGCCACAATTTTAATTTATTTTGATGTCGATTTAGAGTTTGAATAATCAAACTATGTCTTCCACCAATAAATTGAATTCTTGGAATGTAATATGGGGTTTCATTTTCAAAATCAATAGTTTCTTTAGTTTGAGAGGAGGTGTTATAAATAATGAGTTCTATTTTAGAATTTTCTTCACCCGCTTTGGGGTAGCGAAACATATATGGAAAAGGATAAGTTTGATTGCCGTATACATCCATAGAAAAAATAGGAACATTGGATTCATCAAAACGCATATAAACAATCTGATTTGAATCTTGACTCCAATCAAAAGCGCGAACAAAACCAAATTCCTCTTCATAAACCCAATCCGTTATACCATTTATGGTTTGATAGTCGCCATCATATGTTATTTGTTTAACAATATCAAGCTCTAAATTTTTGATGAAGAGATTTCTTCTATAAACATAGGCTACTTTTAACCCATCTGGAGAAAAAAGTGGTTCTTGAACTTTTTGGTCAAAAAGCTTCTCTAGAGAATTAGTTTTAATATCATAAATCAAATAAATAGCTTGTTTTGATCTCCTATAAATATTATCAGTCAAGGTTTCCAATAGGATTTTTTGTTCATCATTTGAAAAAATATAACCTGAAAATTTATTTTTCTCAGGAAATCTATTTGAATCTATTAGAACTTTTCGCTCTAAGGTATTTGAATATGCATAGGAAACTAATGAATTAGTATTTGAAGTTTTATCTTCTTCTAAAACTGTATAATATTCACCATTTCTCATTGATCGGACGGCTTCAAGTCGGTTTGGATCATATTTGCCTTCCATCAACTCACCTAAATCAAGCGACAGATCTTGGGCGCCTATTAAATTAAAGAAAAGTAAAATGAAACAAAAAGAAGGTATACGAAGATAAAAATAGAATTTACCAACTTTAAGTTTTTCAACAAATTCAAAAAGAATCATAATTTTTTATATTATTTTTTATCTGAGGCAATTTAGGGAAAATGCTCCAACCATAATTTTGATGGGATTCAAATTCTTTATCTTTATAAAAAAATAAACATGAGTAAAAAGATCGAAGGCTTTTCCAAATTTACTAAATCGGAAAAAATAGACTGGATCACTAAAACTCATTTTAAAAATGCTAAACAAGCAAAAAAACAACTTGAATCTTATTGGAGTTTAGATTCGAAACTTCAAGCCCGACACGAAGAGTTTATAGAAAATACTCTTTCAAACTTTTATTTACCATTAGGTGTAGCTCCTAATTTTTTAATCAACGGGGATATTTATACCTTACCTATGGTAATTGAAGAAAGTTCTGTAGTTGCAGCAGCAGCAAATGCTGCAAAGTTTTGGAGTAAACGAGGGGGATTTAAAACTAAAGTGATAAATTCATTAAAAGTTGGGCAAATTCATTTCTTTTATGAAGGAAATCAAGAAGAATTATTAGCTTTTTTTAAAAACAGAAAATCAGATTTACTCAAAACTTTAGTCCCTTTAACAAAAAATATGGAAGCTAGGGGAGGGGGGGTTATGTCTCTTGATCTAATAGATAAATGTGATATTTTAGAAAATTATTATCAATTACACTTGAGATTTAAAACAGGAGATGCAATGGGTGCTAATTTTATCAATTCTTGTTTAGAACATTTAGCAAAATCTCTAATCCAATTTGCAAGTAAAGATCAACTTTCTAATGAGAATAATAAGCCTATTGATGTTTTAATGAGTATTCTATCAAATAATGTACCTGAATGTTTAGTCCATGCAGAAGTTAGCTGTCCTATAAAAGAATTTAATCTTGATAATAATTTAGATATTGAAACTTTTACAAAACGTATGATACAGGCAGTTGCTATAGCTAAATACGAGCCATATCGAGCAGTAACTCACAACAAAGGAATTATGAATGGTGTAGATGCGCTAGTTATTGCTACAGGTAATGATTTTAGAGCTATAGAAGCTGGAGTGCATGCTTATGCTGCACGCTCAGGTCAATATCGTTCTCTTAGCGACGCATACATAAAAGATGATCAATTTGTTATGGAACTTTCAATACCTCTTGCACTTGGAACTGTCGGAGGGCTAACTAAGCTTCATCCTATGGTAAATTGGTGTATGGAACTTCTAGGAAACCCTTCCTCTGAAAAATTAATGGAAATTATTGCTGTTGCTGGTTTAGCTCAAAATTTCTCAGCATTAAGATCTTTAATTACAACAGGAATTCAAAAAGGACATATGAAAATGCATTTACTTAATATCCTCAATCAGTTGAATGCAAATGATACTCAAAAAATGGCAGCAATAAACTATTTTAAAACTAAACAGGTCTCTATTCAGGCAGTACATAATTTTTTAAAAAAAAATAAACTTTAAATGTTTTCTTTTTATAGCCATGGAAAACTATTAATTACAGCTGAATATGCTGTCCTTGCTGGAGCAAAAGCCCTAGCAATTCCATGCAAAAAAGGGCAGTTATTAAACTTTCATTTAGAAGGAGGATCTAAAGAACTTTCTTGGAATAGTTTTGATTGTTATGGGAAAAAATGGTTTGAAGTTAATTTCCAATTACCATCTCTTATGATTACTAAAACTTCTGATATAAAAACTGCTGAGCGTCTTCAAAAAATTTTAATTTTTTCTACAAAACAAAATCCTTTTTTTTTATCTGAAGGAGGTAAGATAGAAACCTTTTTAGAATTTGATCGCCATTGGGGGCTTGGGAGTTCTTCTTCGTTAATCGCAAATATTGCATCTTGGGCAAAAATAAATCCTTACCACTTATTAGATTTCAGTTTTGGAGGGAGTGGATATGATGTTGCATGTGGACTCTCTGAGGGGCCCATTTTCTATTCAAAAAAACAAAATAAACCAATAATAGAGCCTGTAACTTTTTCACCTATTTTTTTTGAAAAATTATATTTTGTCTATTTAAATCAAAAACAAAACAGCCAACAAGCTGTGAAAGATTTTGATTTAAAAAAAGTGAATAAATACATAATAAAAAAATTGAATAATCTTACTGAGGTGATATCATCAACAGTTGATTTTAATGAATTTGAAAAAGCAATAGATGATCACGAAACGATAATAGGAGATTTAATCAATCGAAAACCTATAAAAGATGTATTATTTTCTAATTTTTCTGGAAGTATTAAAAGCTTAGGAGCCTGGGGAGGTGATTTTATTTTAGTTACAAAATCTGGAGATACGGTAAAATATTTTAAAGAGATGGGTTATACTACAATAATTCCTTGGAAGGAAATGGGTTTAGTAATCTAAATGCTCTTTATAAATCTTTTGAGAATGATTCTTTATCAAAAATTTAAATACTGACTTTTAAAAATTATTTAAGGTTTTAAATTAGTAATACAAAGATCTATTATCATGAATTTCAGAAACAGATTCAAGAGCTAGGTAAACACTTTCCATCATTTTAGTACTTGTATCTTGTCGAATTTTTTCAGCATAAGTACTGTAGTCTTCCAAATCATCAACAACATTTTTTTGTTTCAGTAATAATTTATAAACTCCCTTTTGTCCCTTTATTAATGCAGATTCCTGACCAGGATTTAAAGAAAATGCAACTCCTAAGACTGAAGGCTCATTTCCTGCTCCAGCAATAGTGGGGTTTTTTTGATTTACTGCTGATGCTGTTTCAATTGATAATTTTTCATGTTCAGCCAAATCTTTTAGAGTAAGTTTATTTGCAAATTGATTTCGGATGAGAGTCCCTTTTTTATCTCTACTAATAATATCACGAACTTCGTCTCCTACCTGTTCAATAGTTGCTAAGCCTTCTTTTAAATTGTCTGTTAGTTGAACTATAACATAACCTCCTTTACTTAGCGAAAAACGACGAATATCTCCAGTTTTAGTACTTTCTTCAAAAACCCATCTAACTATGTTTCTTTGTTGAGTGAGACCAGGAAGATTTTCTTCTAAACTTGTAATTTGTTTAACAGGGCGAACTTCATAGCCGTTTTGCTTAGCGATGATATTAAATTCGTTTTTTTCTCTTGTATCCATTTCAAATTGTGTGGCTTTTCTAAAAACTTCATTAGATGTTTTATCAGAGGGTAATGCTTCAGCAACTATATCAGCAATTAATGCTAAATCGTCTTTATCGGTTACCTTAATGACATGAAATCCAAATTCAGTTTCAACAAGGCCTACTTTCCCAACTCTATTTTTATTTACAAAATTGAAGAATTCTACAGCCATATCACCCTCTTGGAAAAATCCTAAATCACCCCCACGATTTTTTGTTGGACCATCAGAGTTTTCTCGGGCTAATGCCTCAAAATTAGAAGAAGCTCTTCTAGCTAAACGAAATACTCGGTTTGCCTTAAGTTTTGCTTCTTCTTTTGTAAGGGATATGCCAGATGGGGAACGAGTGGACCCTTCATATGCTATAAGGATATGACTTGCACGCAATGATGCATTTTTTTTACGTTTTATAAGTCTTGAGATTTTGAAAGTATTTCCGTCTCGATAAGGCCCAAAAACCTCTCCCTCGTCTAGTCCAAATAAAATATCTGCATATTCATTGTTATATGTGCCTCGTGGCTTGTAGACAGAATCGAATGAAACTTCAGAATATTGATCTACAAAATCTGCTACAGTTTTCGTTTCTTTGAAACCTTCGAGGGTATCAGTAAGCTTTGAAACATTGTTATAAGCAATTCTTTGTGACTTTAACCCTTCTAGACGTAAACGAATTGCTGCAAGATCGTCTTCAGTAGGGGTTTCATTAAATGCTACATATTGGATATTCCTACTCTCATCTATCTTATATTCTGCTTCATTATTTTTAATATAGCTTTTTATCTCTGCATCTGTAATTTCGATAAGGCTGTCAGATATAAATTCAAATGGAATTTGAATATAATCTATGTTAACATTATCATTTTCAAAATGGTAATTCTCTTTGGCTTCTGATTCAGTCATTACGTTACTAGCTTTGATTAAATCAAGATATATTCGTTGTTTTGCTACGCCTATTATACTTTTTTCTTGAAACTTCCAGTTTTCGTATGCGGAAGGGTTTTCAATCTTCATTTGAGAGATATAATTGGTAAATATTCCAAAGTCAAAAAAACCAGCTTCGTTTTGAAAACTCGGATTATTAATAACACTATCATCAGATGATATTATTTGTTCTAATTGATCTTTGCCTGCATCAATTCCCAATTTTTCAAATTGTTGATCAAAAATTGTATTTCTCAAAGCTTGATTCCATACCAGATTAACAGATTTTAGAGTAGAATAGTTGTATGTCCTTTGAGTTTGATCTACCATTTGACGAAAAAAGTCTACTCCAACTTCTTCATCATTAATAACTGCAATAGGATCGCTAGGGCCTGAATTCATGGAATTTCCGTCGAATACCCCTGAAATTACAAAAGCGAAAAGTGCCATCCCAATTACAAGAATTAAAAAAATGGAGCGTTGTCTTATTTTTCCTAAAATTGCCATAATTGCTATTATTAATAGTTTGCGAAATTAAGCTATTCATTTGAATAAAGAAAGGACCTCACTTAAAAGTAATAGAGTTAGAAGAATTAATATAAATTTAATTCTCGTCAGATTGACTAAGAATGATTTGCTCAATTTTTGTAGCTGATACTTTTTTTATTCTCAATATATACGGTGGAACTTGAATTTCATCATCTTGCTTGGGTATTTCACCCATGTTATATGCAATCAATCCTCCTAAAGTTTCATAAAATTCACTCTCTGGGAGAGATAAATTATACTTATGATTTAGATAGTCTACTTCTAAGCGAGCAGAAAAATCAAAAGTAGTTTCATCTAAACGTTTTTCGATGTGATCTATAGTGTCATATTCATCTTCAATCTCTCCAAAAAGTTCTTCAACAATATCTTCCACTGTAACTATTCCAGATATTCCACCATATTCATCAATAACAACAGAAATACTTTTATGTTGGCGTGTCAATAATTTTAAAACATCATTTATTAGCATAGTTTCAGGTACATATGCCAATGGGAGAATAATGTTTCTTAATTCTTTAGGATTTTTCATCATATCAAAGACATGTACATATCCTAAAATTTGATCTATTGTTTGCTTAAAAACAGGGATTTTAGAAAATCCTGTAGAAATAAATAGTGCTTTTATTTCTTCTATTGGTGTATCTTGATCTACGGCCACGACTTCAGCTCTTGGAACCATTGCTTCTTTTGTTTTTACTTCTGAAAAGTCAAGCGCATTCTGAAAAATCTGTATTTCGGAGTCAAGGTTTTCTTTGTCAAAACTAGATTCCAGTTGTTCTTCAATATAATTCCCTAATTCCACTTTAGAAAAAGGAAGCTGGACTTGATCAGAATTAGTTTTAAAAAATCTTTTAAGAACTACATCAGTAAATTGTATAATTAAAAATGTAAGTGGGTAAAAAGCATAGTAGAAAAAAGCAACAGGTATCGCAAAAATTTTTATTGCAATATTCGCATAAAGTTGAAAAAAAACTTTTGGTAAAAATTCAGCAGTAAGTAAAATAATTGCTGTAGAAATAAGAGTTTGATAAAATACTACAATTAAACTTACCTCACCAGATAAAATACTTTCCGAGAAGAAAAGTTGTAAAATTCGATCTCCAACAAATATCCCATATATAACTAATGCTATATTATTTCCAAAAAGCATACTTGCAATAAATCGTGATGGTTTTTGAGTAATACTCTTTAACACCTTAGAAGTAAAACTTCCTTGGAGTTTTTCAATTTCGAGATAAATTCTATTTGACGAAACAAAAGCAATTTCCATTCCTGAAAAAAAAGCAGAGAGTAATAAACAAACAATGATTACTATGTCTGAATATATCATTGAGAAGATTTATCTCGTTGATTAAATTTTTTTCTGTAGTGACGCCTAAAAAGTGCCATAAATATTGATAGAACTGCAAAACCAAGAAAGTAAAAAGCACGTGTCTGTTGTTCATCCCACAAAGTAACCGTCTTGTAAACAGAAATAACTGAAATTACATAATATAATACTTCCGAGATTTTATAGCTTTTCATCTTCTAATTAAGTGAGTTTTATTTATTCACTAAACTGTCATTAGATTCAGAAACCGAAATGGTACCAATTAAGTTTCCTGTTTGGAATTTAGTGAAATCTTTATTGGTATCCAATCGAAGTGCATCGAAATTAAAGTCCTTATCCTGAAATGTAAATTCTTGTTCTGTAAACAACCATTCATTTTCTGCATCCCAAAAAAGCTGATTAGTAGTTAGAACAGAACCATCATAAGAGATTAATCGAACATTCCCTTTTAAATCTATAAGTTTAGTATCATTATATAAAAGGCCATAATTTGCTAAAACTTCATTTTCATTTCCTGCATCATCAAAAAATATGACTTTAAGCCCCTTTGGAAATTCGGCATATTTAAAATCTAAATTAGTATAATCTATATGTATGGGAGCGGTTAGAACAGCTTGGATTTTTATAGAATCGGTGTATACCATTCTGATATTCTTTGCCGTTCCTAGAGGATCTTGTCGATCTAAATTAATTTCCTTTAAGGCATATGTATTGTCTTCACAAGAAATAAAAAAGGGTGCAGTGAAAACCACAACCCTTTTTAATATTTTAAAAAAAATGAATTTCATTTATAGTTTTGGAACTGAAACGCTTCTGTTGATCCAACAATTAAATTTGATCACTGAGCCTTCATTCCCTTCTGTAAAAATATCTGTTTTGCTTGGTGCTCTCCCTATATAGCTTTCAGCTGTTCTTTTTGCAATCTTAGATAATGAGTTATCTACTCGGCCAGCTTTTCTAGCAAGATCAGCAGCCAGCCAATAAACTGCTCTTTTATTAAATTGAGTATCTCCGCAATCATTAGCACTCTCAGCATACATATTTGCTATTAATAAATAAGCTCTACCCATAGAAGGTTGAAAACTTAGAGCTTTATTAGCATAACTTCTCGCTTTAGATTTCCTTCCTGCTGTCTTAAACTTGTTAGAGATCTTTAAAAGAATTTTTGCTTTTTTATATTTATCTGTTTCTAAAGTTATAGACTCTTCATAATATCGAAGTGCTTCATCTGCATTGCCGCTTTTATCATTAAGTAAACCTAAATAATATGCTGAGTCTGCTGAGGGATCAAGAGTATGAAGGGCCTCAACAAGTGTTACAAAGAAAGGGTCATCTGAACATTCTTTACTGTCCATTCTACTTGCAGCTCTTTTTAACCAGATAGCATCTGATTTAAATTCTCCAAAATTTCTTTTATATAAAGGAATTAAATTTTCACAGGTTGCCTCTTTAGCAATAATAGCATCTAAATTAGATAGAAAAGTCCCTATCGCCTTAGAGTTAATATTATAAATTCTCTTTCGCCTTTGTTCTCTGCTTGTTAGTGGATTCCCCAAATCTTCTTTTTTAATTATTATATCTAATTTCTTAGCCAACTCAATCGTTTCAATATCAAACTTTTCAGATACTTCTTCATACTTATTAATCAACATTTCCATGCTAACTTCTGAATCTCCATTCTTGTAACGATCGTATAGGGTTTTAAAATAGTTGTAAAGAAACTTCGGATTAGTAAAACTCTTGGGATCTTTCGTAAAAGCCTCATCAAAAACAGTATAAATCTCTTTTAGGTCTGACATTTTATAATCGAGTAATGCTTGCGCTTTCTTTCCAATAACATCTCCAACGGTACTTTTATTTTTGTTTTTAGGAAAATACTGAACCCATTCATTATAAAGCTGAATTAATTCTTTTTTTGAAACTTCAATCTCTTCTGGGGAACCATTTTTTATTTTGTCTTTGATAATTCTTTCTCCGTAAGTATAGATAGCAACATTGATGTCTGGACAATTTTCTCTAACCTTAATCCAGGGTTCCATTGCAGAGGCGTAATTTTTGACTTTTACGTATTCAGCAAAAATTGATAAATCCTGCATGCATGCATTAACATCTTGAGCTATTATAGGTGACTGAAACAAGGCTCCTAAAAAGAAAACAAGTATTAGTTTTTTCATGGTTAATTTTTTTGTAGTGTAAATTTAATTATTGATCAATTTTATAAATGAAAAAAAATTCGATATTATGATTTTTAAAAAATATGTAGTTTATTCTAACAAATATTTAAAAAAATAGCTAAAACATTTTTTTTTCTTTTTTAATTATACTTTCTTTTGACAAACCAAATGTCGTTAAGTGACATTCCAACCCTAAAAGAAATCATAGACTCTTGAATTAGGCCTAAATCTCTTTGTCCTCTTTGACTAATTTCTAAACCGACATTTACGTTTGACAAACCGCCCAACGGCAAACCAAGGCCAAAAGATATTCCCATTTCAGTTAATGGAATGTTATTAACCAGTGTACTCATTTGTTCATTTCGGAATCCAAATCTATAAACAACTTTACTCCAAAAATTAGTGAATGAAGCATAGTTTGGAATAAAATATCCTCCAATAATCCATTTTTTTGCATCTTGGTAAGAAATATTTTTTCTTTCAAAAAATTTATTGCTAAAGTTAGATGATTTTATAAAATTATACTGAACGCCTAAAAACCATTTTTTATTTTTACCATAACCAACACCAATTCGTGACATTGAAGAAAGGTTTGGATTTGTGTTTTCAATACCAGATGAAGTTAAATCAATTTGAACAAAATCAGTTAATATTTCTGTTGACAATGACTGAGTAGAAAAAACACGACTATTTCTAGAATCTAATCTACCTATTGGTTGAAATGAGTACATTGCTTGAAATGTATATTTTTTTTGTATGGGAATTTTTGCTTGAGCAGAAAACTGAAAACTGAATCCGGAAACACTTGATTCGTTTGATAAAAAAGTTCCATTATCTATTCCCTCTATAAATTGACCGGTACGGTAGAAAAGGTTTCCAAAATTAT